>Ga0334900_1002003_pt1 | contig 19335 bp, 13 predicted proteins | sample GraSluR3_MG_2_FD_207231 | JGI IMG/M metagenome (GOLD analysis project Ga0334900, IMG submission 207231) | Sludge microbial communities from methane-producing bioreactor in Wageningen University, Netherlands - Granular Sludge_31_08-R3 | ecosystem: Engineered > Bioreactor > Anaerobic >...
CTCCTGGACGGGCTTAGTACCCGCAGGGCTCCGATGAAAGGTTTCAAACTCACGTCATGTTCGCTATCCTCCTTTCCCAAGCTTCTTGGCACGATCCCGTTTTCTTCCCCCGATCGTGTCGAGTACGGGTATAATCGCCAGGCAGAGCGGATCCGGAAGAAGGACCAGAACGAGACGGTCCACGCCTACGAGTACGATCGGCTCGGCCGGCCGATCGAGGATCGCGTGACGGCGGTCGGCTCGGGCGTGGACGACGCGGTCCGGCGGATCGCGACGACCTACGAGGCGAACAACGCAGTCCTGACCGCTTCGTTCCGTGAGGTCCCCCGGGGTTTCCTTATCAAAACATGGCGTTGATCATCTTGACGGTCTCTTCGACGAGCACCTGGCCCGCTTCGGGCCCGACGGCGTTGCTCTGGATGACGGCGCCATAGCCGCCGCCTTCGACGGCGCGTTGCGAGGGAAGGTAGGTTCCGCCGGAGGAGTAGTGCCAGTAGCTCTTTTCTTCCTCGGGTGCATCGGCCGGCGGCTCGGGTTTTGCCGCCCCGTTGGCCAACTGCACGACGAAGGTCTGGACGGCTTTCGACCGGGCCTTCATCTGGATGCCGAAATCGGTGTACAGCTCGAACTGGTTGGTGCAGATGACCGTGTCGCCGATGCGCACGACGTTCACCGGCGTGGGCAGCACCGGGTGGGGATCGGCCTTCAGCCTTTCGTAGCGGGCGACCACGCGGGCGTTCCAGTTGCCCCGCCCGTCGCCGGGACTGGCCTTCCATCGCTCGGCCTCGGCCTTGCACGCCCGATATTCCGCCTCGGTGACGATGCGTTCGGGAAGGTCGACGACGGTGTATTGGTGTTTCAGAACCACGTCGTCCTCCTTGGCTTTTTGAGCGACCTCGTAGACTTCGTCGACTCCGCGGACGATGCGCCGGGCGATTTCCTGCAGGCGGTCGAGCTTGCGCAGGGCGGTCATTCGATCGTCGGCCGCCTTGCGATAGCGGAGATGGGGCGACTGATCGCCCGCCGCCCCGCAAAGCCCGACGACCACGACGTCGTCGCCGTACTTGGCTTGCAGTTGCTCGCGGGTGGGTCCCCAGTAGTCGGAAGAGAGCAGGCGGTTGCTCTCGACCTCCTGCGACGGGCACGAGACGTTGACGACCATCGCCAGCAGCTTGTCGCTGGTGTCCCAGAAGAACATCGAGTTGACGTCGTGGTCCTCCATTCCCTCGATCGCCCGGAAGTTGGGATCGTTCGTCCGCCCGTACATGACCGCGGTGCCGTCGGCATAGACGGCCCGGCGATTGTAGGCGACCACCGCGTGGCCCAGGCCGTAGGAGAACCGGGCCGGTTTTCGTCCGTCCCAGGCCGCCTTGGCGCCCGGGCCGACCTTCGAGGCGACGAACTTCACGTAGTCGGACGGAACCAGAACGCCTTCGACCTGCTTGAAATGGCCGTCTCTGCTCGGCGGGGCCGAATGGGTGTGCGTCGCGGCGATGATCAGCTTGCCGAGGTCGAAATCGGGCAACTGCTTCTGAATGGCCTCGCGCACCGGCAGCAGGAAGCTGGCCCGAACCACGGCCGTGTCGACGCTGATGATGATTGCCGAATCGAGCGATTGGTCGCCCTCGCGCGATTCGAGCGCCAGGATGTTCGCCGTCAGGGGATACTCGACCCCCTTCGACACGCGGGGCGAGAACTGCCCCGCGAGGAACGAAGGCACATCGGGAGTGATGTCGCAACTTACGGCGCCGACGTAAAGCGTCGCGCCGTCGGCATGCGCCGCGGCGAAGATCGCGACGAACGCGAGCAGTGCGGGGAGGATCGGGCGCGGGGTAATCATGGTGGCACCTCTCGGCTTGTGGGGAGTTGAGAATGGGGAGTCTCTCGAAACAAACCCGGCTCCTCTACATGCCCAGCCGGGCCTTCTCGGCGCGTTCGGCGATCGACTTGTCCTGGGCGATCGCCTCGACTTTCCGCAAGATCGGCTCGAAATGGGCCTTGTTCGGCTGGCGCAGGAAACGGTGATGCGCCAGCTCGACGATCACCCGGCAGGCCGTCTGCGCGAGATCGGGATCGTCGAGATAGCCGGCGGCCCAGTCGACCGTTTCGAGGGTTCGCACCGACGAGGCGCGCGACAGGGCCAGGTTCTTGTTGTCGACGCCGTCGGCGAGCTGCATCGCGTTTTTCAGCATCGCGAGGGTTTCGGCCTCGGGGCGGTCGCTGGGAAGAGTCACCACGCGGATGTACGCGCGCAGGGCCTGGTGGCGATGGGCCTTCGATTCCGACTTCGTGGCCAGTTGCCAGAGCGCGTCGGCGTGTTGGGCGGTTGGCCAGTTCGAGATCGCCCGGACCGCCGCGGCCGAAAGCTCCGGCGTGGGAGAGGTTAGCAGGGGCGCGATCCGGGCGTAGACCGCGTCGGTTCCCAGGCGCCCGAGCAGCGGCAGGACGGCCGCCCGGAACGCGACCCGATCGCGATCGCGATGGCCGTCGACGAGGCGCAGCAGAATTGTCGCCCGGTCCGACGCCTTCGGATTCTTTTCGCAGATGTAGGCGATGGCCCGCTCGACGGCATCGCGTCGTGGGCCGGGCGGAACGTCGAGGTACAGGGCGAACATGCGCGTCAGGTCGGTGTCGTCGGGATCGCAAATCGCGCGCAATCCCTCGACGGCCCCCTCGTACACGGCCGGATCGGGGCTTCGGGCCAGTTGGGTCAGGGGGTCGATCGCCTCGTAGTATTTCAGCCGCGACAGCACGTCGACGACCTGCTCGCGAATGTCGGCCTGCTCGTTCAGCGCCTCGAGCAGGGCGGGGCCGACGACCTGTTTCGGGCGCCGGGCCAGCGCGTCGGCGGCGACCGTGCGTTGGGCCTCGTCGGACCGCAGCGCCTGGATCAGCACCGGGATGACCCGGGGATCGCCCACGGAGCTGAGGAACCGCAGCGCCATCTGCGCCTTGGCCGGATCGTCGCCGGCGGCCGCTTCGAGCATCGCGGGCAGCATCTTCTCGCCCTGCCGCGCCGCCAGCTCTTCCATCAGGGCGATCTGCACCTTCGCGCCGATTCCCTGCTGGTCGAGCGTGTTCTTCAGGGCCTCGTCGCTCAGGGTCGTCAATTGGGCGATCACCACCTTCTGCTGGGCAAGGTCGGCCGATTTCGACCACGCGGCGGTCAACGCGGCCTTCTGCGCGTCGGGGGTGACGGCAAACAGCGCATGATAGCCCGCCTGGCGGGCGCCCGGCGAACGCCCGGCGTCGGTCAACAGGCGATAGATCGTCATGGCCTTGTCGCGCCGGCCCGCCGATTCGAGCAGGATCGCGGTTCGCACGGCGGCCGATTCGATGGGAGCGGAAGCCTCGTCGGCCTTCTTCAAGGCGTCGATGAGGAAGTCGGCGGCCGCGTCGTTGCCGAAGTTGCCCAGCGCCCGCCACGCGGCCAGCGCGACGACCGGGTCGGGGCTCTCGGTCAGGGCGATGATCTTGCCGACGGAAACCTCGTCGCCGAGCAGGGAAAGGGAATTGGCGACGCCGGCCAGCGCGGGGCCTTCGAGTTTGTCCAGCGCCGCGCGCAGTGCGGCGAGGGAGGCTTGCGACTCGACGCGTTCGAGGAACAGCCGCGCCGCGTCGGCCGTCGCCGGATCGTGGAGCATCCCGGCCACGGCCGGGATCTCGGCCTCGGTTCCGATCTGATAGAGTTGGGCGCAGATGAACTGCCGGGCGTCGGGGGTCGTCGCCGGGTCTTGCAGGATTCTGGCCAGCCGGGCCGCCGTTGCCGCCCGCCGGTTCGCGTCGTTCATCGCGTTGATGACGACCCAGTTCATGGCCAGAAGGGCTTTCTGGTCTTGCCCCGCTTCGTACTTGGGCATTTCGGCCCAGGCGGCCTCGACCTGCTCGGCCGTCAGGTTGCCGCCGCTGCCTCCTTTTCCCGTGGTCGCCCAGTCATCGGCCGACACGGGAGAACTGACACACAAGAAGAGCACAATCGTCAAACGTGCGCGTTTCATGGCAATCGACTCGCTGGCGTTTTGCATGGAAAGATCCTGTTGAACACCGACTCTTCGGATACCCGAATCCTCACATGGTCCAGGGGCCTCGCTCGGCCCGGCTGAGCATCGAATTCGCCTCGTCGTCGCCGATGAAGCAGTCGTTTTGCGGGTCCCATTTGAGCTTTCGTCCCAGTCGCAGACTGATGTCCGACACGTTGCCGAGCGTCGTCGCGTCATGGCCCTGCGCAAGAGGGCACACGGGCTGCTTGCGCGTGCGCATCGAGCGGAAGAAGTCGGCCGTGTGGGCCGTGTAGGGATCGCCCCACGACGGGCTGGCGTGCAGGTGCGTATCGGTGTTCTTCAGAGTGATTTCGAGCAGCTTGTCGTCGCTGGCCTTGACGGCGCGCCGGTTGACGTGAACCCAGCCCTCGTCGCCGAGGAATCGGCAGCCCTGTTCATAGGGATTGCCCGTATTGCAGAAATTCATCACCAGCCCGCTTTCGTACCGCATCTGCACCCGCCAGGAGATCCAGGTGTCGGCCATTCCCGTGTCGGGCAGCACGCCGCGCCCTGAGACCTCGAAGGGCTTTTCGAAGATCTCGGGCAGGCCCCAGCCGGCGATGTCGAGATGATGGACGCCCCAATTCGTGACGAAGCCAGCGCAATAGTGCGAAATCATGTACAGGCCGAGCCATTCGACGCGCCGCGGGTCGAAGGGGAACATCGGCGCGGGGCCGGTCCACATGTCCCAGTCGAATCCGTCGGGCGGATCGCAGGGCGGCACCGCGGGAATGGCCGTTCCGCCGGGCACGGCGACCTGCACCTCGGAGATCTTGCCCAGGTAGCCGTTTCTCGCCAGGTTGCAGGCCAGGCGGAACTTCGGATCGCTTCGCTGCTGCAGCCCGACCTGGAAGATGGTCCCGTACTGGCGAACCATCTGCTTCAGCTTGACGCCCTGGGCGATCCATCGCGTCAAGGGTTTCTCACCGTAGATGTCCTTGCCCGACTCGATCGCGCGGCTGTACAGGCAGCCGTGCCAATGGTCGGGGATGGTCCCCCACACGGCGTCGATGTCGTCGCGGGCGAGGACGTCGCGAAAGTCGCTGTAGAGCTTGCAGCCGTGGTACGAGGCTTTGCCCAAGCGGCCCGAGTAGAACTCCTCGGTCATCTGGCAAGCGCTCTCGCCCCGATCGCGCCGCGCCTCGGCAATGGCCACGACCTGGTGATCGGGCAGGGGGCGCATCGCGTTGAGCGAATGCCGGCCCCGGTTGCCCACGCCGAAGACGCCGATCGTGATGCGCTCGCTGGGAGGAAGCTGGCCTTCCTTGCCCAAAACGGCCGACGGAAGGACGAGCGGGCCGGCCGCCGAGGCGGCCAGCGTTTCCGCCAGGAAACGGCGCCGGGAAATGCCGTGATTCATGATGACTCTCGCATGGTCCAAGAAGCAAGGACGCTCGACGAATCGATGGCCGTTCTTCACGAGGACGGCATTCCAGAGCTTAACGCCGCGGCCGGCCGATCTCAAGAACCGGCGGCAAATTCGTCGCGGTCGCGACCGCGCGTGACGCTTGCGGCAGCGCGTGCGCCCGCCTATCCTGGCGCAAGCAGTCGCAACGTGCGCCCCGCCATCCCGGGCTGCACGATCGAGCAACTTGGGCGTGCCCGGCTCCGGATGGAATGCGGTCTCCGGAACGTTCGGGCAGGCCCTTCTCAGGGAGATTCGTCATGACCCGATCGACTTCGTTTCGAACCCGCCCTCGCTCGAAATGCCGAGTCGCGTCGGCTCGGGCGGCGATCGGCGCTTGCCTGCCGTGGATGTTGATCGCCGCGGCATCGCAGGCCGGCGACCTGCCGCGTTTTCGCCACCACACCGTGACCGAGTCGCTCAAGCAGGGCTATCAGCTCGTCAGCGTCGACCTCAACGGCGACGGAAAGAGCGACCTGATCGCGGTCGATGAGGCGGCGACCGAACTGGCGTGGTTCGAGAATCCGACCTGGCAACGGCACGTGCTGGCCGTCGACGTGCCGCGCCCGCTGAACGCCGACTGCTGGGACGTCGACGGCGACGGGGTCCCGGAGATCGCCCTGGCCTACCGGTTCGATCCGCGACCCGAAAAGAGCGTGGGCAACGTCGTGCTGCTCGAGAGCGGGGCGGACGTGCGCGGCTTGTGGACGGCGCGGGAAATCGACCGCGTGCCCACGGCGCACCGCGTGCGGTGGATCGATCCCGAGGGAGACGGCAACAAGGTGCTGCTGGTCGGTCCGCTGGTCGGAAATCGCTATCCGCCGGAGGAAGGCGATCGCGTGCCGATCTCCCTGTACCGGCCCGGCGACTGGAGGCGCGAGACGATCTCGCGCGAGCCGGCCGGCGTGCTGCACGCGATTCATCCCGTGACCTGGGACGGTGGCCCGGGCGAGCAATTGCTCACGGCCTGCTTCCTGGGCCTGCACCGGCTCGAGCCGGCCCGCGCCTGGCGCGCGACCCGCCTGAGCCCGGGCGATCGCCGGCCCTGGCCCCAGTGCGGAAGCAGCGAGGTGCGCGTCGGCCGCCTGGGCGCGTTTCGCTTCCTCGCGGCCATTGAGCCGTGGCACGGCAACCAGGTCGTGGTCTATCGGCCCCAAAACGGCCAATGGACCCGCACGGTCATCGAAGACCAGATGGAAAACGGCCATGCCCTGGCCGTCGGCGACCTCGACGGCGACGGCCGCGACGAGATCGTCGCCGGATTCCGCGGCGCCGGGCGCCAACTGTCGATCTACCGGGCGGCCGATCCCCAGGGCGAGTCGTGGCAGAAGACCCTCCTCGACGACGGAGGCATCGCGGCCGCCGACTGCGTCGTCGAAGACTTCACGGGCGACGGCCGCCCCGACGTCGCGTGCATCGGAGCGTCGACCGGCAACGTAAAGCTCTACGAAAACTTGGGGCGCTAGGGCGCGGCCCGTAACGACACCCTCTGGGAGGAATTGCGATGAACCCTGTTGTCGATCGACGCTCGTTCCTTGCCGCGGCCGGCACGAGCCTGGCGGCAAGCGGCGCTTTGCGCGCCGCCTCTCGGCCGCAAAGCAACAAGAAGGCCCTGATCGGCCTGCCCGTCGAGGAGACACTCCGCAAGATGAAGGACGCCGGGTTCGACGGCCTGGAATTCGACATCCGCAAGGCCCCGCCCGAGATGATCGCCCAAGCCCCGCACGTCGCCGCGAAGACCGGCATCGCGATCCATTCGATCCTCCGCGGCTGGATGGATTTCAACAGCAGCGACCGCAACGTGGTCGAGCGCGACCTGGCCGCCGTCGAGGAGTCGCTTCGCGCGGGCCGGCGGTGCGGGGCGGGTGCGATCCTCCTGGTCCCCTGCCGCATCGGCGGAATGCCCATGCCCGCGCCCGCCGAGTTCGACATCGCGATCGACGAAACGACGGGCCATCTGCGGCGGGTCGTTGCGGGCGACAATGCGCCCTACCGAGCGTACATCGAGGCCCACGACCACGCCGTCGACGCCTCGCGCGACGCGATCCGGCGGCTGATCCCCGCCGCCGAGAAAACCGGCGTGGTCATCGCCATCGAAAACGTCGGCAACAACCTCTGGCGTCTGCCCGGCCCGTTCGCGCAGTTCATCCAGTCGTTCGACAGCCCGTGGGTCCGGGCCTATTTCGACGTGGCCAACCACGGCGAATATGCCCCCGCCGAGCAGTGGATCCGCACCCTGGGCAAGCTGACCGCCAAGATCCACGTCAAGGACTGGAAGCGCACCCCCGACGGAAGACGCCAGTCGGCCGACATCCGCGACGGTGCGGTCGACTGGCCCGCCGTGCGCCGCGCCCTCGACGAGGTCGGCTACGGCGACTGGTTCACGATCGAAGGCAGTCGCGGCCTGCCCTTGGAGGAGCAGAGCCGCCGGTTGGACCTGATCATCGCGGGCAAGTAGGACGAATCGGCAACGGGCCTCGCCGCCGCTGGACGATCGTCGGCCTGCGCCGGGGCCTCGAGCCCCGCGAGGCGGAGGAAGTTTCGCAGAATCACCCGGCCGTGGGGATGCTCGTCGTCGTAGCCCTCCGGGTGGAACTGCGTGCCGTACAGCAGGCGCTCCCGATGCTTCATCGCCTCGACGGGGCACTCGGCCGTCGACGCCAACACGTCGAACTCCGGCGGCGCCACGGGCACGTGGTAGGCGTGCGCCTGGCGAACCACGATCGCCTCGGGCAGCGAGTCGAACAGCGGGTCGCGGCAGGTGACCTGCACCGGCAGGAAACCCCATTCCTTGAACATGCCGGGGTGGTAATTGGGGTTCGGATCGGCCTCGCCCTCACGGAGCTTGCGCATCGCCGTCACCTTGCCCGAGTAGGCTTTGGCGATCAACTGCATTCCGCCGCAGAAGCCGATCATGGGGATCTTCGTGTTGCGGATCAGCGGGAAGAACTCCGAATCGCGGTCGGGACGGACCACCCGCGACCGCCCGCCGATCAGGATCGCCTTGACGTGGGGGCGGTCCAACTCGTCGCCCGCCACCTCGGTGAAATGCAGGTGCAGGCAGCGCAAGCCGGCAAGCTCCTCCACCCGGCTGCGGAACCGCTCTCCCGAGTACCGCTCGACCCCCGCGCGGGCGAGTTGCCCGCGAATGATGTCGGGATGCTGGATGTTGAGCACGCACACGACCGGCTCGTCGCTGCGTGCCAACTGCTCGGGCGGGTTGAAGACGGCTCGCCACGGGTCGACCTCGGCCGCCGGGCCCACGGCGCCGGCCAGAACGACAAACATCAGAACGAGACCACAACGACGAACAGTGCGCATGAGAAGCTCCTCGGCGATAGGCTTCGTGTTACGGGCGTGCCGCCCGACCCGGCGGCGCCGGGCCGGCGAAGATAATCTTCCGGTTCTTGCGGTCGATGCCCACCAGGCCGCCGGTGGCCGGATCGTCGGCGATCCCCTGGCCCGTGAAGGGCGCGGGCACGGTGTCGACGTACTCGAGCACGCTTCCCTCAACGGGGACGCGCAGGCAATAGATTTCCTGCGCGTCGTGCCCCGTGGCCAGGATCATGCCGTCGCGCCAAATCCCGCCCGAGACGCTCGCCCTGCCCAGCCGTTCGACCACCTCGGGCGGATAGCGCCAGCGCCGCTGCTCGCGCCATTGCTCGTCGAACTCGACGAGGTACGTGCGCGCGTTCTGCGCGCCGTAGAAGGCGAACGTGCACCACCAACGGTCGTCGTGCCACACGGCCCACGTGAGGCTTCCCTCCGAGGCCCCGAAGCCCTTCAGCGTCGTCAACTCCATCGACTCGGGGTCGAGCACCTTGATGTCGCTGTGCTCGGGCATCTTGGGATAGTTCGAGTGGGCGCAGTAGAGCTTGCCCTGCCAGAGGAAGCCGCTGTTGAGGTGCTCGGCCTCGCCCCGGCTCTGCGCGATCCGCTTGCCCGTGGCCCGATCGTACTTGGCGACGACCCGGTTGGCGATAGCGAAGACGAACCGCTCGCTCGCCGCGGCCGCCTGATGGGCCTCCGGGGCCGACAAGGCGCCCGTCTTCACCCAACCGCGCATCGGCGTTTGTCCCTCACGGCGACCGTCGCCCGCATCCTCGCCGCCCGCCAGGGGCCCGGCCGCGACCATGGCGACCGCCGCGACGCACAGCCCGCGCTGAATTCGGCGTTTCATCAGCAATCTCTTCGTCGTGGCTTGCGTGGTCTCGGCGCCGCGGGTTTGCACTGCCCGGTCGGTCCGCACGAAAGGCTCGACCACCCCGGCAACGCGGTCGTCATGATACTCGGCCGCCCCGAGCATGGAAAGTGCCGGCTCCGCGAGTTCGTAGTTCCCGCTTCAGCCGGTCCGTTCGTAGTTCCGGCTTCAGCCGGTTCCTCCGAGGCTCACGGCGAAGACCGCCTGAAGGCGGAACGACGGACGGGGAGCAAGAAGGTGTCAGAGGCGTGTCAAGCGGGCCTATACGAAAACAACGCGGCGGGTGCTCCGAACCGGCGGTTGGGGGGCTTGCCGGAGCGAGTCCTCCCGGCGAACGCGCGCCGATCGGCATCTTCTCGCTTCCCACCAACCGCGATTCGCCCGAGACTGTTTGAAGAATGTCCCTCGAAATTGGACCAGCCCATCGGGTAAAATGGCCGGCGGTCGGACGGGAACCGCGAAATGGACGGTATGCACGAAAAAGAGGGGGCGGGCATAAATGACGTCGGGGGTGTCGTTGGGTAGGCAACGAATTTGGGGGCTGATCGGCCGCGACGGGAGCTGCCGGGCCGGCGAGGGCCACCCCGCGTGCGGTCGTGGGGCCGGGCCGGGTGCGGCCGGGTCCGACGGGAGATCTGGCGCGCGGGGCCGGAAAGACTGCCCGGCCTGGATCGCGCACGGCAGCCTCACGACGCGGACAGGACTTCGCCCCCGGGACGGAACGGTCCGCACGCGACCCCCCCATCGGCTACCCGGACTGGAAGAACGGCCGGGCCGTTGACCAAAGGAACTCCTCAAACGGTCGGCGCTACCCCCATCGGCTGGCCGGATTGGAAAAACCGGCCGGCCGTTGACCAAAACGGCGCTGCCAAGGCGTACGCAGTCGCGACGGGCCGGGAACGCCGTCGATCTTGTCCGGCCTCGGGGCGACGAGAGGGCCGCGGCGGGCGAGATGGCGCCCACGTCTCCCTTCCGACGGGGGGAGGAAAACGCGAAATCGCGTCGGTTGGCACCCACAACCCGCTCGGTTGAGTCGCCCGTCGCATCCAGTCCTAACGTGGGGCACGTTTCCAACGTGCCCACAACCCGAATACACGTTGGAGACGCGCCCCACAACCTGCGCACGGTGCGCAGAAGTGACGAACGAAGGCTCGACGGGACCCCGTTTGCCACCCCTTGAACTCCCGTTGCGGCTTGCGGTGTGACGGGAATCCGCACCGGAGGGGGGCATGCCAATGGGGAGCGACGCCGCGGGCTTGGCATTCTGGATTCCCGCGTCCTGTCAGAATGGCAGTCGCGTGGGGCTCTCGAAGCCGGGTTTTGCCCGCCGTGGCGGGCCTCGCGCGACCGGCGACGCAAGGGGTGGTTTGTAACGCGTTGTTTAATAACGACTTGTCGCATCACCGGCGTTTGGCGCGCCGATTGCTTTCCCGGGTTGCCAGCATGGTTTGTCGGCAGGAATGGCAGGCGACTTGCCCAACGGTCGGATCGAGCCAAGCCGTTTGAGAGAGAAAACCAGTTCGAGAGGAGTTCCGGAGGCACGCACGAAATGGCAAAGAAAGAGAAGAAGACGTCGGGCGGATTGAAACTGCAGCCGCTGGGCGACCGCGTGGTGGTCGAGCGGGAGGAGTCGGAGGAGGTCACGGCCGGCGGCATCGTGCTGCCCGATTCGGCCCGGGACAAACCGGCCCGGGGCAAGGTGATCAGCGTGGGCGACGGTCGGCTCCTGGACAACGGCACCCGCGCCCCCTTCCAGGTCAAGGCGGGCGACCGCGTGCTGTTCCTCTCCTACGCCGGCGACGAGTTCAAGGTGGGCGATCAGGAGCTGCTGTTGATGCGAGAGGAGGACGTCCTGGCCATCATCGAGTAGCCCGGTCACCCATTCGAATACACACCTTGTGGCGGCCTTGCGGCCTGCCCAGTCAAGTAAAGGAGAACAAGTTACATGGCCAAGATGATTGCTTTTGACCAGGAAGCCCGCGACGCCATGCGGCGCGGCGTCTCGAAATTGGCCCAGGCGGTCAAGGTCACCTTGGGCCCCCGCGGACGGAACGTCATCCTGCAGAAGAGCTTCGGCTCGCCGACCGTGACGAAGGACGGCGTGACCGTGGCCAAGGAAATCGACCTCGAAGACGTCTACGAGAACATGGGGGCCCGCATGGTCCGCGAGGTCGCCTCGAAGACGAGCGACGTGGCCGGCGACGGCACCACCACGGCCACCCTTCTGGCCGAGGCGATCTTCAACGAGGGCCTGCGCGCGGTCGTTTCGGGCGTCAACCCCGTGCAGATGAAGCAGGGCATCGAAAAGGCGGTGGCCGACATCACCGAAAAGCTCAAGAAGATGTCGATCTCGATCAAGACGCCCAAGGAGATGGCGCAGGTCGCCAGCGTGGCCGCGAACAACGACACGGAAATCGGCGAGAAGCTGGCCGAGGCCATGGACCGCGTCGGCAAGGACGGCGTCATCACGGTCGACGAAGGCAAGGGATTCGGGCTCGAGATCGAGTGGGTCGAAGGCATGCAGTTCGACCGGGGCTATCTCTCGCCCTATTTCGTGACCGACCCCCAGGCAATGGAGTGCGTGCTCGAAGACGCCTACGTGCTCATTCACGAGAAGAAGCTCTCGAACATCAAAGACCTCGTGCCTCTGCTCGAGTCGGTGGTGCAGTCGGGCAAGCCGCTGTTGATCGTGGCCGAGGACATCGAGGGCGAGGCGCTGGCGACCCTGGTGATCAACAAGCTTCGCGGCACCTTCAAGGTCGCCGCCGTGAAGGCGCCGGGTTACGGCGACCGCCGCAAGGCGATGCTCGAGGACATCGCCATTTTGACCGGTGGCACGGCCCTGTTCGAGAGCCTGGGGCGCAAGCTCGAGAACGTGACGCTCGCCGACCTCGGCCGGGCGAAGAAGATCGTCATCGACAAGGACAACACGACGATCATCGAGGGCGGCGGAAAGAGCGCCGAGATCAAGGGCCGCATCGAGCAGCTCCGCCGTGAGATCGAAAAGGTCACCAGCGACTACGACCGCGAGAAGCTCGAAGAGCGGCTGGCCAAGCTGGCCGGCGGCGTGGCCAAGCTCAACGTGGGAGCGGCGACCGAGAGCGAGATGAAGGAGAAGAAGGCCCGCGTCGAAGACGCCCTGCACGCCACCCGGGCGGCCGTCGAAGAGGGCATCCTTCCCGGTGGCGGCGTGGCCCTGCTGCGGGCATCGAGGTCGCTGAAGCCGAAGGATCTCAGCCACGACGAGGAGGTCGGCTACAACATCGTGCTCCGCGCGTGCCGCCATCCGCTCAGCCAGATCGCGGCGAACGCGGGCCAGGACGGCGGCATCGTCTGCGAGAAGGTGGCCGAGATGGACGGCGCCATGGGCTACAACGCGGCGATCGACAAGTACGAGGATATGGTCGAGGCAGGGGTGATCGACCCAACCAAGGTCACGCGGTGCGCCCTCCAGAACGCCGCGAGCGTGGCCACCCTGCTTTTGACCAGCGAGGCCCTCGTCGCCGAGAAGCCCAAGGAAGAAAAGTCCGCCCCGGCGCATGCGGGCCACGACATGTACTAGAAGCGCCAGGTTTTTTGGTCCCGACCGGGCCGCGCGCGTTCGACCGGCGCGGCCGGCCCGGCGATCCATGTCAGCTCCCCGTTTTAACCCGGCGGCTTCCCGGAAGGGAGGCCGCCGGTTCTTTCTCGGTCGAACGCGGCGCGCTCGAAGGGGTTGTCACGATAGGCCCGTCGGCCCATCGACCAAAGCGCCAGCGACGCGAGCAGATAGGCCGGCCCCAGGAACGGCCCCCAACGCTCGTACTGGGCGACGTGCACCAGCTCGTGGTTGCGCGCCACGTCCAGGCCCGCGCCGGTCTGGCCGAGGATCGTGTGGCCGAGCGTGACGGCCATCGCGGCCTGTCCGCCGCACGGCAGATGCGCCACGAACCACCGCACGGCCCCGCCGTAGAACTCGATCACGCGGCCACGGCGCCGTGCGCCGCCACCGGTGGCGAGGCCTGTCAGGCCGATCAGCAGACCGAGCAGGGTGTAAGGCGAAGCCCACAACAACGCCAGGATTGGAAGGACGATGCGCACGGGAGGTCTCGCGGCATGAGGCATTCGCCACGGCAGCCGGCCTCGTTCATCGTCGCAGGTTCTCCGCGAGGGATCAACACGGTTTGGGCCAAGCGTTTCGGGGCACGCGCGGCTTGGGAGGCGGTCGCCGCGGCGCGCCGGCCCGAGCCGCGGATGCTGGTTGGGATCGATCGGTTGGGTTATCATGCACGCGTCGGCATGAGACGATCCCCCTCCAACCGCTTCGAAGGAAGGCGCCCATGGCTCGCGAACGCTCTCCTGAACGAGACCCTCAACCTTTGTCGCACGCGAGGCATGCGCTGCGCCGCCGCGAGTTTCTCCGGCGAAGCGTTGCCGCGGCGGGCATCGCCGGACTGGGGTTCCGGCCGGTCGTCGGCCGGGCAGCCCCGTCGTCGGGCCTGGCCGTCGGCGAGGGCCGGGTCGACACGACGCCGCCCCTGGGGATCGAGATGGCCGGGTTCCACCGGGCGCCGGGCAAGGAACGCCGCATTACCGGCATTCGCCAGCCCACCGCGGCGCGGGCCCTGGTGCTCGCGCACGGCGGCGAGCGGGCGGCCGTCGTGTCGCTCGACGTCTGCGCCGTCTCGCGCGAACTCGCCGGGCGCGTGCAGCGCCGCGTCGCCGAGCGGGTGGGCATTCCGGCCGCGCACGTGCGTCTGGCCGCCACGCACACCCATTCCATGCCTACGTTTCGCTACTTCCGCCAATGGGGCGCGATCTCGCCCGAGTACATGGCCAAGGTCGAAGCCGACGTGGTGCGCGCGGTGGAACTGGCCCACGACGACCTCGCCCCGGCCGAGATGCTCATGGGCCGGGCCCGCGTCGTGGGCGGCAACTTCAATCGCACCACCTCGACCTGGAAGACCGACGAGCAGTTCGGCCCCGACGCGACCGACGACGACCGCTGGCTCGACACGATGCTGCACGTGCTGCTATTCGAGCGGGCGGGCAAACCGAAGCGCCTTTGGTACCACTTCTCGTCGCATCCGGTCTGCTACACCGACGACAACGCCGGCCCCGACTGGCCCGGCCTGGTCGCCGAACTCACGCGAAGCCGAAACGACCTCGATCCCTCGTACCTGCAAGGCCATTGCGGCGACGTGAATCCCGGCGACGGCAAGCCCTGGCTGGGCGTGCCCGAAAAGGTCGCCGAAGCGGTTCACGCGGGCATCGACCGGGCCCTCGACCGGGCCGAGCCGGTCACGATCGATCGTTTGCGGATCCGAAGCGTCGAGACGCCGATCCCGCTCGACGTGGCCTTGCTGCAGGCGCGGCTGGAGCAGTACCGCAACGACCCGTCGCAGTGCAAGAGCGGCACCTACGTCGACGAGCGATTCGCCGCCGACTGGGCCGAGGGAGCGGCCCGATGGGACGCGAGCCGCACCACGCTGGCCGTGCCGGTCTCGGCCATGCAGTTGGGCGGCGTGGGCCTGCTGTTCCACCCGGCCGAGCTTTACAGTTGCTACGGGCTGACCATCCGCCGCGACTCGCCCGCCGAGCACACGCTGGTGGTGGGCTACACCGACGACCTGATCGGCTATCTGCCTGACCCCAACGCCTACAAGGCGGGGGAATACGCGGCGCTGACCGTTCCCGGCATCCTCGACCTTCCACCGTACACACCCGAGGCGGGCCGCCGATTCGCCGCGGCGGCCTCGGCGCTTCTGCGCGAAACGATCGGATAGGCCCCTGCCTCGCCCCATGGGAACCGGCGCAGCGCGACCGCCGCGACTCGCCGACGGACCGGGGCGTTTGACGCCACGCGATCGATCGCTTCATGCGGGTCGAAGACGACGCGGTTGACCCGGTCGCCGGCCACGACTACCGTGGCAGTAAGCGGGCGAACCCATGAGGCGCCGCGCAATCTTAAGAGGAGGTTTCGAATGCTTGCCGTTCGAGTCAACTTGCTTCGATGGATTCGGTGCGCCCTGGCGTGTGCCGCCTCGGCCGCGGCGGCAGGCGACGACGCGCTCGCCCCGCTCGAAATCGACAAGCCTCTGATCGCCCACTGGACCTTCGACGAACAGTCCGGCAGCAAGTGCCTCGACGCCGTGGGCAATCGTAGCGTGGCGCGGGTGCGCGGCGTCCACGGCAACGCCCTCGATCTGGCCGGCCCCCACGCTCTCCGGGTCGACCTGGGCGCGCGGGACGAGCCGATCGCCAAGATCACCTTCTCCGCCTGGACGAGGCCCACGAATCTGTCGGGCTACCGCGAGATCTTCCGCCAGGAATGCCCCGAGCGCCTGCTCTTCTCGTTCCAGAACAACGGCACGATCCTTTCGCTGGGGCTGAACGTCGACGGGTACGAGGAATGCGACGCCCCGATCGACCCGGCCCAGGTGCTCGACGGGGCGTGGCACCACTGCGCGGCCACGTTCGACGGCCGGGTCATGCGGGTGTATCTCGACGGCGAGGAGGTGGGCTCGTTCGAGCGCACCGGCGTCGTCGCCTTCCAGCCCGGCGCGCCCGCGTTCATCGGTTCCAGCGGCGGCAAGGGCGAGTTTTTCGAGGGGTCGCTCGACGATTTGCGCATCTACGCCGACGCCCTGGCGCCCGAAGCCGTCGCCGGCCTCTACCGAAGCGGCGTTGAGTCGCTGGCCGAGTACGCGAAACAGCTCGAAGCCGAACTGGCCGGGATCTACCTCCCCCAAGGCTCGTTCGCCGAAACCCTGGCCGGCGCGCGCAAGGGGCTCGTCGAAGGCCCGACGCGGCTCGACCGCGATCTGGCCGGGGCGCTTCTGGCCCGACTGAAGGCCGACTTTCCCGACGACTACGCGGCGTTCGCCGAGTTCGCCGGCGTCAGTCCCATCGAGTACCTGCTGGCCGAGGACGACGACTTCGACCGGCGCCAGGCGGGCCGGCTGGTCGCGTTGCTCCTGGAGTATAAGCCGCTGACCGAGCGCCAGTGGAAGTCGCAGACCGCCGAGCAGCGCCGGAAATGGGAAGAGGCCGAGAAGATCGCGAAGCGATACGAGGCCCTGTGCGCCTCGGGCGACGCGGCCCGATTCGCCCCCGACTGGATCGAGATCGTGCTCGAAGCGGGGCGCGGCGTGGATTTTCGTCCCCGGGTGTCGGAGGCGGTGGCCCCTTACGTTCCTCCCGAGACGCCCGAAACCCGCAGCCTCTCGGCGGCCGAGGCGTGCGAGGCCCTCGAGCGCGACTGGCTTCACCAGGCCGACGAGAACCCGACGCCCGCGCGGATCGTTGAGGAAATCGGTTGGGCGCGCGAGCTGGCCGCGAGAATCGCCTCGAACCATCCCGGCCGGGTCGACTTTGCGAAGCAACGGGCCGCGCTGGACGAGTTGGCCCGGCAGGCTGAATCGGCTACCGAGCCCGATCCGGCGCTTTACTTTCGCGTGCGGGAGGTGAAGCGAGCGATCGCGCTGGCGAATCCGGTCGTCGATTTCGACAAGGTGCTGCTGGTCGACGCGCCCTTCCCCCAGGGAAGAGAGTGGCCTCACGAAACCCGGCACCGGCTGGGCTACATGGCCGTGCCCGGCGGGCGCCTGCTGGTGCTCGAGGGGCTTTCGCCCGGCGGTAATGTTCGGCAGCTCATGCCCCAGGAGCCGCTGCACGGCTCGTTCTGGCGGCCTGACCTGTCGTTCGACGCCCGGAAGGTCGTCTTCTGCTTCAAGCCGCACAACGAGAAGTCGTTTCACCTGTACGAGATCGACGTCGACGGCAAGGGCCTGGTGCAGCTTACCGACGGGCCCTACGACGATTTCGACCCGATCTACCTGCCCGACGGCGAGCACCTTCTGTTCTCGACGACCCGGGGGCATACCTACGTGCGCTGCATGCCGCCCACGAACGCCTTCGTGCTGGCCCGCTGCGATCGCGACGGCGGGAACATCTACCTCATTTCGCGGAACAACGAGCCCGACTACCTGCCCTCGGTGATGAACGACGGCCGGGTGATCTACACCCGCTGGGAGTACACCGACAAGCCGCTGTGGCGGGCCCAGGGGCTTTGGACGGTCAATCCCGACGGCACCCAGGTCAATACCTTCTGGGGCAACCAGACGGTCTGGCCCGATCTGCTCAAGGATGCCCGCAGCATCCCCGGCAGCCGCCGGGTGATGTTCACCGGCAGCGCCCACCACAACTGGTTCAGCGGCTCGGTGGGCATCATCGACCCCGACCAGGGGTTCAACTTTCCCGACGGCCTCACGAAGGTCACCGCCGACGTCGAGTGGCCCGAGTCGGGCAACGGTCCGGTCGATCCGGTCGAGTCGGCGCGCTACCACTCCAGCGGGCGCTACGCCGGTTACTATTCGCCCCATCCGCTCGGCGAGCAGGATTTTCTCGTGTCGGCCAATCGGAACGGCAAGTTCGTCCTCTACCTGATGGACGTCGACGGCAACCGCGAACTCGTGTACGAGGGCACGAACCACGTGTTCCACGCCCAGCCCCTCAAGCCCCGGCGGCGCCCGCCGGTCATCGAAGACCGCGTCGCCTGGCCGACCCGCGACGAACGCCTCGATCCGAAAGGCGGCGTCCTCTACAGCAGCAACGTCTACCACGGGGCGCCCCCCGAGCTGCGAGGAAGGGCCAAGTACCTGCGCGTGCTCAACATCGAGCACAAGACCTACACCTATTGGCACAAGCGACCCTACATCTCGACGGGGCCGGTCGTCTCGATGGTGCAGTCGGAAGGCGTCAAGCGGGTGCTCGGCACCGTGCCCATCGAGGTCGACGGCTCGGTGGCCTTCCACGCGCCGCCGGGCATCCCGCTGCATTTCCAGCTTCTCGACGAGAACCACCGGGCCTTGCAGACCATGCGGAGCTTTACCGGCGTGATGCCCGGCGAGCGCCGCGGTTGCCTCGGCTGCCACGAGCTGCACAGCACCGCGCCGCAGCACGCGATCGGCGCGATGGCTTTGGCGCAGGAGCCCCGCGCGATCGCGCCGCCCCCGTGGGGTAACGATACGGTCAGCTACGACCGCTACGTCCAGCCCGTGCTCGACGAGTACTGCGGCAAGTGCCACCAGGGCGACGGCGAGGGGCGCAAGACCCTCGACCTGACGCGGCGCCCGGGGTTCCTCATGTTCGACGAGCCCTACGTCACATTGATCGGGCGCCCGACCTGGGGTCGGCCTTACGAGAAGCCCGACGACCCGCCGCCGGGGTTCGGCATCGCCAACACGCTGCTCGTCGAGGCGTACGACCAGCGCGATCCCGAGGCGTACCGGACCCCCAAGCCCATGACCGCCCTGTCGTACCGCAGCAAGCTGATCGACATTGCCGCAAGCGGCACGCATCACGACGTGCGGGTCGATCCGATCAGCCTGCAACGCCTGATCGCCTGGGTCGACACGATGTGCCCCTACCGGGGCGACGTCGAGGTCCGCGCGATCGACGACCCCGAGTTCCAGGGCATCGACTGGCTCGCCATCCGTCCCCGGATCCGGAGCGCCCCGACGATCGTGCGCCCCGGGCCGGTGGATTAAAGTCCTACGCTGCAACTCCTACGCGCCGTGCGCGCACGTTGTGGAGTGATGGAGTGATGGAGTGATGGAGTGATGGGCCCCGCCCGTGCCGAATCCCATTATTCCAACACTCCATCATTCCCAGCGTTCCATCATGGCCTATCCCCTGCTTGGTTGCGG
>Ga0334900_1002006_pt1 | contig 19322 bp, 18 predicted proteins | sample GraSluR3_MG_2_FD_207231 | JGI IMG/M metagenome (GOLD analysis project Ga0334900, IMG submission 207231) | Sludge microbial communities from methane-producing bioreactor in Wageningen University, Netherlands - Granular Sludge_31_08-R3 | ecosystem: Engineered > Bioreactor > Anaerobic >...
AAGATCTTCCTGGGTCCATCCAAGGTAATCCAGTTCGCGTTTTATCATATCCCCGGCACTTATATTGAGAAAGGGCTTAAGGGTATTGTCGGTGCTCATGTCTGCCTCCTACTGGTAGTGTGTGCTGATTTCATCAATCCCGAGAATACCGATCGTTTTCTCCTCATTCTCCCAGTCTATCTCTACTTCCAATCGGTATTTTCTGTTGATGCGAAGAGAAAAACGGCTCTCCGTCCCCTTCATTCGTTCAATGTTCAAGGATGGACGCTGCTGAAGATCATGAATGTCCACGGCTGCATCAACGGCAGCCATGACTTGAAAGAAGCCTTGAATGACCTGCTTTTGCAGGGGATATTTCTTTGACCTCCCAGTTTCGTAAAGCGTCTTAAGGTGCCGATTGATGAAATGAAACTTCACTTGTGTAGTATAGTGCAGTTGTTAGTAAACGTCAAACGTAATGCGCGCATTGTTACACAATCATTTGTTCGTTTTAATTGATGGGAATGGGCATATAGACTTTTAAAGGGCCATCGCCGGGAGCGGCATGCTCCAGGGGCAATCGGGCATAGAAATAACTTCCCCGGGGATCGGAGAGCGCCGGCTCTTCCACGCGCCTGGCTTCGGGGATGAGTTCTGCATATTCCGCCTGGAGCAGGTTGAAGTTTCTCATCCGTACTTTCCTGCATTATCCTCGATTATTTACTACCAATCTTACCATATTGTCCATATATCTGTCTCCTCGTCCTGTTGTTACCAGTAGATGCATTAATGAGAGCTCCTATAGATTTCAATGTAGTAGGTATATATACCTACTACATTGTTGTTGATCTATTGATTTCTTGGAAAGATGTCTTTATAGTAGGTATATATACCTACTATAAAGGCAATCTATATGAGTAGCGATAGCGAGATTACCCATCTGACGGATACAATCCTTTCCGGGAGTAAATCCGTATATATGAACTCAGAATTCAATGCGCTTGTACGCCAGGAGAAATCAAGTCGTACATCCCTGAAGAATATCAAGGAACAACTTTCAGCGAATGAAATCATCAAGATCGTAACTATGCGATCTGAAGGCTACAAGGATATCGAGAGAATTGCTGTTCCAGCCTTGGCTCCAACTCCATACCACTATGCTATTTCCCTAAGAAACAATACTTATCTTTCCCATGCCTCCGCTGTTAACCTGATTGGATTGACAGAGCAGATTCCCCACACTATCTATGTGAACCGAGAACAGAGTCCAAAGAATTTCCCGAAAGGGGTATTGCAGCAAGAAGCAATCGATCGAGCCTTTTCTCGACCCCAGAGGCAATCGAAGTATGTTTTCTCCATCGATAAGTATCAAATAGTACTACTTTCGGGCAAATCAACGAACAATGAAGGCGTCGAGATTGATCCGAACCTTAACCTGCCTAGAACAAACCTGGAAAGAACACTCATTGATATTGCAGTTCGCCCCCGTTATACCGGCGGCGTATTTCAGGTTCTACAGGCATTTACATCGGCACTACAGGATATCGACTATGATAAACTCTTAAGAATCCTCGATAAACTGGATTATACCTATCCGTACCATCAATCCCTGGGCTTCTACCTCGACCGGGCGGGAGCGGATTCAACGGTTCTATCGGATCTAAAAATGAGAGGAACCAACTTTAAATTTTATCTGGACTACTCCATGGCCAACCCGTCTTTCGATTCAACCTGGATGGTCTATTATCCACTTGGAATATAACGAGCAGGCGACACTGTTTACATAATCGAAATAGTATTCAAAGGGTTCGATCCTGCCGCTTACCGCAAGCTCAACATCCGACCATGATGACTCATGCAGAGCCCTGAGCTCTTCGAGTCGGTTCAATAGATGCAGAGAGACCTTTTTTGCTTCAAAGACCCGCTGGACGGTCTCCAAGTGTGCTTCGAGCAAAATTGCAAAATGGTTACACAATGCCCATATATCGTAAAAATCCCGGCCTCTGCTTCTCTTTGTTTCCCGCGAGATTTGGGGATACTCAGGATGCTGCTGCAAAAGGGCCCTGAGCTTTTCCGCCGCCAACAAAATCGGCGAATAGATCCGTATGTCAGTTCCCCCGTAGTCGACAATTGAACTTTGGTCAATATACTCGAACTTACTGATTTCGATGGAGTATTTCCGCTTCTGCGTGGTTGTATCAACCGACAGCGAGCGTCGACGCATAGAGCCCAGGTCATAATCCACCGCTTCAGCGACTGTAGACTCAATCAATTTAAATTCGGCCCGGTAACCTCCCCACCACTCGTCATGCGCCTGCTTAGGCTTGGGCATGAAGGTGAAATCGAACGCAGTAAGTCCCTCCGGGTAAAACACTCTATCAAGATTCTCCTTAATTCGGATTCCGGTCTCCTGAAGATTTTCGAAATCGTCCCGCATTGAAAAATCCAGATCCAGCGATGTTCGCATACCGACGCCGTAGACAAGACTCATAGCGTTGCCGCCTTTCAACGAGAGACGGTCGAGGAACCATGAATCCTGAAAGAGGGCCTTGAGTATCAGCCGGCGAATATCGCCTTGATCAAACGGACTATCCCGGAGCATTATTAGAGTTCTCCCCGGAAGGCCCGTTGCTGGAGGGAGGAGAAGAGAGCCTCAAATTTCCTCGTTGAGGGTTCAAGAGATTGCTTAAACACTAAAATGGCTCCCACTATCTGCTCATACTCTCTCTGCAATTCTATTGGCGGGATCAGAATCTTTATCGACTGCAGTTCTTTTGCATTGATATTCGCCATACCTATAATTGATTTACACATACCCGTTAATGTAAGCTTCCCATGTTGAGAGTTGAGGTATGAGGATATATAATCAGGGACTGCATTTTTATTGGTCCGACACCTTATTAAATACCCGGCAAATGCCATTGGGTCTTTTGCCCTATATACTGCAGTCTTTCCTACGAGTTCTTTACTGTTTGTTCTGTTAAAGAGTATATCACCATTATGAACGAGGTATTTTGCTTCCTCCTTCTCAGATAGATCAATGTACTTCAAGTCTGTGAAGTTCCATTCACCTGTATAGGTGATATTGTTCATTCGTAAAATAGGCCAAGCACCTTCAGTTGAAGCTCTACCGGATGTACCGTACAAGACATCCTCCAATAAGTCCCCGATACGACCTATTGGCCACCCCTTCGGATTCGTCACCGGATCACCAAACATATCCAGAAACACCGACTGAAGCAGTTCATCCAGCTTGGCAATAGCCGCCCGGCGCTTCTCCCGCAAGAAATCGGCCTGATCCAGGATTGTGGCAATTCGCTTTTGTTCCGGTAAGGGAGGGAGGGGGATAATAGCGTCAGTAAGGTTGCCAAGCTTAATATATTTTATTACTCCACCGATACTTTGCTCTCGAAGACGGATTAGGTATCTATCAAGAAACCTATATAAGTAACGAGTATCAAGCACTGCCTTATCTGTTGATTCGACAATATATGTGCGTTGGTACGCATCAAACTTTCCCATGTAGTATTTTACATTCAGGTCTCCGTTGCCTGCGACAAGTACACATTCACAATCATATGTGTATGTGTCAATTCTTAGAGGAGTTCGTGCACAAGTAAAGAATGGGTATTGCCCGTCTTCTGAGCTCGCATTAGCATCAAGTTTACCCGTCTTAATTTTCGTCAACTCCCCAAGAGGTTTATCAATACTCGTCATCAGAGCATCCCCTCAAGCTCATCCATCCCCTTCAGAATCTCCGCCTCCAGCTCCTTCAAATCCGCCAGGATCTTCTGAGGGGAATCATACTCCACCTCTTCGTAGACAATCTCCTTGTACCGGTTAATAGACAGGTCGTACCCGTTATCGGCTATCTCATCCTTGGGCACCAGGAAGGACTGATCGGTTCGCTTCCGGTCCACTTCATTCTTCCGATTCTTCCACCGGGTTATAATATCGGGAATATTGTTGTTCTCATGCTTCTCCCCGTCCAGAGGATTTCGCTTGTCATCCAGGGAGAAACCATCGGCCTTCATGTCGTAGAACCAGACCGTATCGGTTCCCCCGGAATTAGTCCTGGTAAAGAGCAGTACAGCGGTGGAGACCCCGGCATAGGGGCGGAATACCCCGGAGGGCATGGAGATCACCGCATCCAGCTTCTGATTCTCCACGATGATCTGCCTGAGTGCCTTATGGGCCTTGGACGAACCGAAGAGCACGCCATCGGGAACAATAACCGCCGCCCGGCCGCCGGGTTTCAGGAGGCGCAGGAAGAGAGCAACGAAGAGCAGCTCGGTCTTCTTTGTTTTCACGATCATCTGCAGATCCTTGGCACAGCTCTCATAGTCGAGAGACCCGGCAAAGGGAGGATTGGCCAGGATCAGGGTAAACTGCTCTTCAATTGCCGCATGATTCTGGGAAAGGGAATCCCGGTTCTGGATGTCGGGATTCTCGATGCCGTGAAGGAGCATGTTCATGGAACCGATCCGCAGCATGGTGGAATCGAAGTCGAAGCCGTTGAAGGTCTCCCGGTTAAACCGGCGCATGGCATCGGCATCGGAGAAGATCTCGGGATGATGATCGCGCAGATATTCTGCCGCCGCCACCAGAAAGCCCGCTGTACCACAGGCGGGATCACAGATAATATCCTGGGGCTGGGGAGCGGTCATCTCCACCATCATCTTGATAATATGCCGGGGAGTGCGGAACTGGCCATTCTGCCCTGCAGTGGCAATCTTCCCCAGCATGAACTCATAAAGATCACCCTTGGTATCCCGATCCTCCATGGGGATGGCATCCAGCATATCCACCACCCTGGCCAGAAGCCCCGGTGTGGGAATGGTGAACCTGGCATCCTTCATGTGAGCTGAATAGGTCGAATCGGCGTCCCCCATGGATTTTATAAAGGGGAAGACCTCCTCGGAAACAACCTCGTACATGGTATTGGCATCGAGATTCTTGAACCTGGACCATCGCAAGATGTCATAGGAACGCTCCTTCTTGGATTCAGGATTGATCCCTCCCGGGAAGATGGGGTTCTCAATATTCCGCCCGAGGCGGTTCCCCTTCTTTTCCCGCACCGTATGAAGCTCATCCAGTCGCTTGATGAACAGCAGATAGGTCATCTGCTCGATAACTTCCATGGGGTTTGAGATGCCGCCCGACCAGAAAGCGTCCCATATCTGACTGATTTTGTTTTTTACTTCTCCGGTGATCATGTAGTGGTGTCCTCTTTAATTGATAATCAACGATATTATGATACACTATGCCCCAAAGTGATCCAATAGATTAATTTTTGAAGTTAATAACCGGGAAATGACGATGATTTTAGAAGAAGTGGTGTGTTGTGTATACCTGCACTTGATTAATTATAACACTGTTATGAGGATTATGGACCTTTTGGAGGGATAATCCTGTTCCGGAATATGATCGGGCTTTGTTCACAGGTGAATTCCCGCAAGGAATCCACCTGTCATACGGGCAGGGGTACGAATCCCTACTCCGTCCGCTCCTTGTCCAACGCCTTCTGCATGAGCACTGCACCAAGAATCAGTATGCCCTTGATCAGGTCGTTAACGAAGGCCGGTACCCGGAATGCGGATAGAATGGCGTCGATTGCGTAGAGAATAACTGCCCCGAAAACGCTTCCCTGTATCCTGCCTCTTCCGCCGGACATGGCAATGCCTCCGATGGCCACAGCGGCTATTACGTCAAGTTCGAACATCTTGCCGGCGGTTGATGTATCCACGGAACCGAAGCGGGTTATGTAAAGGAACCCGGCAATACCGGTCAGGACTCCTGTCAGGGTGAATATGGCTACTTTGACAAGACGCACGTTGATGCCCGTCAGCCGGGCGGCCCGCTCATTGGATCCTACGGCGTAAACGTATCTTCCGAATTTCGTCTTGGTCATCAGAAACCAGACCGATGGGACGGAGCAGCTTGAAGTAGGCATCGTTATCCACTATCAGCGGTCCCCCGTGGCCGAACTGTATTGTAATGGACCGATATCCCACAAGGGTGGCCAGTGTTACGATAAAAGCGGCGACCCTCGCGACACCAATAAAAAATCCGTTAAAAAGGCCAAGCACAAATCCCATGGAAACGGCGGCAATCAGGGAAAGAAAAATACTGGTGGTGGAATTAAAAACGACAACCCCGATGGATGCCGACAGGGCAAGCATCGACCCGACGGAGAGGTCGATATTACCGGAAAGGATCACCATGGACATTCCCAGGGCGATTATTCCGATGAAGACCGAGGACTTAAGAAGGTTCATCAGGCTTGCCACCGTCAGAAACTGGTCACTGGCGATACGTCCGATTATGAGCAGCAGAATAAGGGACAGTATGTAGTTGTGATCAATCAGGAGTTTTTTAAAAAAGGCGATCAGTTTTTCCTTTATCCCTGAACTCTCAGTCATGTGAATGACCCCGGTTCCTACGGTTTTACCGTCTTTCTTACTGTTCATAGCTCAGCTTACCTTCCTGTTTGATCCTGTTGCGTAATACATAATGTCCACCTCGTTTATTTTGTCCCGGGAGAGTTCTTTGTTGACTTCGCCTTTGTACATGATCAGACAACGGTCGGCGATGCGGTGAATTTCAGGATACTCGGAGCTGAAAACCACTACGCTCTTGCCCTCTTCCGCCAGGCGCGCAATGAGCTGGTATATCTCGAACTTGGCCCCCACATCTATTCCCTGGGTCGGGTTGTCAAGGATATAGACTTCCGAATCCAGGCCGAACCAGCGGGAGAATACCACCTTCTGCTGGTTCCCTCCGCTCAAGGATGTTATGGGATGATCAGGGTCCGCGGCCTTGATATTAGTGATGCGCCGGTTCTCTTCAAAGCGCCGTCTTTCTACCCGGTCACTTATATAGAAACCCTTCTTTTTGCTGGTAAAATAGGCCATAGAAAGGTTGTCCTTTATTGAAAGGTCCTTCAGGATTGAGCGCTCCTTGCGGTTACGGGGGACCATGGAGACACCGGATTTGATAACCTTCAATATGGGGGCGGACTGTATTTCTTTTCCCTTCAACCGGATTTTTCCGGAGCTCACCTTTCGCGCGCCGAAGAGACACTCGCTGAGTTCTCCCCTGCCGTCACCGAAGAGGCCGGTTATGGCGAGAATCTCCCCTTTTTTCAGGGAAAAACTCACATTATGGAAATACCCATCGCAGCCCAGCTCCTCAACTTCCAGGACCACTGTATCCTCCTGCACGGTGTTCGACTTTTCGACCACCTCATGCACCAGACTGCGTCCCACCAGCATTTCGGTGGCCTGCTGCTCATCGATGTCCGCAATATTGCCGGTGGCGACAAACCTTCCGTCCCGCAGCACCGTGTAGCGGTCGCAGATGGCGAAGATTTCGGGCATTTTATGGGAGATGTAGATGCAGCTTATGCCGTGAGCTTTAAGACCCCGCATGATCTCGAAGAGGTTTTCTATCTCCTCGTTGGTAAGGGCGGTGGTTGGTTCATCCATGATGATCAGCCTGCACTCGAAAAGAAGCGCCCGGGCTATCTCCACAAGCTGTTTGCGGGAGGTATCAAGATCCCGCACGTAGTCCTGGGGATCAATATTCAGCTTCATTCTGTGGAGGATTTCCCGAGACCGTTTTATCATCTCCCGCTTGTTCAACAGGACTCCGCCGTGCAGGAGTTCATTATGGAGAAACAGGTTCTCGTATACCTGCAGGTCATTGACCAGGTTAAGCTCCTGGTGAATAAAGCGTATCCCCAAGTGAGAGGCCCGAATCGGAGTCAGGTGGGAATGGTCCTCCCCGTCGATCAGTATACTCCCGGAATCCTGCCGCAGAATCCCCCCCAGCACATTCATCAGGGTTGATTTGCCTGCGCCGTTTTCTCCCAGAAGCCCGTGGATCTCGGAATCACCCACGGCAAGGGAGACATCCTGAACCGCCTTGACGGCATCGAAACTCTTGTAAATCTTCTTCATCTCCAGATGCATGGAACGTCCCTTAATCGCAAAGCAGAATTGTAGGGCCGGCAGACTGCCTGCCGGCCTTTATTCAGATTTTTTTATTAATAGAATGAATAGCGAAGGCTGTATACAGGTCCCTTCATGAATTCCTTGTAATTGCTGTTGTCCACCATTTCAGTGGGAACAAGGTGCATGCCGGAAACGTCCTTCCCTTCCAGAACATCGATTCCCAGTTCGATGGCATCCACGACCATGGCAGGAGAGAAGGAGAAGGTTACAATGTCGATCCCCTGGGCTTTGTAGTGATCATATACCGCCAGCAGTTCCCGGGGGGCGCTTACGGCAGATACCAGTTTGATGTTGAGATCGGCATTTCCGTCGTAGCCTTCCAGGGCTGCAAGAAGACCAAAGGCCACATCCGCATCATGGTTGAAGATAGCCTGGATGCTCTCGACCTCTTCCCGGGTACTGGAGTTCAGGAAGGTTTCAAGCTGCGTCTGAGCGGTGTCCTTGCTCCAGTTGGTTACGTAATCGTTGACCCGGACAAAGTTGGGGTCCGCGGTCTTCCAGAATCCATCAGAACGCTGCTTGGGAACACTGGAGTTGTCTCCCTTGAATTCCAGGATATTGACCTTGCCCCTTGCAAGCTCATCCTTGAAGTACTCGTTAAAATAACGGCCGGATTCCTCACCGATGGTAAAATTGTCTCCCATGAGCTCGGCAGTCTCATCAAAATTACTGATCAGCCGGTCGTAGATAATGAGGGGAATTCCTTCATCCACAATGGTCTGGGCAGCAGCCTTGAGCTCATCACCGTTATGTGGCCATAGGACAACAACGTCCACGCCCCGGGCGACGACAGTATCGATCTGGTTGGCCTGCTCGACAACATCATCGGAAATCAGGAAGATGTGATTGAACCCCTTGGCTTCGGCGAGTTCCCTGGTTGCATGTTCGGCATGTTTGATGCTCTCTCCCAGGAATCCGTGGTCGGCACTGGGCATTATTACTGCCAGGGTTTTTACCCCGTCGTCCTTCTGTCCCCCGGCATAGGTCAACGAGATTCCGGCCATCGCGAAAACCAGCATGAACACAATCAGCTTTTTCACACTCTTTCTCCTTTTAGAATTCCCATGGAATTCTTATTGTTTTTTTCAGCCCGTATCAGGCTGTAAGATCCCGTATTTCAACCGCCGGCAGCTTCTTTACAGGCGGCTCGCTTAATGCAGCCTGACCGGGAAAGCTGTAGCCGGTTCCGGATGCAAGGGGCCAGATCAACGGCCGTATAAAAGAGAGACAGGCAGAAAAACCCTGCTCTATGGCGCCGTCATTTTCCGTGCCCTTTGAGTTGAGCCCCTCGTTCTCCATGGAGAAGACTCCTTCGAAATTATTCCGCATCAGATAGTCTATGAAGCTTCGCCAGTCCATGGAGTCGGAGCCGCCGAATCCCGGGACCATGGGCTCATAGGAAAAGCGGTCCCACTCGTTTTGAGGAAGCGGAACTCCCGCAGCCTCTGCCAGCTGCTTTGAAACCAGCTGTTTTCCGAAAACGTTGCCCCAGTGGATGGATGCAGCATCTCTTTTCATTCGTGTTGCCTTAAGATGCACAGATTTTATTCTTTCCATATCGCTGTGCCTGAGCACATCCACGGGGTCCACAAACTGCCAGACATCGTGGCTTGGATCGTAGGTCTCGCCATGGGCCTTTGAGGGGATAAGCTCGTACATCAGCTTTCTGGCCGCCAGGGTGGAAGGCAGGTTGTTCATCGTGTTTGTAAATCCTGCGGACCTCCAGCCTTCCATGGGGCAGTTTTCGTAGACGACGGTCACCCCCAGGTCTTCGGCATAGCCGATAATGGGGGTAAAAATTCTCTGGTACTCCCGGAGGTTCTTCTCGAAGGCCCCCTCCTCGAGGTCCCATTCATGCTTGTATCCGACGAAGGTACCGACGGTGATTCCGTTTTCGTCTCCCCCTGAAAGGGCTGCCATCCGGATCAGTTTGAGAAGATGGTTCTGGTTTTTTATCCTCTCCGCTTCATCGCCGCCGATCAGGTTTTCGAAGGCTCCGATGGAGAAGCGGAGCCCCTTTTCGTTAAAGGCCTCGACAGTCTGTTTAGCCCTTTCGGAATCGAAATTCTCGTAATCCAGGTGTGTTGCCACGTGGTCGGCCCTGGTTCCGTCCCTCCGGAAGACGCAGAGTTCCAGTCCCTGGACGTCGACGTTCACAGCCCTCTGCATAAGCTCTTCCAGGGACAAGCCCGGATACGCCGAACTCATGATCCATACAGGATTGTTCATTTACCCACCTCCACCCAAGCGCCGGTTTCAGCGCTTTGCAGTATCGCTTCGCACAGGAGCATCTCCGAAAGCCCGTCCCGCAGGGTGGGATAATCGCATGCTCCCCCCTCGACACTGCTTCCCAGCACATCAGAATAAAACTCCCGGAGAATGAACTTGAGGGTGTCTCCATAGCCTTCCTGGTGTCCTCCGGGGTAGGCGGACATCGAAGCCGCCCTGGGATTCAGGAGTCCCGGGTCCTTCATCAGTACTTCATTGGCCTGGTCCCGGTGCCCGATCGTTACTCTGTTCGGGGCTTCGGAATTCCAGGAGTAGGATACGTCCCGCCCCATCTGACGGTATTCCATAAAGTTTTTATAGCCTGCACTCACCTGGCTAAGCGTCAGGTTCCCCAACACTCCACCTTCAAAGGAGAGGAGGATCTGGGCGTGATCCTCAGTGTCCACCGGATAACTTGTATAGTCCGAGGACTTTTTTGCCCCTCCCCTGTCGAAGCTGTGGTCCCTGCCTCCCGCAGCTTTCCTGCGGGTTTCGAACATGCGGCCGAACTGAGCCAGCACCTTCTCAATTTTAAGGCCCGTAACATACTGGGCCAGGTCCATCCAGTGGGTGCCGATATCCGCGACAGCCCTGGTTTTTCCGCTGAGCTTTGATTCCATGCGCCAGCTGTAATCGGTCTCGTGGAGCAGCCAGTCCTGCAGGTAGGAGCCCTGGAGAGCGAAGATACGGCCGTCGGGGCTGGTCCCGTTTCTGCTTTTTATCTCCTGGATCATCGGGTAGTAGCGGAGATTGTAGTTTACTGCGGCCTTAAGACCCTTTTCCTCCGCAAGCCGCAGCAGATCCCGGGCCTCCCCGGATGTCATGGCCAGGGGTTTTTCGCAGAGAACATGCTTGCCGTTCTCGAAGCAGTCCCGAACCATGGGATAGTGCAGATAGTTGGGAGTGCAGATATGGACCAGGTCGACATCGTCCCGGTCCAGGACATTTCTGTAATCACCGGAATGGAAGGGTACATTCAGACTGGCCGCGGCTTCTCCGGCAGCTTCTTCGGAACTCCCCGCAATGGCGACAAGTTCCGCCAGGTCAGGATTTCTCCGCACAGCCTCCGCGTGAACCGGTCCGATAAAGCCGGTTCCGATTACAGCAACCCGTAATTTCTTCATTTAAGTTCATTCCTCGTCGTTATCTTTGCCAATTCTACACTTCATTGTTTTATCTGTCAACTTTTTTGTCTTATTATTAAACCTATACGTTTTATATTAGATTGTTGATTTTTTTCAGGGGAAAGCATATGATTCAGACACAGATGAATCAAAAAGAACTGATTACCCCCAACACCACAGCCCAGATCTACAACATCATTCGCTACAACGGCGAAATCAACAGAATGGCCATTACGCGGATCAGCGGGGTATCAAAGTCCACCATCTCCCTTCAGATAAACAAGCTGATAAAACTCGGCCTGATCGAAGAAAAGACACCCCCCGACAGCAGTCAGCGCAAATTGAAGCTGAAGATACGGGGAGACCTCGGGTTTGTCGCTGGGGTATTCCTGGGCATCACAAAGCTCAGCATCGTCATCTTCAATCTGGATATGCAGATAAAGTGCGAAGAGCTCCACTCCTTTGATTCCATAAGCGATCCGGTGGAATGCAACCGACAGATCATTCAGCAGCTGAAGGAGCTCTGCAGAAACAACGGAATCGAACGGCTGTGGGGGATCGGCATAGGCTTTCCCTTTCCCGTCAATTTCCGGGAAGGAAAACCCGACTCACCGCCGAATGTCCCGCTGTGGCACGATTACCCCCTGAGGCAGATCTACGAAAAGGAATTCGGCTGCCCCGTACTCATTGATAACGACGTAAACGTCATGGCCCTTGGAGAGGGATATAAAGGCTGCACCACCGACGAATCGGACTTTCTTTTTGTCAAAGTCGGTACGGGAATAGGAGCCGGACTGATGGTGGACGGCAGGATCTACCGGGGAGCCAAGGGCTGCGCCGGCGACATAGGTCACATCGAGGTGGACGGCAGTGATGTACGCTGCCACTGCGGAAACAAGGGCTGCCTCGAGGCGATCGCCGGCGGAAAAGCCCTGGCGGCGAAGGCTGCGAAGATAGCCGCGAATAATGAGAGCCCCTACCTGAAGGAGCTGCTGGAACGCAATCACCGGCTCAGTGCGGTGGATATAAACAACGGCGCCATCGCCGGGGACCTCCCCTGCATACAGCTTATTAAGGATGCCGGAAGCGTGATCGGAGGGGTGCTTGCCAAGCTGGTCAGTTTTTTCAACCCCTCCTCCATTGTTATCGGCGGCGGTCTGTCGGCCTTCGGAAACCTCTTTGTCGGCGCCATACGGGAAGCCGTAATCCGGCGCTCCCTGCACCTTGCAACCTATGAACTGAATGTGTGCATTTCCGAACTGAAGGATAAGTCCGGCCCCACCGGGGCGGGGACATTAATTATCGATCATATCTTCTCGTCCCAGGAATTTACCAGTACCATAAAACGAAACCTCGGAGCAGGATAAATATGCAGGAAGGGATCCTCCGTTTCTTCAGCAGAATTGCCGCCCCATGGCTCGACGCCCTGGCCGAGGGAATCACCATGATGGGGGAGCAGTACATCTTTATCGCGGTCATAACTCTGGTCTTCTGGAACATCTCCAAGAAAGCGGGACTGCTCCTCGCCTTCAGCTATCTGGCATCTGCCATGGTAAATGTCGGTGTAAAAATTCTGGTCCAGGCTCCGAGGCCCTTCGAGGTCCTCTCCGGCATTGAAGGCAAGCGGGTTCATACAGCCACGGGATACTCTTTTCCCAGCGGGCACACTCAAGGAGCCGCCGGAGTCCTGACCGCCGCAGCCCTTCTGCTGCGCAGGTTCTGGTTCAGCTGTCTGGCAGCGGTCCTCATGCTCCTCATAGCTCTGAGCCGGGTCTACCTGGGAGTCCACTGGCCGCTCGATGTTATCGCCGGGCTTCTTCTCGGTGTACTGAGCGCCTGGGGAACATACCGCCTTCTGGAACCCATGCTGAACGATCCCCCCAGACTGCAGTCGCTCCTTCTCCGGGGAATTGTACTTATCGTCGCACTCACCCTTGCCCTCTTCGTCCTGGAGAAAACCGGAACCCTGGATTCCCTGAAGATACGGGATTTCTACAAGATCTCCGGCACAGCCGCGGGGGCAATGGCTGGCTGCATACTGGAGACGAGGCTGGTCGGTTTCAGCACGGAGGCAAAAACCGCAAGGAAGGCGTTTCGGTATATTCTGGGACTTGCAGTCTCCGTCCTGCTTCTCACCAGTCTTAAAGCGATACTCCCCTCCGGGAACTGTTTCGCCTTTCTGCGATACCTTACAGTATCCCTGTGGCTTATATTTCTGTTCCCCTGGGCAGGAACTAAATCCGGGCTTTTTTACACAGCGCCTTTGGAGAAAGATCCATGAAAGAAAAGGATGTACAGACCAGAATAGAATCCCTGTTCAGGAATCAGGTGCAGAAGGACGAGAGAGTAAAAAACGCATACCTGCTGGTAGACTCGGATAAACTGAACATTCACCTGAATGCCGCAGCAGGAACAACGGACGGATCAAAAGCACATATCGGGCAGCCCAACCACCTTGCCAGTGTGGGAAAACTCTTTACCGCCGCACTGATCGGCATTCTCCACGAGAGGCGGCAGCTCGATTATGATGATCCTGTCGTCAGATATCTCGATGCCGATCTGATGAAAGGCCTGCATATTTACCGAGGCAAAGACTATTCTGATCAGATAACAATCGGGCAGCTCCTGATGCAGACCTCCGGATTGAACGATGTTTTCTATCATTTATGGAAGAAGAAGATCGCTGACCCGGATTTCAGAACTACTCCGCGGGATGCGATCATCTGGGGCAAAAACAATCTAGAACCAAAAGCAGTACCAGGCAGAAGGCATTTCTATACTGACACCAACTACTACCTGCTGGGCTTGATTATTGAGAGTATAACGAAAAAAGGATTTCATGAGGTCATGCACGACCAGATTTTCAATCCTCTTGGCATGCGGCACGCATGGTTACACGGGCTGTCAAAACCCGAGATTGAATCCGAGTATCCGACGGCACGACTGTACATCAAAGGTTGCGATCTGCTCTCGATTAGCAATATTCACGAGATAGATTATGCAGGAGGCAGCGTCATTGCACCCCTGACGGACTTTCTGACCTTTATGCGAGCCTTGGTAAATCACCGGATAGTGAAGAAGGAAACCCTGGACAAAATGATCGGAGATGATGTGTTCATGGGTTTTCCCAGCCTTGCATTCAATTATGGGTATTCTGTCTGGAAAACCAGAACAATTCCCCTGATCCTGCCGAGGAAGTATTACTGCTGGGGCTGCGTCGGCGTTACCGGCGCCTTCATGTTCCATCATCCCGGAACGGAATCCTTCATTATCGGCAGCTTCAATGACTTTTCCTGGCGCGGAAAAGCCCTGGATTTTATGGCCGGAAAGGTGATCAAGGAACTGCTACACCACCAGGAGAAGAAAGGCATCAGAACATTGTCAATGTAAATTCCGTACATGAGAACAACTCTGACAATCGAAGACGATGTGGCCGCAATGATACGAAGGATACAAAGGCGGGATCAGAAACCCTTCAAGGTTGTGGTTAATGATCTGCTGCGCAAAGGCCTGGTGGAAAGCAGTCAGCAGGCTGAGGAACATCGGCACTATTCCACCCCGGAATTGAGCTCCGGTCCCTGCCGTTTTGCAGATCTTGATAACATTTTAGAAGTTCTCGCAGTAGCAGAGCGTGAGGATTACTCTTGATTCTGGTTGATGCAAATTTGCTGATTTATGCGAGCATGAAGTCCAGCTCCAGTCATGCCGGTGCCAAAGAGTGGTTGGACGGAAAACTCAACGGAAACGCTCCGGTGGGGATCCCCTGGGAAAGTATGCTTGCATTTCTCCGAATCGTCACCAATCCCCGGATATTCTCTCCTCCGGTTTCCCCGGGGGAAGCCTGGAAGGTGATCAGGTACTGGACCTCCTGCAAACCCGTATGGATTCCTCAAGCGACGGAAAATCACCTTTCCATTCAGGAAAATATTTATCGCAACATTAAACCAGCCGCGAATCTGGTTCCTGACGCCCATCTGGCCGCCCTGGCGATGGAACACGGTCTTACGCTCTGTTCCACCGACAGTGACTTTGCAAGATTTCCGAAGCTGTCCTGGGCGAATCCGCTGGCATAGAGGATTACGTCAGACTCTTCTCCCTTGCCTACCAGCCTTTTCCGTTTTACAGTAACCTATGGCAACTGCAGTAATCTTCGGCGCCGGAGTAATGGGCTCGGCTATATCCTTTCCGCTCACCGACAAGGGCCACAGCGTACGCCTTGTGGGAACCCACCTGGACGGGGATATCCTCGACCAGGTCAAAACCGGGGCTTACCACCCAGGTTTGAAAACGTATCTGCCCGCGGGAGTGGAGGCCTTCGAATGGACAGAACTCGAACGGGCCCTCGAAGGGGCGGATTTTATCCTCTCCGGGGTAAACTCCTACGGCGTACGCTGGTCCGCGGAAACCCTGGCAAAGGTCCTGCGCAAGCCCCTTCCGATAATTGCTGTTACCAAGGGACTCGAAGCCGCGGATAACGGGGACCTCATCTCACTGACCACGGTTTACGAAAAGACCCTCAGCGCTGCAGGAGGACCGGCGTGTTCCGTCTCCGCCATCGGAGGACCCTGTATTGCCGGCGAGCTTGCCGCCCGGCGCCACTCCTGCGTGGTATTCGCGTCGGAGAACAGGGAACGTTCCCGCTGGTTCGCGGATCTTTTCAGAACACGCTACTACCACATCTGGCCCTCCGCCGAAGTCTATCCCCTGGAGATAGCCGTGGCCCTCAAGAACGCCTACACCCTGCCGGTGGGTATTGCCGGCGGACTGCTGGAGCGACCGGGGGCCGAGGACCCCGCAGGGGCCCTAATGCACAACCCTGCAGCTGCGGTCTTCGGCCAGGGGATAAGCGAGATGAAATACCTTACAAGATCCTCCGGTTATAACGATTCCTTCGCCTCGTCCCTGCCGGGGGCCGGAGACTACTACGTTACCTGCGCGGGGGGACGCAACATGCGCCTTGGGCGCCTTCTGGGTTCAGGCAAAAGTATGCAGGAAGCCCTCAGGGAGATGCAGGGAATCACCATAGAGTCTCTCTCGACAATAGAAGCCATGGCACAAGCCCTGCCCAGGCTTGAGGAACGGGAAATCCTCACCAACGATCGGCTGCCGCTGCTGAATTACCTTATCCGGACAGTCAGGGAAGGTTCCGCCGGACCCCTGCCCTTTGAAGAATTTTTCCCGGATATCCGTTTTTAACACGATTTTAACCGAAACTGCCGCGTCTCATGATATGATATTTCCATACTACATATTTGGAGGAAACTGAATGAAGAAATCTGTACCGTTTGTCCTGCTACTGCTGCTTACAGCCGTGCCAATGGTATTTGCCGGCGGTTCTGCGGAAGAACCGCAGGCACCGGTGGAATGCTCAAACCGGGGGCTACTCGACGTTATGTACTGTGACGAGGATATGGACCTTGTAGCGGATCTTCCCAAAGATTCAAGCCAGTGGGCCGACCCGAGCACCCTCATCTTTGCCTATACCCCTGTTGAAGACCCGGCGGTTTATCAGGACATCTGGCAGCCCTTCATGGATTACCTTGCCGAAGTTACCGGTCGCAAGGTACGCTTCTTTTCGGTGGATTCTTACGCCGCCCAGGTTGAAGCCATGCGTGCCGGCAGGCTGCATATCGCGGGAATCTCCACAGGCCCGACACCCTTTGCAGTCAATCTTGCCGGTTATGTACCCTTTGCAATTATGGGCGGAGCGGATGGTCAGTTCGGTTATACCCTGCAGGTATACGTACATGCCGACAGTGATCTGTACGAGCTCAAAGACCTGAAGGGCAAACGCGTGGCCCATACAACCCCGACATCAAATTCCGGAAACCAGGCCCCCACCGCGCTCTTTCCCGATTTCGGTGTAGTTCCCGGAGAAGATTACAAGGTAGAGTTTTCCGGCAGCCACGAAAACTCAGCCCTCGGTGTCGTCGCAAAAGACTATGATGCCGCCCCCGTCGCGTCCGAGGTTGTTGACCGTATGGCCGATCGGGGACTCTTTGATCCCAGGGATGTCCGGATCATCTTTGAAACCGATCCCTTCCCCACCACTTCCTACGGTTACGCCCACAATCTGCATCCTGATCTGGTAAAAAAGATCAAGGAGGCTTTCCTGACCTACAAATTCGCCGGTACCCCTCTGGGCGAGGAGTTCAAGGTCGACGGGTTTATCGAGATTACCTACAAGGACCAGTGGGCCCAGATCAGGAAGATCAATGAGTATAACGGCATTGAGTATACCTTCGAGGGACTCAAATAAACACTTTTTATAAATGGTCTGACCGGTGTCGATATTTTCGTTGACACCGGTTTTTTTTGAATCTAAACTGAGGCATCATGCTTGAAATAAAAGATCTCGTTAAGAGCTACGGAGCAAGCGAACCTGTGCTGAAGGGTTTGAACTTCTCCACCCAGGATAAACATCTGACAGCCATCATCGGCTCCTCCGGGGCCGGAAAAAGTACGATGCTGCGCTGCATCAACCGTCTGGTTACCGCAGATTCGGGGCAGATTCTTTTCGACGGGGTTGACCTGCTCACCCTGAAAGGAAAAGCGCTGCAGCGTGCCCGCAGAAAGATCGGTATGATCTTTCAGGCCTATAATCTGATAGACCGTCTGACGGTTATGGAAAACGTACTGTCCGGCAGACTGGGATACATTCCCTTTCTCCGTGGGGCTTTCCGGAAATTTCCCCAGGAGGATATCGACCACGCCTATGCCCTGCTCAAACGGGTCGGGCTGGCACAGTACGTAAACAAGCGCTGCGACGAACTCTCCGGCGGAGAGCGGCAGCGGGTCGGGGCGGCCAGAGCCCTTATGCAGAACCCGAGCATCCTGCTGGCCGATGAACCGACGGCCTCTCTGGATCCGAAGACCAGCGAGAGAATCATGGAACTCATCGCCCAGTTGACAGAGGAGCTGCACCTGCCCGTACTTATCAACCTGCACAATGTAGCCCAGGCCAAACAGTACGCAGCCAGGATCGTCGGTCTCCGGGGCGGGGTTATCGTCTTCGACGGAAAACCGGAAGAGCTTAGCGATGAGCATCTGGAAAAGATATATGCCGATAAAAAAGAGCTCGATGAACAGCTTCATCCCCACCCGGAGCAGAGCCGATGAACAAAGCTCTGAGCGGCGGAGGCTCTTCCGCCGGGCATTTCCGCTGGAAACGCCCTCCCTTTATCGCGAATCCGGTGTTGCGTTACGGTCTCCTTGCAGCCTTCGTAGTCTACTTTGCCTATGTGTTCAACACCCTGGAGGTAAACCCCGCGCGTATTGCCCGTGGAATCCCCAGGGCCATGCAGATTTTTTCCAGCGCAATCCCGCCGGATTTCAGCGCCCGGGGCAAGCTGATCTTTACCGGTTTTGTTGAAAGTATTCAGATAACCTTTCTCGCCACCTTTGCCGGGGTGCTCTTGAGCATCCCCTTTGCTTTCGCGGCGGCCCGGAACATTGCGATACTGCCGATTTACGGACTCGGACGGGGAATCATCATAGTCGCCCGCAGCCTGCATCCCGTTGTCCTGGGTGTACTTTTTGTAAAGGCCGTCGGGTTCGGCGCTTTTGCCGGGGTACTTACCCTGATTATCTACACCCTCGGGTTTGTGGGCAAACTGCTGGCCGAAGCAATAGAAGAGATAAAGCACGGACAGATCGAGGCGATACGCTCTACCGGGGCCGGGTATTTTTCCGTTCTTGTATATGCGGTGCTTCCCCAGATCATGCCGCGTCTTATCGGACTGACCATGTACCAGCTGGATATAAATCTGCGAGCTTCGGCGGTTATCGGTCTCGTAGGTGCAGGCGGTATTGGAAACACCCTGAATTCCGCCTTCGGCCGATATGATTACGGTACCGCCTCCGCCATTCTTCTGATCATGATCGTGATAATTCTCTTCGCCGAATCAGTCAGTTCCAGGCTGAGGAGGTTCACAAA
>Ga0334900_1002009_pt1 | contig 19282 bp, 16 predicted proteins | sample GraSluR3_MG_2_FD_207231 | JGI IMG/M metagenome (GOLD analysis project Ga0334900, IMG submission 207231) | Sludge microbial communities from methane-producing bioreactor in Wageningen University, Netherlands - Granular Sludge_31_08-R3 | ecosystem: Engineered > Bioreactor > Anaerobic >...
GGGCATCTTCCAGCGAGTCGACCCTTCGGATACCCCGGGCGCCCATATTGTCCACCGGCTTTACCACCGCGGGGAGTCCAGCTTCTTCGAAGGCATCCTGCCACCGGTCGGGATTCTCCACCCCGGTAAAACGGGGTGACGGCACTCCTGCTTCTGCAAAGGCCTTTCGCATCAGGAATTTATCACTGGCCTTCAGGGCGCTCGTATAGGGAATACCAGGAAGCCCTGCCTTCTCCGCGGCCCAGGCTACAGCGGCGGAAAAATCCGTTCCCGCGGTGAATACCCCGTCAAGGCCCCTTCGGTTTCGCCAGTCGACTACGGACTCCGCAATTCCCTCTTTGTCCCTTAGATCGATATGCTCAAAATAATGGGCCTCTTCCCTGCCTGGGGCTGAAGGATTACCGTCAGCGCAGACCACCTCCCATCCGAATCCCCTGGCGATGCGAATGGCGGGAAGCTGCATGGTCCCTGCTCCCAGAATATAGATACGGCGCATTTTATTCTTCACGGGACGTATCCTTTCCTTTTTTATCAATACGACGGGCGTACACCTCAAAGGTGTCTCCCAGACGAAGAAGCCGGCCCAGCCGCCCTGTGCAGGACCAGAGAAATCGCAACAGAACAGGGAACCGCTCACGGTGCAGCACCGGAATCCTGATTTTTTCCACCCGAAAACCTTTTTGCCGCAGGAGCGTTTTTACCGATTTCGGACTGAGAATCGTATAATGGTCCGAGGGACTCGCTGCAAGAAAATTTTTCAGATTCCTGCGGGCGCTTATACCTGCGCAGTTGGGGGTCCCCAGGGCCAGAACACCCCCGGGCTTTACCATGCCGGCAAGCTGCAGCAAGGCGCTTTCCAGATCGGGAAAATGCTCGATTACGTACCAGAGGGTTACGGCATCCCATTTTTTCTGAGGATTCTTTCGGACAAACTCATCAAGTCCCATGGCAGAGACTTTGCAGTCAAGGTGTTCCGCCGCCCAGCGGGCCGCTTCCTTTGACGGTTCAAGCCCTTCAATCCGGAAACCTGCCTCCCGAGCAGCTTCCAGGAAAGGTCCATAAGCACAGCCCACATCCAGGAGAGTCGGATCCGGTTTTCGCGTATGAATATTTTTAAGCCGCGCCCTTCCCATACTGCGAATATGGCCAAAATCATCAAGGTAACTTTTTCCGTATTGCTGTTTGTATTCATCGAAGAAATAACTGTGGTTGTAAACGGTAGTGTCCGGAACCCATCTTTGCTGATAGACAAGTCCGCATGATGGGCAGCGGTAGAAAGTCCTCTCGGGAAAACGCCCGACAGCATTCCCCTTCCTCTTTCCGCAGCCGGGACATGAAGCTGGAGCCGGAGAAAGGTCCACAGGGGACAGACTTTCTTCCGTTCCGCTTTTCAGGGACTCTTCTGCCAGAGCACAGCGGCCAATGAGCTTTCGAGGATTTTCCAGGGCCTTTTTCAAACTTCCGGCATCGGGCTTTCCGGTACCGCAGACCAGCAGACCCGTCTTTTTTGCCAGCCTGCTGTGATACCGGGAGGGATTCACGCTAATTACAGGAGTTCCCGCAGCAAGGGCTTCCAGGGCTGTCAGGCCATAGGAGGTAATCAGGCAATCGTAGTCAGACAGGTGTTCCCGCAGGTTTTCGGGAGCATACAGCACCTTGATCCCCGGCGGCAGGCGGAGATCTCCGAAGGCGGGACCGGCCGCCACAGTTACAGCTGATCGGGAAAGAAAGGGAATCGAACGCACAACCGCGAGGGTCTGGAGCGTAAGTCCTCGCGGGTCTTCGCCGCCGAAGCTGATCAGTATCTTCTCGAAGCGTTCAGGACAGTCGAGGTATAATCTGCGCCGAAGCGGCCGGGGATTCAGATCCGGGTTAAAGAGGTTGCATTCCTGACGGCGAAGGCTCGGCAGGGTATCGATTAGGTATTCAAAATGTTTCCGGAATTTTCCGCCCTCATCGACTGCCGCTACAGGGGTGTGGGGAATCAGTTCTCTCAGCCGGGCAAAAAGGGAGAGCGGGGTCTGCCGCTGGTCCAGCAGAATATAGCTCCAGCTTTCTTCCTTTAAGCGTCGAAAGTCGATTTCGGATCGGATAAACTCTTCGTAAGGTTTCAGATTGATCGTCGGCCCTGGACTCAGTTCTCCGTTTCTGTCGAGAAAGAGAGATACCCTGCGGGGATACTTGGCTGCAAGATGCAGCATGCGATGCAGATGACCGCTTCCGTTTCCCCTCCGTACCGAGGGAACAGCCAGTATTTTTTTACTCCCTTCTTTACTCATAGCCTTTCCGTTTACCCTGTCCTGTCAGCGTTCCCGGGGGCTTCTGTTTCAAGGTAGCCAAGAACTTCGTCTATTCCTATGGGGATTCCCCGATACAGATCCCTGAAGATTGCTGAGATACGCCGGTAATCCTCCAGCGTATCCAGGGTCAGACGCACATCAGGCAGGCGACGGGATAGCGTTACCGGAGAGAGGCTGATTCGATACTGCTCCGGCCTCCGGTAGAGAAAAGGACAGACATGTTCCCGTTCATAGGGATCCAGGGCCAGTCTGTCCGCCTCAAGCAGGGCCCTGACTGAGACCACCTCCACCCCGGTGCCCAAAGGAGCATCCGTGTATGCGGCGTAATCGGCGCCGGTTTCTTTTTGCAAAACGAGGGCATCTCCGGCTATCTCCCAGGAGACCAGAGGATTGTCGCCGGTGGCACGTACAATAAGATCGAGCCCGTAGTAACGGGAAGCATCGGAAAAGCGACGCAGGACATCCTCCTTCGGGCCGATATGCAGCTCAAAGTCCTCCGATCGTGCTTTGTCGCGAAAAAAACCGGCACTCTCCGGGTCCGTAGCCAGAATGAAAACCTCTGCGGAAGAGATTCTCCTGAGCGCCGCCATGGCATGTTCGACTACGGTTTTGCCCTGAAGATCCAGCATAGCCTTTGCCGGCAGCCGGGAAGAATCCAGACGTGCCTGAAGAATTACTCCGGTCACGCTTCCGGGACCTCCCATAGATCGGCGATAGTCCGGGCATCCTGCACAAAGCGGTACTGGTGGAGCTGTATCCAGGCTGCAGCCTCACGGAACTCTCTGAGAGCCTCGACAAAGGTTGCTCCTGAACGCAGATAAAAGGGAAGAAAGCGTGATTTCGGCAGAATTCCACGGTCCTTGTCAAAACGCAGGGCCAGGTTCTTCAGAAAAAAGCGGCGATACCCCGCATCGGGGGTAGTATCCTGCGGCGGAGGATCACTGGTCATGATTATACGAAACTGGTTTGATGAGCTTATCCGTTCTCCCCACAGATAGGCCCGGAAGCCGAAGTCAAGAAGCTGCCAGTAGGGGTTCTCGATTTTCGGATCAAAGCCGCCAAGCAGATTGAACTGACTGCGACGGTAGAGACCGCAATGATCATAGGGAAAGAGACTCAGCATGCCGTCGCTCTTGGGAATAAAGGGCAGCACCTTGAGCCGCTTTTTGTGAAATCCCGGAGCTATCATGGTGGGGATGGTTTCGTTCCGCTGATTCAGAAGAACGGGAACCGTACAGACCCCGGGCTGTTCCGCCACCCGCTCCAGGACCCTGGGGGTAACATGGCTGATTCGCATCTCGTTCCAGATGACCAGCACGTAGGTACCCCGGGCTTCGTCCATACCGATATTCAGGTACTCACCCAGGCTTACCTGCTTGTGGAGCCGGATAAACCGGACCCGTGGAAACTTGCGGGCCAGAGGTTCCAGATCGTAGGTGTTACGGGCTCCCTCAATGGAGATGATCTCCGCAGGCCGCAGCCGTTCGATCTCCTGCAGAACCTCGCTGCGGTAGACCCGGGTACCCCGGTTCAGAAGCAGTACCGTGAGGGGCAGATCAGGATTCCCCTCACGTTCCCTGTCACCGCCGAGAACGGTATAGGGGACCTTGGTCCGTTTGTCAGTAGTTGAAGGTGTAGTACTCATCGCATTCACTGCACAAAGCCGGATATTTCTGTTCCAGATGCTGAATATAGTAGTCCTCCCCCCTGTTCCAGACTGTTTCGAAACCGTCTCTGAATATATTTCCCAAGGAATAATGACCGTCAAGGTCCTCCCGGCACATGGGGACATCGCCATTTATTCGCACCACCAGGTCGCGCTTCAGATGCCAGCAGGGATTCCGCTTGAGGGGAGATATATCCGCAACCCGGCGCTGGGGGAGTCTGCCGCAAAAATGGTCGTACTTCTGAATGATGATGTTCTCCGTACGCTCCTTCCAGGAACGGTAGAACTGCTCAAGTTCTTCTTCGTTGCTGTCCATGCGGACTGCCTGCACCCAGGCGCTGGAGGGAAAGAGCTCAAGCAGGAATTTTGCGGTATCCACCGCCTCCTGAAAGCCCTTCCCCCTGAGCCTGCGGTAGGTCTCTTCGGTGAGGGCATCGAGGGAAACGATCCAGATAAGCCGTTCTCCGCTCTTGTCCGCCAGCTTTTGAAGAGCTTGCCGATCCCAGCCGATACCGGCGGTTTCCAGGACAGCCGTCAGATTCGGATACTCAAGCAGCGCGTCCAGAATGTCGTAGATCTCCGGGTGCAGGGCCGGATCGCCCCAGGGCGAAAGGTTGACGTATCCCCGTCCTGCAAAATCGGAGTAGTTTTGTATGAGTTCCCTGAATCGTTCCAGAGGCATGGTATCCGTGAGGCTCTGCACATCCCCCGCCACCCCGGGATAGGGACAATAAGAACAGGTCTGGGGACATCCGGCACTGATCTGCACCGAAAGGTAGGAGGGAAGCGTCCTGAGGACCCTCTGGTTTTCGTGGATATAGCGCAGCAGCGCTTCTGCGCCCCGGACTCCCGCATCGCAGACCCGTTTGACCAGCATGTAGCCGGCCTTGTCTTCCGCGGCCAGGCAGATACGGAGCATTCTGAGATCCAGAGGAGGGATTTCCGTCTCTATCTCGAAGGCATTTATATCCCTTCGAAGCACCTCGAACACCGTATCCCGTTTTACCGGCCCCCTCACGCCCTCCGCCAGGCGTGCCAGGGCGGAGACAGAGGAAGCACGGATGATTTCCGGGGCTGTTCCTGCCGGGTAGGCGTCGGCAAAGGTATAGTCCGCGTGGTAACGGCGGTGGTTGTTCCACATCCGTTCCGAAAGAGCGGGGTCAAGAAAAGGCGCATCCCCGTACAGATAAAACAAGGAGTTCAACTCCGGCTGCTTTTCGCATAAGGACTGCAGGGCGACAAAGAGCTCCCCGGGGCTGTTTAGTCCGGAAATACAGGGGACACTGTCTATCTTTCCATGGAGGTCATCCTCTTTCGAGCAGAGGCATACAAGTCCGGAAATATTCGGTAGCTTTCCGGCAAGCTCCAGGACCATATCAAAAGCCGATTTCCCGTCGCAGAGAGGCAGAAAGGCCTCGGGTGCAAGGGATGTACAATTTATAAGCGCGAGATTAGCCATATATCTACAATATCGACATGCTGCCTGCCGGGCTTAGAAAAAACGCCGACGGCATGTCGATCTTCCTCCGTTCAGCCGGGATAAAATTACCGGGCACTTTATCAGCAGGGGAAACCCGGGCTATACTGAAAACAGCTGGAACCGGTATCCGAAGCTGCATGGGACTGCATATGGAACTATAGTAGCACTATGGACCGATTTGTACCAGAAATCCCCTGATCAAGACGGAGGGCACTGTGGTCCAACAGAAGGTACACCTGAGGCACAACAGGGAGATTGCCAGGGACTATTTTGAGCTTGAGTTCTCCTGCCATTTTACAGAAACAAATATCCCGCTTCCCGGACAGTTCCTTACAGTGAAAATCGGGGAAGGACCGGCCCCGCTCTTAAGGCGGCCCTTTGCCTTTGCAGGTTATGAGAACGGAAGCGCGCGCATGATCTACCAGCGCCGGGGCCCTGGGACTGACATGCTCGCTGGAATGCGCGAAGGAGACGGCCTGGATATTATCGCTCCCCTGGGGAACGCCTGGCCTGAACCGGAAAAGAACGAGCACCCGGTACTTGTCGCCGGCGGCATCGGTATGGGGCCGATTCTCTACTTCGCCCGCAGCCTTAAGGAGAAATACCGGGATTTTACCCTGATCATCGGCGCCCGCACCGGGGAGTATCTGCCGGATTCTTCGGCAATAGAAAACCTGGCCGCCCTTTTTGCCACTGACGACGGCAGCATTGGTATTCACGGCACTGTCGTGGATGCCCTGCCCTCACAGTACCCCGCCCCTCCCCGTTTCTACGCCTGCGGTCCGAACCCGATGATGTGGGCTATTCACCGGAAAGCCCTGGAACTCGATGCACCCTGCAGCGTCTCCATGGAGCAGACCATGGCCTGCGGAGTCGGGGCCTGCATGGGCTGCGTAATCCGGCTTACAGGTCATGAACGCTATGCACGGGTCTGTGCGGACGGACCAATCTTTGACAGCAGGGACATTCAATGGAACTGACAGTACGGATCGGAAACAGAAAGCTCCCCAACCCGGTGGGTGTCGCCTCCGGGACCTTCGGCTACGGTAGTGAATACGAGGAGCTGGTTGACCTTTCAGGTCTGGGGGCAATCTATTCAAAAGCGGTAACCCCGGAACCGCGCCCGGGGAACGACATACCCCGCATTATAGAAACCCCCGCGGGGCTGCTGAACTCCATCGGCCTTGCCAACGTGGGGCTCGACCGTTTTATCTCGGAAAAACTCCCCCTCTTCCGCCGTTTTCCCTGTCCGGTTATCGTCAACGTTGCAGGAAAAAACGATGAGGACTACTGCAGGGTTGTAGAGGAACTTGACGAATACGATGAAGTCTGGGGCTACGAGATAAACTTAAGCTGTCCCAATGTAAAGGAAGGCTGCCTGGCCTTCGGAAGCAATCCCGCGTATGTGGAGGGACTCACCCGGAAGCTGCGGGATTTAAGCACAAAACCGATGATAATAAAGCTTACCCCCAACGTAACGGATATCGCCTCCATTGCGAAGGCCGCCGAAGCCGGGGGCGCCGACGCCGTCAGCTGTATAAACACCCTGGTGGGAATGGTTATCGATATACACAAAAAGGCACCGGTACTCCCGGCGGGTACGGGCGGACTCTCCGGCCCGGCGATCAAGCCTGTCGGGATAGCCGCCGTATACCGCGTTAAAAGGGCGATACATATTCCCGTTATTGGAATCGGAGGTATTCAGGGCGCCGACGATGCCATCGAGTACCTGCTGGCGGGAGCCTCGGCCGTTCAGATAGGGACCGCGACCTTCGTCGATCCGGCAGCCCCGGTAAAAGTCCTTGCGGGAATCAAGGCCTATATGGAAAAAGAAAGACTTGAATCGCTTAAGGATTTTCATCAGTACATACCCTGATGAACCTTGCGGATATCTCCGCCAGGTCCCGGATCCCGACATATATGCTATACTGGTATGATGAAGATCAAGATATGGGGATGCCGCGGGTCCATTCCGACTCCCGGGAAATCCACCATCAAATACGGCGGCAACACCAGCTGTATCGAAGTCCGCCTGAAAGACGGCAGCGTCATAATCTTCGACGCTGGATCCGGAATACGGAAACTGGGCAAAAAAATCATCAGGGAAGAATCCTGCAGGGAGTTGTATCTGGTCCTTACCCACTCCCACTGGGACCATTTGATGGGTTTTCCCTTCTTTTTACCCGCGTACAGAGAAACCTTTACCATAAACGTCCGGGGCGGTCCCATCGCAAAGGAATCGGTAAAAAAGTACCTGGAACATCAGATGGAAGCCCCCTATTTTCCCGCCCGCTTCAGTTCCCTCAAAGCAAATTTTGACTTCAGTCACGGCATACCCATTGTGCGCAGGATTGGAACAGCTGAATTAATTCCTATTCCCCTTAGTCATCCCAACGGAGGCTTTGGTTTCAGATTACAGGATAAGGATGCCTCCTTTGTGTTCCTGACGGATAATGAGCTGGGCCACGATCATGATGGCAGACGCTCCTATACCGAATACATCAACTTCGCGAAGAACGCGGACCTGCTTTTGCACGACGCCCAGTACACTCCCCAGGAGTATAAACGCAGCAAAGGATGGGGCCACTCCACCTTCGTTGATGCCGCCCTTTTTGCTCTTCATTCCGAGGTCAAAAACTACGGCATATTTCACCACGATCCCGACCACTCCGACGGTGATATAGAGAGAATCGAAGCAGTAAGCAGGGAGATAATCGGTAGAAAACAGGGAAAAACCCACAGCTTTGCCGTATACGAAGAGCAGGAAATCAATTTACCCTAGAGCCCGGAATTAATCGCTGAGCACAGCTCCAGGTGTTTCGGCATACCAGGGACACAGTGTATTCAAGGGACATTCAGCACACTTCGGCCTCCTGGCAAGACACAGATCCCTGCCGTGGTAATTAATCACCATGGAAAAGCGGGTATGAAACTCCTTCGGCAGCAGCCCGGCCAGCTCTTTTTCTATTTTCTCCGGCTGTTCGGCCTGTGTTAATCCCAATCTCCTTACCACCCGGGAAAAATGGGTATCCACGATTACGGCAGGACGATTATAAATATGTCCCAGCACAACGTTGGCGCTTTTTCTGCCCACCCCGGGCAGACGGGTAAGTTCGTCCATGCCGGCCGGGACTGCGCCACCGTGAACCTCCACCAGCTGTCTGGCCGTTCCAACAATATTCTTTGCCTTCTGCCGGTAAAACCCTGTGCTGCGGACCAGATTCTCCACGCTTTCCTGCTCCGCCCTGCTCAAAGATGCGGCGTCAGGATAGGCTTCAAAAAGAGCCGGGGTAACCTCGTTGACCTGCCGGTCCGTTGTCTGGGCGGAGAGGATTACCGAAATGAGCAGCTCAAAGGGATTTCGAAAGTGCAGCAGGGTACGGGGATCGGGGTAACGTTTGTTCAGTATATCGTAGATCTTCAGAATTCTGGAACGGAGATACTCCATGAAATGACTAGACCCGATGCCGCCCTCAGTGTCAATCAGATTCCAGGAATATTGACCCTGAAGCGGCGAATCGATATACTGATCCACCTGTACGGGATGTGGCCCAGTGGCTAGGGCACCTGGTTTGGGACCAGGGGATCGGAGGTTCGAATCCTCTCATCCCGATGAACATCGAGATAAAGAGTGATCTGGTTTTATGCGGATTAAGCTGAGGATTCGAACCTTGGCGTAGCGTTTCCGTTTACCGGAAACGCCAGTCCGCAGCCCATGGAACATGGGCAAGGATAAGAATCCTCTCATCCCGATGTATACCATGCGCCCATAGCTCAGTTGGATAGAGCAACGGCCTTCTAAGCCGTGGGTCAGAGGTTCGAATCCTCTTGGGCGTGCAGTAAAAGAGTCCGTAGTACCAAAGGTGCTGCGGGCTCTTTTTTTACGTCCAAGAGGATTCGAACCGTAGCGTAGCACTTTGGCCAAGGGACAAAGTGCCAGTCCGACGCCGCAGGCGGAGGAGAAAGAATCCTCTTGGGCGTGCAAATGACAAAGGCCCCCTTTTAGGGGCCCCTGGCATCAGGTGTGAACGTTTCAGAAAGAGGGCTATGGGATCGTTCAGACCCACGGAAACCAGCATTATTCCCATCCCGTAGAACAAAAAGCTTTCTATCTCTCCGGGGCTGACAGCCAGAGCAGACGCAGCTGTCTTAAAGCCCGGTGATACCGGCGAAGATGCATAAGATTGTGCGGAAGGGGAATCGTCACAAGTAACGCGTAGGGTAGATGAGACGCAATCATACCCTGCTTCCGCCCTGCTCTTCCGTCAGGCCCCGGACTTCTCGGCTTATGGAGTCCATGGCCGCGAGGACGTCACGTACATAGTTAGTGGCAATGTTCTTGTGTACCGCCCTGGGGGTAATCCCGAGCATTTCGGAGAGAGTCAGTACAGACTTCCCCTCCTGAAGTCCGTCCATCAGAAGAGCGGTGCTTCGCCGTTCTTTCAGGCCTTCCATGCAGTTCCGGGCCAGGTTGAAGGCAGGGCCGTCCATCTCCAACGCAGCGTTCAGGTTGATATCGGTGGTCAATTCCCCGTAAGCCAGGGCTACGCGCAGCTTGTGAGGAGAAAGAAACTGAAGGATCTCCAGCATATGAGGAAAAACCACGGAGAAGTCCCCATAAACCGCCTGGAACTCATCCCCCAGGGTTATAGTCGGCGGAGAAAGGTAAACATCCGGCGAGTCCTCGGAGAGCTGCTTCAGAGTCTGTTTCAAGCACCGCTGAAAGACACCGCGATCCTTTACAGAGCGGGAGTCGACAATGTCGGCTATCATGACCCACACTTACTGCATATCTCAATCCTACCACCCATACTCAGACTTGTTTATAAGAACCTTTTGGGTTCATTTTTCTAATTAGAACTAAAAAGGTTCTCTTCACGAAAATGAACCTTTCCGATTCGCAACGTAATATATAGTGTCAATCCGACACCTCAGGCCAAAAAAACTCCCGCCCACAGAGTAACAACCCCTCTTTTACTTTGTGTACTACACTTAAATTCTTTTGTAATTCAAACAGATTTTGCACCCACTTGACTCTACATTTCCAATTATCTATACTACTGTAAATCAATCTTAATCCATGCAAGGACTTATTATGCTCGACAAGGAAAAGTACGTTCTGGTACTTATCGATATTCAAAAAGAGTCTCGTTTTGGCGTTGAGAATATACTTACGGTTGTAAATATTTCCAGGAAGCTTATCGATACCTGCCGTTCCCTTGGCATCCCGCTTATCTACACCAGGCAGATAAATCGGCAGGACGGCGTCGGTCTTTCCAGGGGAGAAGAGTTGGACAATAGTGGTAACCCGGTATTTTACTGTACCAATACCGATGCCATCGAAATTATCGATGATATTGCTCCTGACGAAAAGGACATCGTAGTCGACAAGTATCGCTGGAGCGCTTTTTACAAGACCAGTCTCGAGCTTTTTCTTCAGAGTATGGGAGCGGAGAATATCATTATCGGCGGGCTCGTTACCGACGGCTGCCTTATGACCTCCGTAATCGACGGATATTACCGGGATTTTCAAATTCACCTGGTAAAAGATATGTGCGCCACGACCTGCGAAGGCGGACACATGGCTTCGATAATGATTATGGCGAACTGGGTTTACGGAATCAGAATCTATAATGCCGAGCAGATGGTCCGCTGCCTCAAGGGACAAGACTATTCCGTCTGGGAGTCCACGAAAGCCGTCCCCTTCCATTTTACCCCGGAGAATATGCGTCGGGAGTATTCCCGTCTGGACACGGAAGCGATCCGTATACAGGATAATCAGGTTCCTCGCGGTTTGTGAGAAATGCGGGTTAAACGAAATGAAAAGTGCGGGATTGTGCCCACCGGCGTTAAGACAATACAGCAGCTCCGACTATTTCCTGGAGAATGACCATTCCGGATACCCTCTCCGACAAACCCGTGTCTTGATGCTGCAGCACCTTTTTTATATGATTGTTTTCACCCCTTAATCTGGCTAAGGGGTCGACAGCCAGGAGGACGGGCGTGAAAAAATGGAAAGAAATGTCCAGAAGGCAGATAATATTTGCGGCGGCCCTTTTTTCAGTTTTTATTATTAAATACAATTATCTGCTTCTTAATATCTTTCTAGTACCCTCATTACCTGGTTTGATCATCAAAAATATCTTTCTTTTCCTGTTTTTCCTCCTGATCGTTGTTCCCGAGTTCAGAAGCAACAAGGGGCAGAAAATAGTATTCATTGTTTATTCGGTCTTTATGGTCTATTTCTTTGCCAACATCTGGTATAATCGTTATTTTGGAAACTATTTAAGTTTAAGTGACATTCTCATGGGTCGGGGCATACGACCGTTTAAAGTCCTTCTCTGGCAGATAGCCCGGCCAACGGATGTTTTATTCGTCCTTGACTATATACTTTTCCTTTTTCTTTGCCGTCAGGGAAAAAAACAATTTTCTTCAGCCAAGGATGTTCCCGTCTACCGGCCTGGTACCGTTCCCGTAGCAATCTTACTGTTCGTCTTTTCAATTCAAGTATTAATCAACAACGCTCTTACCCTTGGGCAACAGAATCCTGTTTCTCTTTTTAAACAGAGCACTTCGGCATTCGTCAACGTTTACGGTTTTCTACCTCTTTTTTTTGTGGAATTCATTACTATGCATCATGTCCCGGAAAAAGAATCCCCTTCAATGGATCCGCCCAAGCCCCTGATCAATGAAGAGAATTACAGCGATGAGAGGGTTAGACGGGTAACAAACATTATTCTAATACAGGTTGAATCGCTTGATCAGAAAGTCATCGATCTGTCGTATAATGGAAAAGAGATAACGCCTTTTTTAAACAAACTGAAAAGAGAATCTCTTTATTTTGATAATTTCTATGCACAGCATGTTAATGGCAGTTTTGATGCCGAATTTTCAAACCTGACTTCAATGTATCCGATTAATAAGAATTTCGGTTTCAAAGTCAACGATCTAACTGCCTTCAATTCTCTTGTGGCAATACTTAATGAGGAAGGTTTTAATTCTTTGGCTTTTCACGGAAATGATAAAACTTTTTTTCATCGTCATAAAGCCTTTCCGGAACTTGGGTTTAACCGGTTTTACAGCCGTGAGGACTTTTCTGCGGAATATAATGTTATGGATATGGAAGACTTTATCTTCGGAATCAATGATTTCGACTTCTTTTTACAATCTTTTAATTTCCTGATCCAGGAAGAACAACCTTTTTTCGCATTCTTTATCACCGCAAGCAGTCATACACCTTTTGATTTCTATCCTGAAGACCAGGAAGTTCCGGAGTTCGAAGATATAAAAGCCCCCATTGTAAGAAATTATTTTAATTCCATACATTTTGTTGATAAGTCCCTTGAAATGTTTTTCTTCAAACTCCGCGAGGCTGATCTTTTCGATAAATCCTTGATAATAATTTACGCTGATCATGAATCCGGAATTGACAAACCGGAATACTCTTCCAGGAAAGATTTTGATATTCCGGCGAATATAAAGACTCCGGAAAATATACCTCTTATTATTTCTCATCCGCGCATCGATCCCGGCGTCAGACACCGGGAGGGGTCTCCAACGGATATTGCTCCAACAATTTTAGATCTGCTTGGACTGGACAGGAGACCGGAAGATTTTCTGGGCACTTCACTTATGCAGGATGAAGATTCCCCTGTCATTTTTCTTCACGAAACACCTCAAATTCTGTACAAAGGAAATCTTTTTCTACGTACTCCTGCCGGGTTATCCTATGCCGGACGAAGCCCTGATACGACGAAAATAGAAATCGAAGAACTGAACGTGAACAGAATCAATAGTATTATTGATTTTGTTCACGGAATAACTTTGATCAGAAGGGCTGTTCCTTAGTATCTTGTGGGCACGCCCAAGATCAGGTTGCTTATTAAAATGAGAGCTTTTCTACAACGTCTTTTTTTTCTGCTTTTTTCTCTTATCGCTTTTTTACTGATTTTCTACGGAGGATACTACTTTTTCGTACCTTCCCGGCGAGGTGCTGAAATTTTATCCTCCCTTAACATACCTTATCCGACGATAATCGCCCATCGCGGAAGTTCATATAGTGCCCCTGAATCAACGGTTCATGCGTACGAAGCAGCCCGGGACGAAGGGGCCGATTATCTCGAGGCCGATATTCAGCGGACAAAAGATGGTACTCTTATCGTGCTGCATGACAGTACCTTAACGAGAACATCCAATGTTGCCGAAGTTTTTCCTGAGCGGCAGAATGATCATGTAAGTACGTTTAGCCTCGGGGAACTCGAAAAACTTGATTTTGGTTCATGGTTTAACAGGAAATACCCCGAAAGGGCGAAACCGAAATACGCCGGCAGTGAAATTGTCACCCTGGAAATGCTTTTGATAATCGCTGAACAGTCGGTGCAGCCGCCGGGGGTCGTTCTGGATTTAAAGAATACCGCCATGTATGACAATATGGCTCAGGATATCATCGATCTTCTTAAAAAAAGAGGCTGGTACACCGGTAGCGGACATACAATGATTTATAACCGAAATTCTCCCAATGACCGCAGCCCGGTTATAATTTTTTCCTTTGACAGAGGTATTCTAAAAACCTTCAAAGAGATAGCTCCCAGTATTCCTCGATCACTGCTGGTGAACGACAAGATGATAAATATCCGCAAATGGGATTATTGGTTAAACGTTGCCGAAGAGACAGCAAACGGTCTTGGTGTAAACGGATTGGTCAGCTGGCCATGGTATATCGCCTTAGCCCACAAGAGGCAGCTTTTTGTCTACCCCTATACAATAACTAAGGGCTGGCAATTCAGTATTCTTTCCCATCTTGATTCCAACGGATATATAACCAACCGACCTGAAAAGGTTATCGACTTTATAAGCCATTTTCCCCGTTTTGCGGAGAACAAAAAGGCCGACTGAGCCGCCAGACGCTGCAAATCCCCCCACAGGGACAGGACAATGCCAAAACGGAATCAGAAATTGTGTATTTCGCCGCTATCTTGCGATTCCTTCATTCTCCCCGTATACTTTTGCTGATACGTTTGTGTAAAAAGGGAATATTTCATGCCGAACAAGATTCTCCTGGTAGAAGATCAGGCCATTCTCGCAATGACCGAATCGAAAATGATCGCAAAGTACGGTTACACCGTGATAAGCGCCCTGTCCGGCGAGCAGGCTGTAGACCTGGTAGCGAATAATCCAGATATCGATTTGATCCTCATGGACATTAACCTGGGCAAGGGAATGGACGGAACGGAAACGGCCCGAGTCATTCTTGAAAAACGAAGCCTGCCGATAATCTTCTTATCCAGTTATACGGATCCCGAGGTAGTGAAAAGAACTGAGAGTATAACCGCTTACGGTTACGTGGTTAAAAACACCGGCGAAACAGTCCTTATCAATGCCATAAAGATGGCCTTCAGACTCTACCGATCCTTTAAAAATGAACAGGAGAGCGAAGCCCGTTTCCGTTTAATGGTGGAACACAGCCCCGACCCGATGTTTATCCACACAAACTTCAAACTGGTGTATCTCAATCCCGCTTCCCTGAAGCTGCTTGGTGCTTCCACTGAGGAAGAGATCCTCGGATCCTCGGTACTGGACAGAATTGATCCGGCGTATCACAAGGAAGCTGTATACCGGATCAACGCAATGGTCGAAACTCACAAACCTTTCAGCAAGCGCATCGAGCAGGAGTACATACGACTGGACGGAAGCAGGGTGTGGGTCGAAGTCAGCGGCATACCCATTCAGTACAAGGGAGAACTTGGGATACTGACCACCGTGCGGGAGATTCACGAACGGAAACTCAGGGAACGGCAGATACAGGAGAGCCGGGAAAGCCTTCGAATAACCCTCAATTCAATCGGGGATGCGGTAATCGCCACCGATATTGACGGCAAGGTGGTACGCATGAATCCTGTGGCAGAAGAACTCACCGGATGGAACATCAGCGAGGCCAGAGACAAAAACCTCCAGGAGGTTTTCCACATAATCGATGCCTCAAACAGGGAGAGAACCCCTAATCCGGTTGAAAGGGTAATAGAATCAGGCCAGATAGTGGGCCTCAATAATCACACCATCCTGATTTCTCGGAACGGAGATGAACATCAGATTGCCGACAGTGCCGCTCCTATTAAGAACAGCAGCGGCACAGTCAGCGGCGTCGTTCTGGTATTCAGGGATGTAACGGAGGAATACCGCAAAAACCGGGAACTCCGGGAGTCCCGGGACTATCTGCATGCGGTACTCAGCAGCATTCAGGACGGAGTAAGTGTGCTGGACACAAATCTGAATATTACCTACGCGAATCCCGTGATGGAAAAACGGCATAAAAAAAGAATGCCCCTGGTAGGTAAAAAATGTCATTCCGCGTATCATTATTCAGATCGAGTCTGCAGCCCCTGCCCTTCCCAGCGCTGCCTGCAGAGCGGCAGGACCGAAATGGATGTAATCCAGGTTTCATCTGAAGGTGATAAAAAGCAGGAATGGGTCGAATTGTACAGCTATCCCCTGCGGGACCGGGAGACGGGAAAAATGCAGGGCGTAATCGAATTCGTCCGGGATATTACCGAACGGAAACAGGCGGAAGAAGGACTTCTTAACGCTCTTGAGGAGAAGGAACTTCTCATGAAGGAGCTGAACCACCGGGTAAAGAACAACCTGGCCATAATCAGTTCCCTGCTGCAGATCGAGACTGCCCGGCTTGGCAGCCAGGTCGACCTGTCGGATATTATTTCCAGAATAGACGCCATCCGGATTATCCACGAAAAACTGTACCAGTCGGATAAAATTACCCATATTCAGCTCAAGGATTATATACAGGACCTGCTGGAGACGGTTTTCTCGTCCTTTTTCGAGCGCCCGATAAGAATAGATAACCGTATCAGGAACATAACAGTCCCGACAAAACCTGCGGTATCCCTTGGCCTTATCGTTAACGAAATTGCAGTTAACGCCATCAAACACGGGTTCTCGCATAACAGTGAGGCAGTATTCTCGGTTTCCCTGGAAGAAGCAGGGGATGATCAATACCTTCTGACTCTCTCCAACACAGGACGACCTTTTCCCGAAGATGTGGACATTCAAAACCCCGCAAGTCTTGGGCTGCAGCTGGTGAGGACCCTTGTTGATCAGCTTGAGGGGAGCCTGGAGCTTATAAAAAAACCCCACCCTGTCTTCAGCCTGAAACTGAGCCTGATCGATTAAAGCCCCTGTGCATCTTCCGGATCAATCAGCCCGCCGGGCTATTTCTACCAGGCAGGTAATATCTCCCTTCCGGTTATAGTCCATATTTTTTATTCTGATTAATCCCGAATCAAGACCCGCGTCTGCGGCGGCTTCAAGCAGGGCTTTGCGTCCGGGCTGCAGGCGTACCCTCCCGGATGCAATAAGCTCTTTTGCGGGAAAAACTACTTCAAGTTCCCTGATCTTTCGATATGAAAGAGCAGTTGAAGGAACAATATCGATTTCATACTCAAGAGCCAGAGGAACACCTGGCAGATCGATATTTTTTCTGCTCTCCACGGGCATGGAAAAGCGCCGTTTTGAGCTTATTTGTACCGATGCATCGTTGACGCTGAACTCCTGAAACAAAAAAAGGGAGGCTTCTCCGGCAAGATAATTCCCAAGATTTCCCTGATCAGCCGGACTGGATGCGACAAGAACAAGACTGATCCTGCGGTTCTCTTCCGTGTGAATACTGTCTTTAGCGCCCTTTTCTTCCTGCTCCCGGGAGCCGAAGGCATAAAGCCCCTGAGTCATCAGTGCACACAGAAAAAACAGCAGATAAATATACCGACGTTTCATGAAAACTCCTTTTCCAATAATATATCTCCACAGTTGCGGCATTACAAAATTCAGGCCCCTAGGCACTATTGATAGATATGGAACCTTGCTTTAGAGTGTTTTCTCACTATGGATAGCCGGAAGATACTCTTTCTCGAAGCTTTTTACGGAGGGTCCCACAGGACCTTCGCAGACGGTCTTATCAGGAACAGCCGCCACGACATACGGCTTGTAAGCCTTCCGGCCCGTTTCTGGAAGTGGCGCCTGAGGGGAGCCTCCCTCCATTTTTTACAAGAAATTGACAACTGGCAGGACTACGATCTTGTAATCAGCGGCGGAATGATGAGCCTGACGGACCTGAAGGCCCTTGCAGGTCCGAACCTTCCGCCCCTGATACTCTACTCCCACGAAAGCCAGTTGAGCTATCCACTGCCTCCTGAGGAAAAGATTGACTATCAATTCGGTTTTACGGATATAACAAACTGCCTGAGCGCAGACGGCATACTCTTCAACTCCCGCTTTCATCTTGACGCCTTCTTCCGTGAACTTGGTCCCTTTTTAAAGCGCATACCGGAATACCGTCCTGAATGGATTCGCGATTCTATACGAAAAAAAAGCCGGGTTCTCTATCCAGGCTGCGAGCTTTCTCATCTGACGGGGGAGGAAAAAGAACCCGCGAACAGCCCGCCCCTGATTCTCTGGAACCACCGCTGGGAGTTCGACAAAGCCCCGGAAAAGTTTTTCAAAGCCCTTGAACTGCTCGATGAAAAGGGCATCGGTTTCTCTCTGGCCCTTCTCGGAGAATCCTCTCGGAAGGTTCCAAAACCTTTCAGAGCGGCCAAAGAGCGCTTTGGAAAAAAAATCGCCGTCTACGGATACCGAAAATCCCGGGAAGAGTATTACTCCTGGCTCAGGAGGAGCGACATAGTAATCTCTACGGCCCTGCAGGAAAACTTCGGCATCTCCATCGTGGAAGCCGTTGCAGCCGGTGCTTTTCCCCTTCTTCCCCGCAGGCTCGCCTACCCCGAGGTACTGCCGGATCGCTTTCACCGGGAACATCTCTACCTGAATATTCCCGACCTGGTGGCAAAACTGGAAAAACTGCTGAAACAGGGTGTTCCCCGGGAACCGGAACTTTCCAGATCCATGATGGTTTATGACTGGGAGTACTGTATTGATGAATACGACGACTATTTCAGCACCCTCGCAGAGGGCAGAAAATGAGTAGAAAGGGAAGAAGACCGGATTTTGACGCATTCTATGGGGAGCTTTTCGGAACTCGCTGGGAGGGCCTCAAGCAGGCTTTGGAAGCCGATCCCTCCCATACTGATTTGAGACATGGTCTTCTAAAGCCCTACTACCTGGATGCCGCCTCCCTCTTCCCCGTCCGGGCCCTCAAGGTGGAAGGGGCCGGAAACATACTGGACCTCTGTTCCGCTCCCGGAGGGAAGGCCCTGGCCATCGCCGGGAGTATGGGTCCTGAGGCGCAGCTCACACTGAATGACCGCTCCTCTCAGCGTCGTGCACGTTTACGCCGAGTCCTGGAAGAACATCTTGAATTCGAGATTCTTTCCCGCATAAGCGTTACCGCCCACGATGCCGCCCGCTGGGGGCTCTATGAACAAAACCTCTATGACCGGGTTCTGGCGGATGTTCCCTGCTCCTCCGAGCGCCACCTGGTTCAGGAACCACGGCATCTGAAGAACTGGAGTCCCGCCCGGACCAGACACCTGGCAATACAGGCCTACGCAATTCTCGCCGCGGGTTTTACCGCCCTTAAACCGGGTGGCGTGCTTGTCTACTCCACCTGTGCCCTGTCCCCCGGTGAAAATGACGAAGTTATCGCGAAACTTGTGAAACGTCACGGCAGCGAATGTCAGCTGCTGCTTCCCGACAGTACAATCGGCGAGGCAACGGAATACGGCAGAATCATCCTTCCTGATCAAGCAGACGGAATGGGACCCATCTACTACGCCTCGGTGACAAAAGCATCAGCTTTCTGATACTATCGCCCAAGCATATTCCTGGAGGCCCGATGAACCCTCTGTTGTTTACCATATTTCTTGCCTTTCT
>Ga0334900_1002015_pt1 | contig 19232 bp, 17 predicted proteins | sample GraSluR3_MG_2_FD_207231 | JGI IMG/M metagenome (GOLD analysis project Ga0334900, IMG submission 207231) | Sludge microbial communities from methane-producing bioreactor in Wageningen University, Netherlands - Granular Sludge_31_08-R3 | ecosystem: Engineered > Bioreactor > Anaerobic >...
AAAGAGAGATTCTCCGACACGATCCTCTATTTCTCGAAAGACAACAAAGGCCGCGTAATGATGGCTCCTTTTGAAGTACACATGGACGGGCTTTTCTACAATACCGAAATATTCGAGAAATACGGCTGGAAGGTCCCGAAAACCTTCGACGAGTTCGTCGCGCTGGGACCCAAGGCACGGGAAAAGGGCATAGCCCTGACCGTTACCGGCGGCAAGGACATCCGCTTTGCCTGGCTCGCCTCTGCTCTGATGGCCCGGGCTGCGGGAGTCGAAAACACCAACAAGCTGACCATCGGCGACAAGGTCGGTGAATGGGACAATCCTGCCTACGGTTTTCCGCAAGCCATGGAAAAGTTTGCACAGATGGTGAAAGCCGGTGTATATCCCAATGGCGTACTCGGCATCAGCCAGAACGAGGCGGATCAGATGTTTGTCAGGGGTGAGGCCGCAACCTACTACGAAGGTCAGTGGAGACCCGGCAACTGGGAATCCCTGGGAGGCAAGGAGTTTATCCGGAAGGTTCGGCGGGTTGATTTTCCTGCAATGACGGATATGCCAAACGGAGACCCCAGAGCACGGGTAGGCGGAACAATTGTCGGTCTCATCGCTGCTGCCGATCAGCCGGAACGGGAACGCCAGGCCAGTATTGAGTGGATCAAGAGCCTTGAAGCCCCCGAATTCTGGGCCCCTGTACTGGAAGACGGCCGAAACCTCTATCCGGGAAAGGTGGAATACGACAAGTCCAAGGTGTCCGAGGTAATGCTTCAGTGTGCCGAGGCTCTCCTGAGTGCGGAAATGCTCATCCCCTCCATGGATACCCTGGCACCTCCTGCAATAGATCTTGCGATCAAGAAGACGGCCATGCCGGGAATCATTGCTGGACAGTATACCGTAGACCAGGCTGTAGCCGAAGTCCAGAAAGCGGCGGACGAGTATCTGAAAGCTCAGGGTGATTAAGATTGTTAACCGGATGGGCCCTGACGGGTCCGTCCGGGATTCAGCTTACTACAAACTGAAAAGGATGGACCGGCATGGTAGAAGCCAGCTCCGGCGGAATGCAACAAACGATACAAAACAAGAGACTGGTTCCTGAATCCAACACCTATCTTAAATCAATAAAAAGCAGGCATTGGAATAAAATTGCTATATACAGCGTACTCATCGGGTGGTCGGTAATCGTACTGCTGCCCCTGCTGTGGCTCCTTTCGTCGTCGTTAAAGACCCAGGCAGAACTTGCCTTCAATATCTGGGGGCCGCCGAAAGATATCTATTTTCTGAACTATTATCTTGCATGGACCAAAAGCTACATGGGCCGCTACATGCTGAACAGTGTTATAGCAACTGCCGTGGCTATCGTGTTAACGGATATATGCGCAACCACCATATCCTACGCATTGTCCAGGTTCAGTTTCAGATTCAACAGGGTTCTCTATTATCTGGTTATTGCCGGAATGATGATCCCGATTCACTCGGCGGTCATTCCGATTTACATAATGGCCATGGATCTTGGCATGCAAAACAACCTTTATGCCCTGGGGATGATCTACGCCGCTTTCAGGATACCGATCTCCGTGTTTATTCTGGAAAGCTTCATGATTACCATTCCCAAGGAGCTGGAGGAGTGCGCCATCATTGACGGATGTTCCTATTCCAGGATTTTTTACCACGTTATTCTTCCCCTGTCCAAGGACGGAATTCTGACCATAACGATCCTGACGGCCCTGGCCTGCTGGAACGAGCTTCTGGTCGCAATGCTGATGCTCGGTCAGCCCCTGGTAAAAACCCTGCCCATTGGTGTGCTGGGTTTCATTGCGGAGTTCTCGGCGGAGTATACCCAGATGAGTGCCGGACTCATTATAGCGACTGTTCCCAATATCATCTTCTACGCCCTGCTGCAGGAGAAGATCGTAAAGGGAATGACCATCGGCGCGATTAAAGGATAGAGAGAATGGCTATTGTAAATTTGAAAGGACGTCGGCGAACGATTTTCCTGTTTCTCCTCCCCGGTATGCTGGTCTACTGCGGTCTGGTTCTGTATCCTCTTATGCAGGGTTTCATTCTCAGCACTCAGCGCTGGAGAACCCTGACCCGCCGGGTCTATGTGGGGCTGGATAATTATGTCAGTCTTATGCACAACTCGATTTTCTGGACCTCCATGGAAAAATCGGCCGTCTTTGTTATCGGGACCACGGTGCTGCAGCTCGTGCTCGGCTTTCTGCTGGGTTATCTTCTTTATCATCAACTCAAAGGCTACCGAATATTCAAGACGCTCTTCTTTGTCCCGGTTATTCTCATGACCGTGGCTGTCGGCTTTATCTGGGACTATATCTACAGTCCAGCCTTTGGCCTCCTGAAACCATTCATGGAGTTCATCGGAATGGGGGACAGGTATTTTCCACCTTTGGCGGATCCCAATGTGGCGATCCTCTTTGTCATTCTCGCCCATTCCTGGAGACAGGTGGGTATCCAGATTATGCTTTTTTACGCCGGCTTCATGAATATTCCCCAGGATGTAATCGAAATGGCGACTATAGAGGGCGCCTCGGGTTTTAAAATGATCTGGTACATGATTCTGCCCCTCTCCTGGGAGGTCTCCAAGATGGTTGTGGTGCTGCAGATAACCGCGGCCCTGAGGGCTTTTGATCTTGTTTATGTCATGACCAAGGGCGGACCGAATCATTCCACTGAAGTCCTTCCCATGCATATGTTTGTTCACGCCTTCGAGAACTTCAACATCGGCCTGGGAAGCGCGGTTGCGGTAATAATCTTCATTCTCTCCATGACGCTCACCCTGATTCTTCGTCGGGTCATGCAGCGCGAGACCCTGCAGTACTGAGGTGGAGTTCATGATCGAGAAAGCGGGTTCTCCCGCCGTGCATGTCTGGGACCTGATCGAGGTTACCCTCAGGGCGGAGGAAGAGTATAAAAGTCCCTACACCGAGGTGGATGTCTGGATCGACCTTGAGGGCCCTGGTTTTAAAAAACGGATCTTCGGATTCTGGGACGGGGATAATATCTTCAAGATCAGATACATAGCTCCCTCTCCCGGCAGGTGGACCTGGCTGAGCGGTTCAAATCAGGATGATTCCGGTCTGAACGGCCAGCACGGTGAACTTGAGGCCCTGGAATGGGGCGAATGGGAAAAAAATGAGAATCCCTGCCGTCGCGGTTTTATCCGCGCCACGGAAAACGGACATGCCCTTCGCTACGATGATGGTACTCCCTTCTTTTATCTGGCAGATACCTGGTGGGCCGCCGGAACCTTCCGCTACCCCTGGTACGACGATGATGAGCTGCGGCCGGCAGGACCCGGCATGGGTTTCAAGGATATGCTTCGCTACCGGAAGGAGCTGGGCTACAACGGCATCGGCATCATTGCGGCTTTTCCCACCTGGGCGGATGACGGACTTCCGGCAACCCTGGTTCTTAAGGACGGCCGAAATACGAGTGTCCGGTCCGCCTGGAGGCGGAATGGATTAAGCGGCGGGGCGGAAGACGGATCGCCGGCCAAGGATATGTACAACGAAGGCGGACGCCCCTTTTCCTTTCCCGGAAAGGTACCTGGCTACGAGCACGTCGTTCCCGATTTTAACCGGCCGAACCCGGAATATTTCAAATTCCTGGATCGGAAAATCGCCTGGCTGAACGAACAGGGTTTTGTCCCCTTCATCGAAGCTGCCCGGCGGGATGTAAGCCAGGTATGGAAGAACTACTACCAATGGCCCGAGACCTATGGACGCTACGTTCAGTACTTCTTTGCCAGGTACCATGCCTTCAACACCTTCCTGAGTCCCATACATTTTGACTACGGAAAGAACTCAATACCCTCCCGGGAGTACAACGAGGCTGTTAACTGGGTGGTGGAAAAATACGGGCTGCCTCCTTTCGGCAATCTTATAAGCACCAACGCCGGACCGTCGACCCTGCTGAATTTCGGGAACGGGGATGACGCTGCCTGGCTCTCCTTTCATCAGATAGGTAACTGGCGGGAGCATGATCACTTCTGGTACCTGACGGAGATCTTCAGGACCGAACCGCATCTTCCCGGAGTGAACGGCGAACCCTACTATCCCGGGTTCCCCGACGACGACCCTCCGGCGGACAGCTGCGATGCGGAACTGAACTGCAGATCCGGCATGTACGGCGGTTTCCTTTCCGGTGGGCTGGGGGGCTACTTCTATGGCGTGGAAGGAATGTGGGGCGGGAACATCGAGGAGGAGGCCCGGTATAAAATCTGGGATGCCCTCGGCTTTAAATCGGGAAAGCAGGTACCCTTCTTTAGGGACTTTGTTTTTTGTCAGGGCGAGCGGTATCAGGAGCTGATCCCGGACGTGGAACTTGTTACTCCAAACAAATCCGGGGAAGCCCTGGCTTACCGCGGCTGGGCTTACTGTGCCCGTACGGAGCAGAAGGACTGGGCTCTCTTCTATTTCGAGAAAGGCTGTCCCCCCGCAACCATCCGGTCCCTCCTTCCGGAAACCGAATATGAGTGTCGCTGGTTTAATCCCCGGGAAGGGCGCTGGTTCCCCGAAGAGGGAAATCTGGAGCTTAAAACTGATGATCTCGGAAGGGTCGCTGTGCCGGTGTATCCGGACAATGAAGACTGGGCAATGAGTCTGAAACTGTCAGACTGATGATAATAAACAGCAAGGATAACAGGAGAAGAGCATGAGAACTTTTGTTGGCGAAGGTCTTGGACGAGTGGTTGTATTAAATCTGCAGCGGGACGAGAAGGTCCTGGAATCAATACGGGGGCAGCTTGCTGAGCTGGGAATCAGGAACGCGATTGTAACAAGCGCCATCGGTTCACTTAAAAAAGCAGTTTTTCACCGGGTAACCGGCTTTGAGAAATCCCCGGTGGATGAATTCGTGACCATTGAGAATCCGATAGAGCTTGCATCCCTTCAGGGGGTGGTGATTGACGGAGAACCCCATTTTCACATGGTTATATCCGACCTGGGTACGACCTATACCGGTCACCTTGAAGAGGAGACAACAGTTGTCTATCTCGCGGAGATATCCCTGGTGGAGATCAAGGGACTCCCCCTCAAACGGGTAAAGGATGAAAACAATATCGCAGTTTTTGAGAAGAAATAATCGACGGCATCCTGGAACTGAGGAGAAGGAACATGAAAAACACAAAGGTCGCGCTCATTACCGGCGGAGGAACGGGGATAGGACGGGCTACGGCTCTGGGGCTTGCCGCAAAAGGTGTTTCCTGTGTGGTGAATTATTCCCGTTCCAGGAAAGATGCGGAAAACACGGTTTCTGAAATAAATTCCCTCGGCGGCGACGCCATCGCGGTCTGCGCCGATGTAGGGAATGAAGAAACTGTGCGGCAGATGGTGGAAACTATTGTTGAGTACTACGGCCGCATCGATTATCTGGTCAATAATGCCGGGAGGACCGTGTTTATCCCCATGGAAGAGATCGAAGCTCTGACGGAGGAGCACTGGAATTCAATCTTCGATGTAAATATCAAGGGAACCTTCAGGGTCATGCGAGCCTGTGCCACAGAGCTGAAGAAAAATTCCGGGGCCATCGTAAATGTCTCATCAATTGCAAGTTTCATGGGCAGGGGCAGTTCGATTCCCTACTGCGTATCCAAGGCGGGCATAGACAATCTAACAAAGTGTTTTGCCCGCATTCTCGCGCCCCGGGTACGGGTAAACGCAGTAGCCCCGGGAATAGTCGAGACCCGCTGGGTGAAAGGTAAGGAGGAACACGTAAGACTGCAGTCCGAGGGAACACTCCTCAAGAGGGTGTGTCAGCCCCAGGATGTCGCCGAGGTGATTATCGATCTTCTGTGTTCCGCCGGATTTGTAACCGGCCAGACGCTGACAATTGACGGCGGATTTACGCTATAGATTTGCATAATGCGGATAAGGATAGTAGGATTCTGAACGAGGGCTTTTTTCAAGAACGCCCCGCCAAAGGGAGGGTTGCAGATGGGATTATCGGATCTCCATATTGACTTTAAAAAGGTAAGCATCTTCGAGGTTGGTCCCCGGGACGGCCTGCAGAATGAACCGGATTTTATTGCCACCGGGGACAAGATCAGGCTTGTGGAGATGCTCCAGGATGCAGGGTGCCGCAGAATCGAGGTAACAAGTTTTGTCCATCCCAAGTGGGTCCCCCAGATGGCGGATGCCGTGGAGGTTCTGAACGGAATCAGCCGGCGGGAAGGGGTAAGCTACAACGCCCTGATCCCCAATTTCAAGGGACTGGAACGCGCCATTGATGCGGGTTTGAAGGAAGTCGTTACCATCATGAGTTCAAGCGAAAGTCATAATACCAAGAACCTGAACATGAGTGTGGCGGAATCCCTGGAAGAGATGAAGCGAATAAACGAACACGCCGCCTCCCGCGGGGTACGCGTCAGATCGTACATCGGGACCGCCTACGGATGCCCCATGGAGGGGGCAATACCGGTAGAAAAGGTGGTGGATATTGCGAAGAAGCTTGAGGAATACGGCTCCTATGAAATCTCCCTGGGGGACACCACCGGAATGGCCGGACCGGTTTCCGCCTACGAGGTGGGAAGCAAGGTCCGGGAACAGCTTAAAAAAGCGAGTCTTGCGGCCCATTTTCACCGGGCTTCTGGGATAGAGTTTGCCAATGTACTTGTCTCTCTCCAGGCCGGTATCGATGTAATCGACTCCGCCGCCGGCGGTCTTGGAGGCTGCCCTTACGCGCCGGGGGCTACCGGAAACATAGCTAGCGAAACCCTGGTGGACATGCTGCATCGTCTGGGGCTTGAAACCGGTATAGATCTTGAGAAAATCAGGCAGGCCGGAGATTTTGCAAAAGATTTGAGTGCTTACGAACATAAAGCGTAAAGGAGGTAAGGGTGGACAAACTCAATGAGATAAAAGACAGGTTTGCGAAAGGTGAAATAAAGCAGCAGCATCTGGAGACAATGATATTTAACGAGGTATATGATTCCGATGCATCCCGTCTTCAGGATGCCTGTCACGATGCAGCCCGGATTCGCTGCTCCATTGCGGAAGAAAGCACCGGCGTCAGCCTTGATCTGATTAAAAACTCGAGACTGGATAACTCCGGACTCTCGGAGGGGCACCTTCTTACGGGAATTGAAATGAAGGTCGGGGCCGCCCTGATACCCATGGGACTGGCCGGACCGGTTAAAATCAGCGGTGAGTATGCCGAAGGCGAATACTACCTTCCCCTGGCAACCAACGAAGCGGCCCTCGTGGCCGGGGTCCAGCGGGGCGTAAAGGCCATAAACATGTCGGGGGGAATCCGTACCCAGGTGACCTTTGACGGAATGAGCAGGGCGCCCCTCCTCGAGGCCCCCGATATCGACGCCGCCAAGAAGTTCTGCATCCGCGTTCAGGAAGACGGGGAATTGATACAGGAGCTGAACAAGGAGATTAAAGATCCCTTCGTCCGCCTGGAATATATCGAACCCTATCAGCTGGGAACCAAGGTTTTTCTGAGAATGGTCTGCAAGACCGGCGATGCCATGGGAATGAACGGCGTTACCAAGGCCTCCGCCGATATTGCACGAAGGATTCTGAAGGATCTGGACGGATGGAAGCTCATAACCATATCCAGCAACCTCTGTACCGATAAAAAGGCTTCCCATATCAACATACTGCAGGGCCGGGGAAAAAGCGTTCACGCCGAGGTATTTGTTCCCGAAGAGGTCCTCCAGAAGGTTTTCAAAAAAGGGGTGACCAGCAGAAGTGTCGAGCGGGTGGTCTTTCATAAGTGCTATCTGGGTTCCACCTTGAGCGGGACCATAAGCGGTTTCAATGTAAACGCCGCCAACGCGCTGGCTGCATTTTTCGCCGCCACCGGCCAGGATATGGCCCACGTTGTCTCCAGCTCCGCCGCCTTTGTGCAGGCCGACGCCGTGGAAGGAGGACTGCACTTTATGGTTTCCATGCCCTCCCTGGAGATCGCAACCATCGGCGGCGGGACAAACTTCGGTACTGCCCGGGAGGCCCTAAAGCTTCTCGGCTGCGGAGAAATCGGCACCAGTCCCGATGATAACGAGAATGTAAAGCGCCTGGCGGAGATCTGCTGTACCGCCGTCGCCGCCCTGGACCTGAATACTGCCTGTGCCCAGGCGGCGGGATATGAGATGGCGGACAGCCATGTAGCCCTGGCCAGGGGAGAAAAATAAGAGGGAGGAGACCATGAAGGCGCTGGTTTTACAGAAGAAGGGTGAAATTTCCCTTCAGGACCTGGATATACAGGAAGAACTGGGGCCCCGGGATGTCCGAATCGCCGTCGGAGCGGTGGGTATCTGCGGAAGCGATATCCACTACTACCGGCACGGTAAAATCGGACCCTTTGTCGTCCGGGAGCCCATGATTTTAGGTCATGAAGCTGCCGGAACGGTCCTGGAAACCGGTGCCGACGTCACTCATCTCAAACCTGGTGACAGGGTGGCCATGGAGCCGGGAATCCCGGACCCCTTCAGCCGTGAGAGCAGGGCAGGGATGTACAACCTGGATCCGGCGGTTCGCTTCTGGGCCACACCTCCGGTACACGGTGTGCTGCGTCCGGAGGTCGTCCATCCCGCGGATTTCTCCTTCAGGCTGCCCGATTCGGTATCCCTGCAGGAAGGGGCCCTGGTGGAACCCCTGGCAATAGGCATGCACGCCGCCGGAAAGGCGGAAATCCAGCCCGGGGATACTGCCGTGGTGATCGGCGCCGGGACAATCGGAATCGTCACAGCCCTGGCAGCTTTGGCGGGAGGATGCAGCAGGGTGATTATGACCGATCTGCTGCAGCCCAAGCTGGACCTTGCCTCGAAACTGGGCCCTATAAGCCCTGTCAATATCAAGGACCAGAACCCCCTGGAGGCGGTGCGGGAGCTTACCGGTGGCTGGGGGGCGGATATTGTTTTTGAGGCCAGCGGATCCCGGAAAGCCATGGAGGGGATTTTCGATTTTCTCCGCCCCGGCGGGCGTATCGTCTTTATCGGTATGCCCACGGAAGCTGCCGCTCTTGATATTGTGGCCGCCCAGGCTAAAGAGATCAGCATGAAGGCCATCTTCCGTTACGCCCATGTCTATCCCCGGGCCATCGCGCTGATGGGATCCGGCCGACTGGATGTAAAACCCCTCATAAGTCGGGTATTTCCCTTCGAAAAGAGTGTAGAGGCCTTTGAGTATGCGGCAGATCCTGATCCGGATACGGTCAAGGTACAGATAGTGATGGGGTAGGAGGGCGGAGTTTCAGCTGATCAATTGCTCGGGCAGGCTTTTCGCCGAAGCTATATGACGCCGAACAGCATTTTCCGCTCGCAGAGGATCACCGCTGAATATCTCTTTCAGCAGCCAGACGTGGGAGATTGCCTCTTTGTCATGGTTGTTCTTATCCTTCTGCCAGTGAGACGCCTTCTGCCATTCCAGCAGCAGAAAAAGATGGTCCCGGCGCAGCGCATCGACCAGGGAGGGACACTCCGTCAGTTCCGCCAGCTTCGCATGAAAACTGTAGTTCATCTCCAGGGTTGCCCGGGCCATCTCGTTCGTCTGTATCTGCTGATCCACGACCCGGGCCTGCTCGATAAGCTGGTACTTCACATCTTCCCGGAGGTTGCCGCTGGCAAGCATGCGGGCTACCTGACTCTCTATGGCTAGACGAAGGGCATAGCGGTCCCGCTTGGTTTCCGAGGTCAGGCTGATTACACTGGAACCCAGGTAGGGGCGGGATTCGACCAGGCCTTCGCTCTCCAGTTTGTGGAGGGCGTCTATGACCGGAATAATGCTGACCCCCGTCATTTGCGACATCTCGCGAAGGGTCAGTCGCTGGGCGGGTTTGAGTTCACCCTCGAGGATTTTATCGCAGATAATTGAGAAAGCAAGATCAGCTGCAGATTGATTGTCCTTTTTTTTCGCCATACCTACACGCCGGATACTATCCTCTTCGATCAGCACTAGTCAAGTCGACTCATTTTCTGTAATTCCTGTCAGGATATGATAAAGGCAAAATCATTCTCCGACAGGGTCTTGCCATCTTCGCCGCGGACCAGCATCTTTACCCGGTAATCACCCTTCGCAGCGCCGGGAACCGACCAGTGGATGGTATCGACAACCTTGGCACTGTCCTTTTCCAGGGTCAGGGGCAGGGAATTCTCCATCTCAACGCGGTCCGAGCCTGAGCGCTGAAGTTTCCATTCCAGAGTAACCGGGATTGGCCGCTGGTAATCATTATTTATCCATATCTTTCCGACAAACAGGTCGCCGGGCTTCCAGAACTTGTCGTACCCGATTACATAGGGATCCTTGTTCCATTCCAGGCTGACCAACACGGGAGTGTACACCTGCTTCATGCTGTAGTAGGCGGGAAGTTTTTCTCCGAAGTAATCCACAATACCGCTGCCGATCACCGGGGCAGGATCGTTCCAGTAGTAGAGATACATACTGCCCACGGGAAGGTATTTTCTCTGACGCAGGAACTCGATCTGTTCCTTGATGGTCCTGGCCTCTATGGCCTGGGACTGTTCAATCAGCTTGTCCAGGGAATCCAGGCTGAGGTCGAGCCTGGTATGCCGTACCTGAAGGTCGTAGAAAAAGCAGTAATATTCCCAGGTATCCCAGTTGGGCGGCCAGAGGTCCTTTTCAGGGATGATCCTTTCGAGACTCTTCCGTGAAGGAAGAGCATGGGATCCGAATTCAACGATGTTCGGTTCTATCCGGATGCGCTTCATGTCCAGGTCCCCCGGCTGACAGCAGCCTGTCATCAGGTTCTGTACCCCTTCCTGGTAGTCCCCTTTATGCATCCAACGGATGGGATCAACGGTCTTTCCGGTCTCGTAGAGGATCTCGCACAGTCTGCCGTAGTTGTTCGGCATATTCGGCAGGCCGTATATCTGGGGCTCCTTGAAGACGCTCCACATCCCCAGGCAGGCATGGTTGTGAAGCATCCGCACCATGTCCCGCATCATTATGCCGGCCCGTTCTATCAGGTCGTCACTGTCGCTGTAACAGTAATGGAGGGGAAAATTCTGCCAGACCAGAATCCCCATCCTGTCGCAGAGGGTATAAAAATCATCCAGTTCCACATGGCTTCCGATCCGGATGGAGTTTATATTCATGTCCAGCATTTCCCGCAGATCCTTTTCCATCCGCTCGGTACTGACCTCGCTCATGTACATGCTGGAGTAGTACCGCATTCCCCGCAGGAAGACCCTGGTCCCGTTCAGGATCCAGTGCCCTGTGACATTGTCGTGACGCACATCTTTTACGCCGAACACGATTTCCAGTTCATCATCCACCGCATTCTTCTGTTTGAGGCGTATCTGTGCTTTGTAGAGGTTAGGCCTCCCGTTGTCCCAGGTAGACCAGAGGCGGACCTCCGGGATGGTGACAACGAGTTTTTGCAGGTTAAGTCCCGGTTGAAGTTCAACAGGGCATGAGCGGATCAGGGTTTCCTGGGAATCAAAGTTTTCCGCTTCCACGTGCAGCTCTGCTTCAGCCTGAATAACCCTGCCGCACGTATTGTTGATTTCCAGATCGACGGATACCAGGGCGCTTCCGTCGGGTACGAAATCCCGTTCCACGATCCTGCTGTACACCTTCGCATAGGAGACCTGGGCCTCACCCCTGGCTATCAGCCGCACGGACTGCCAAATGCCGCCGGTGTTGCCGTCCTGCCGGAATTTCGTCATGGCTCCGGGCCGGTGCATTGCGTCGATCAGGTGACCTTTGACGATGCTGAGGTCCCTGGCCCAGTGCTTTTTGTAGCCCCGGGACAGGGGAGTGCTCAAATTGTTCGGATCATCGACAAGTACATATTCGGTGGGGTCCCTGGGGGAGTCAACGCGCACGACCAGACAGTTGGCAGTGTCCATAATGCTGTCGCTTACCTCGAACTCAAAGGGCGAAAAGTATCCTTCATGGGATCCAAGGTACCTTCCGTTAAGCCACACCTGCGCTATGTAGTCTACAGCCATAAACTGAAGGGAAATCTTCCGTCCCTTCATCCCCTGGGGAAGGTCGAAATTGCGGGAAAACCAGATGGCCCCGTCGTAATCACCGACCTCGGTCAGATACCAGTTGTTGGGTATCTTCATTTTTTTCCAGCCGCTTCGATCGGTTTCCGGGAGAGGAAATTCTGCACGGTTCCTGTCCGGAGTATTTTCCAGTGTATAGATCCATGTTCCGTCCAGTTCCGAGATTTCTCTGCCGTAACCGTGCTTCATTCAGTTTCTCCTATTAGTTTTATAACGATATTATAACATACGGATTTCGAAAAATGTCAATAGAGATTTTTCTCCTCTTTTCCTCATTTCCCGAACTGGAAAAGGCCATGCTGACAGGCTGGCATTAACAAAAAGTATAACTTCCTATATATTAGTGAAATAAATAAAAACTATATGTGAGAAAAATACTTGAAATCTGCTGTATCCTTCCTGTATTTCCGGTCGGCTGCAGGCAATAATATCAGACTGAAGTAATGATATAAAATATTTATATTGACTTTATAACATTGTGGGGTTACGATGAACTGCATAAACGATGGCATAAGCAAAATGTATCAGGAGGATTCCCTTTGAAATATCCTGTGGGATCGGGAAAACTATCCCGAAGCTCTGCTGCCTACCTCTTTCTTATACCCTGGTTCATCGGCTTTTTCGGGTTCAACCTGCTTCCCATGGCGGCGTCGCTGTTTTTGTCCTTCACCAATTACAATATCTTTGATCCTCCACGATTCGACGGTTTCAGCAATTTCATATACATGTTTACCAACGACTGGCATTTTCCCGCAGCGGTCAGCGTTACATTCCGATACGTTTTTTTCTCCGTTCCCCTGCAGCTTTGTGCTTCCCTGATTCTTGCCTTTCTTCTAAATCAGAAGATAAAGGGCCTGACCCTCTATCGCACCCTTTTTTATATCCCTTCTCTTCTGGGATCCAGCGTAGCCGTGGGTATCCTGTGGAGGCAGATTTTCAGTTCCGACGGGCTTTTGAACATCTTTCTGCAGAAACTGGGCCTGATGCAGGAGGCGGGTATCAGCTGGATCGGCGATCCGCGATATGCCCTCTGGACGATGATTATTCTGCGAATATGGCAGTTCGGATCTCCCATGATCATCTTTCTTGCCGCCCTGAAGCAGATACCCCAGGAGATTCTGGAGGCATCGGAAATTGATGGTGCCGGACGGATGCAGAGGGTCTGGCGAATCATACTTCCCATGATAAGTCCGATAATTCTGTTCAATTTCATCATGCAGATAATAAGCGCTTTCAAGGTTTTCACTGAGGCCTTCATTATCAGCGGCGGTGCAGTGGGGGGCGGGGTTGTCGGCGGTACCCTGGACAGTCTTCTGTTCTATACCATCCATATCTACTCGGAGGGCTTCCTCAAGTTCAGGATGGGCTATGCTTCGGCCCTCTCCTGGGTACTCCTGCTGATGGTTGCGCTTCTTACCTGGATTGCCTTCAGAATTTCATCCCGCTTAGTCCATTACGAATGAGGAATGTATGGAATTGAGACCATCCGGAAAAAAGAACAGGAAAATGCTTATTTTCAGATCGTTTATAATTCTCTGTATATCCCTGATTGTCATAGAGCCCCTGGTCTGGATGATCGTAAGCTCCTTCAAACCTGAACCGGATATTTTCCGCTATATCGGTCTTATTCCCAAAAGAGTTACCCTGGAAAACTATATCGAAGGCTGGAAAGGAAAAGACCTGGGCTTCGCGGTATTCTTCAGCAATTCCCTGATTATCGTAGCATTCGCCATAATCGGGAACCTGATTTCCTGTACCCTTACGGCCTATGCTTTTGCACGAATGAACTTCAGGTTCCGGTCCCTCTTTTTTGCCCTGATGCTGGGTACCATCATGCTGCCGCCTCACGCGGTAATAATCCCCCAGTATATCTTCTTTTTCAAGATTGGTATCAACAACACCTTCCTGCCGATCATCCTGCCCAAGTTCTTTGCCACAGATTCCTTTTTCATTTTTCTCATTGTGCAGTTCATGCGGGGGATTCCGACGGAACTTGATCAAGCTGCGCGGGTGGACGGATGCAACGCCTGGGATATTCTCTGGAGAATAATACTGCCTCTGTGCAAGCCGGCGCTCATAACCACTACCATTTTTACGTTTCTGTGGACCTGGAACGATTTTTTTACCCAGCTTGTTTATCTGACGGACTCCAAACTGCAAACGGTAGCCCTGGCGCTGAAAAAGTTCGTTGACGCGGACGCGCTGCCGGCGTACGGACAGATGCTGGCCATGTCCACCTTATCCATAATTCCAATCCTGATTCTTTTTGCCTTTTTTCAGCGATTATTGATTGAAGGTATATCCACAACAGGACTGAAGGCATGAGAACTATAGTACGCAGTGTGCGGCCGTTGGCCGTACCGAGCAAGAAAAACAAAGGAGAAATGCGTATGAGTACGACAATCAGAAGATGGATGATCGCAACGATCATTCTGCTGATGGTGAGTGGTCCGGTATTCGCCGGAGGGCAGTCAGAGGCTGAGAAAGCCGGTTCCCCGGGAAAGGTTGAAATGCGTCTTGCCTGGTGGGGGGCAACCGGCAGAAATGAAAAGTATCTGGCGATTATTGATGAGTACCAGAAACAGAACCCCAATGTCCTGATAACCCCGGAGTATCAGGGCTGGGCGGATTACTGGGGAAAGATGGCCACCATGGTAGCCGCCAGGAACCTTCCCGATGTACACCAGTATACCAATAACCAGCTTGGAGAGTTTTACTCCAAGGGTGCTGTTATCTCTCTGGAATCTTACATCCAGGATGGTACGATCAAGCTGGATGACTGGAACACGGGCATGGTGGATTCCGGACGGCTGGATGGAAAGCTTGTAGGAGTTACCATTGGTATAACGGCACCGGTCATGATAATAAACATGACATGGGCGGAGGAACTCGGCATAGAGATACCTCCATTTGACGCCAGCTTTACCTGGAAGGAGTTTGCTGACTGGTTAAAGAAGGATGTACAGCCAAAGCTTCCCGCCGGGGCTTACGCCTTCGGAGATTACGGAATGGCGGAAAACTATTTCTGGACCTGGGTCAGGCAGCATAACGCCGAATGGGTTGACGCCAACGGAAATTATGCAGTTCCCCAGTCGGTGCTTGAGGGATGGTACGGGTTTATTGACGATCTTCGCAAGGCCGGGGTCGCACCGCCTCTTTCCTTTACTGCCGAAGACAGCGGGAAGGCCCGGGGAGACAACGCCTTCAATCGACGCAGGATGCTTATCCGTCCCACCAACGCCAACCAGGCAAAGCTGGAACAGCAGTACATGGCCGTCGAAGGGGACAAGGTAGAAATGCGGCGCCTGCCCAAGCAGGAGGGTGCCGGCTCAGCCAGGGAGTGCCTGATTACCTCGGTTCTCTCCATCGCGGCCAACAGCAAGATACAGGACGAAGCTGCAAAGTTCATTAACTTCTTTATAAACGACAAAACCGCTCAAACTATTTATAACGGTGAAATCGGTGTTCCCGGAAGCTACACCGTCCAGGATATGCTGAAACCAAACCTTGATTTCGCCGCCGCCCAGGAGTTTGACTACATCAACATGGTTTCCACAGGATCTACTCCCACAGTACCGAAGCCTCAGGGAATCTGGGCCTTTGACGCGGAAATTCAGCAGATGAACCAGCAGGTTGCCGCAGGCAATATGACACCGGCACAGGCAGCCAAGGCAACAATCGATCGGGCCAATAAGTTTCTTGCATCCCTGAAATAGGGATTTTTCTGCTCCTGTTGTGCTGATGAACCGGCACAGCAGGGCAGCATGATTTTCATTTGAAGTAAATTGCATATGAGGAAGCAGACATGAAAGATTTTATCGGCAAAACCGGACGCACCATAATTCTCGAGCTGCAGCGGGGAGAGAAACTCCTCGAGAGTGTTCGGGAATATATGGCTCAGCACGGTATCAAGAATGCCGTGCTCTCAAGTGCTGTAGGTTCTCTGCTGCGGCTTGTGGTGCATAAACCTACAAGTATGGATGCCGCGGCGGTTGACGAGTTCGAAACCATCGAGGATGCCATGGAGGTCTGTTCCCTGATCGGGAGCGTAATCGGCGGGGAACCCCATTTTCACATCGTGGCTTCCGGCGTAAAAGGACTCTATTCAGGTCATGTGGAACCGGATACCGAGGTACTCTATCTTCTGGAACTCACCTTCACGGAGATCACCGGTCTGACTTTGGAGCGCCGCCTGACACCGGAAAACGTCAAGAAGATCTTTTCGCTTGCATGAGTAGTACCGCCTCAGACTGCCGGATAAACGAGTCTCGTCCCTTCAGATTAAGCTCGGTGCTGACGGCCTTTTTTCCCAAAAGCGTCGAGAAGCTGGATATCCTTCTTGAAGGGATAGCCCTGTCGGCGGAGATGGGTTTCGACAGCGTCGAGTTCTTTTACGACGGCCCGGAAACCGGGCAGATACGGGAAGCCCTCAGCCGCTACATGCTTTCATCAATATTCCTGGCATCCTATGGTATGAAATCACGGGGTCTTGATCCCGGTCATCCTGACCTGGAAGAACGCTGCAGGGTGCTTGATTCAATGAAAGGATGGCTAGATCAGTCACGGAACTGCGGCAGTTCACATGTCATGATCGTCAGCGGGCCGGATTCCCGGGACCCCGGAGAGAGGTCCTCCCGCATGGAACGAAGCAGAGAAACAATCAAGGCATTGTGCGAATATGGTACTCGCGAACCGACTCCCGTACGGATAAGTCTGGAAGCCTTTAATGATTCCGGAGAACCCTGGTTTCTGCTGGGACCAACATCCCGCAGTGTTGAAATGGCAGAGTCCCTTGGGCCCGCCTGTTCCAACTTCAGCCTGACCCTGGATCTAAGTCATCTGCTCCAGCTCAGAGAAAATCCCGAAGAAAGTATACGGGAGGCTATAGACCACTGTACCCATATACATCTGGCGAACTGCATAATAGCGAATCCCGACCATCCCCTGTTCGGGGATAAGCATCCCGCTTTCGGTGTGGAACAAGGCGAAGTTGACGAGGCCATCCTGTCAGATTTTCTTTCGAGTATTATTTCAACTGAATCCCTTCTGAATCGGCCGTATCCCCTGACCCTGGGGCTCGAGGTTATTGCCAGGGATCCGGATAATCCCCGGGCGGTCATGGCGGAAGCAAAAAGGACCTTCGATAAAGCCTGGCGTGCATGTTTGCACAAGGAGGAGTAAGCCCCATCCTGCGCCTTGTAATCCCTTTCACAGACTGATATTCTCTCACTAATCCTTATATAGAGGATACAGCTGTATGACGATTCAGATATTCGGTACAAAGAAGTGCAAGGACACCCGGAAGGCGGTCAGGTTTTTCAAGGAACGGGGTATTACTCCCCATCAGGTAGACCTCAATGAGAAGGGCATCTCCTCCGGGGAGCTATCCAGTATTGCCCGGTCCGTTGGACGGGATAATCTTGTCGATCCCGAGAGCAGAGCCTACAAGGACAAGGGAATGGCTTACATGGAATTTGACCCCGAGGAAGAAATCCTTGAGAACCCTCTGCTTTTAAAAACGCCGGTTGTCCGGAACGGCAAAGACGCTACCATCGGCCTTGCCATGGAAACCTGGCAGGCATGGATCGGGCAAGAACGTTGACGGGAGAAAACGCGGTCCGTTATGCCGTTCTGGGAAGCGGATCATCCGCCAATGCCTATGTATTTTCCTTCCGGGGAAGGTCCTTGATCGTGGACAACGGCTTCAGTGTCAAGGAGGCTCTGGCTCGGATGGGCCGGGCGGGAATCTCCCCCGATTCTGTAGACGGACTCTTTCTGACCCACACCCATGGCGACCATATGAAAGGTGCGGGGGCTCTGTGCAGAAGACTCAAGATACCAATGTTTACCGCCTCCGGTCTGTCGCTGCCCGATTCTGTCGGAAAGCTGCCGGGGCTGTACACTATGCAACCCGGAAAGGAGCACAGTTTTTCCTGGTGCAGCTGTATGCCTTTCTCCACCTTCCACGACACAGATCGTCCTGTGGCCTACAGTTTTACCATTCTGGGAGAGCGCTTCACTGTGCTCACGGATACCGGGGAGCTCTCCGACGAGATGTTTCACTTTGCTTCCGCCAGCCGGGTCCTTTTTCTTGAAGCCAACTACGATCCCCAGATGCTGTCAACCGGACCCTATCCGGCGAGCCTGAAGCGTCGCATCGCTTCAAAATGGGGTCATCTGTCCAATCAGCAGGCAGTGGATTTTCTATCCGAGATCAGCGATAATACAAGGAAGCCGGACAGGGTTTTCATGTGTCACTTGTCCCACAACAACAATACCCCGGAAAAAGTCCGGGAGAGCATAGCATCTTCCCGGGCTGCGGATATTGATTACCGCGTACTGGACCGGGGAGAGCTTTGTACCGGGGAATTTGTCCCCGGTCTGAAAAAGACGATACGCCTCAAGGAGAAGGTATGAATAAAAACGCGAATATGCTCAACCATGTGCTCTTCAACACGGCCGCAGCCTACCCGGATTATCCCGCCCTCGGTTTTGCAGGTGAAGAGCCCCTCAGCTATTCGGACTGTACGAATCTGGTGGACAGGCTTGCCGCCCGGCTTGTCTCGGACGGAATAGCTCCCGGGGACCGGGTAGGGCTTCTGAGCGAGAACATGCCCAACTGGGGAATCGCCTATATGGCGATAAACCGCGCTGGAGGTATCGTAGTCCCGGTCCTACCGGATTTTCCGCCCCAGGATGTGGCTGCCATTTTTACCCATGCGGAGATCAAGGCCTGCTTCATTTCGAAGCGTCTTGTTCCCAGGCTTGAAGCCGCGGATGTCTGCGGACCGGGCACCGGTCTCTATTTGATCGACTCTTTTGCACCCCTCGAATCCCTGGCTGACGAGTCCATCGCTGAGGCAGAGGCTCTATCTCGTGAAGATTTTCTGCCGGAAGAGGGGTACAGCTACGCCGGGAATCCGGATGACCCGGCGGTCATTATCTATACCTCCGGAACAACAGGCCATTCCAAGGGCGTGGTGCTCACAAACCGCAATATCATTTTTAATGCTGAAAAGACGAGTGTTATACCGGGAATTCAGGCAGGGGAGTCGATGCTCTCCATCCTCCCCCTTGCACATACCTATGAGTGCACCATCGGTTTTATTATCCCTCTTTTTATGGGCTGCGCGGTTTACTATCTGCGGCGGCCGCCGTCGGCCACGGTTCTGATGCCGGCCCTGAAAAAGGTGCGTCCCCATCTGATTCTCTCGGTACCTCTGCTTATCGAGAAGCTGTA
>Ga0334900_1002028_pt1 | contig 19125 bp, 11 predicted proteins | sample GraSluR3_MG_2_FD_207231 | JGI IMG/M metagenome (GOLD analysis project Ga0334900, IMG submission 207231) | Sludge microbial communities from methane-producing bioreactor in Wageningen University, Netherlands - Granular Sludge_31_08-R3 | ecosystem: Engineered > Bioreactor > Anaerobic >...
GCCTTACGGTTCCAGAGAGGGTTCAACCCGGTACGGCACAAAAGGCCGTTCGACCGTAACGTACGGCGGCATTATACCCGACGCCCGGCGGGGTCAACAGCACGGGGCCGGAAACGGCCCGTCGAGCCGCACCGAGCGGGGCGGTGTTGCCGCGGTCGATCGCGAATGGCGGGAGCCGGCCGCCAAGCCCCCGGACGATCTCCGCGAGCAAGTCGGCGTCTCCACGGGTACGGCAACGCTTCACTCCCCCAGAATCTCCCGCAACGCGGCGATCAGGCTGGCGGCGTCGGGTTCGAGGGGCACGTCGCGCTGCTGGGCCTCTTGCAGATCCTTGACCCGGCAAGTCTTCGAGGCAAACTCGCTCTCGCCGGCAATCAGGGCCACGCGAAAGCCGCGCCGGTCGGCGTACTTGAGCTGCGCCCCGAGCTTCTTCGGGTCGGGATACACCTCGACGCCGATCCCCGCGGCCCGAAGCTGCGAGGCGAGCCGCAAGTAGTCGTGCAGGCGGTTCGGGTCAAAGTAGGGAATGAAGACCGGGGCGGGCGTGGCGACCTTCTCGACCATGCCCAGCTCTTCCATGGCCGCCAACAGGCGGTCGAGGCCGAGCGAGGCGCCCACGCCGGGCAGCTCCTGGCTCGTGTAGAGACCGGCCAGGTTGTCGTAGCGGCCCCCGGAACACACGCTGCCGATCGTGGGCAAAGCGTCGAGAAAGGTCTCGTAGATCGTGCCCGTGTAGTAGTCGAGGCCCCGGGCGATGGAGACGTCCAGGGCGACGCGGGCTTCGCTTACGCCGGCCGCCTTCACTCCGGCCAGCACCTCGCGCAGCATGGTCGCGCCCGCCTCGCCCGTCGCGCTGCCGGCGACCAGCCGATCGAGCCGGCCGAGCACCTCGTCGTTCGTGCCGCGAAGCGAAGCCAGGCGGAGCACCTCGCGGGCTTGCTCGTCGCTCGTTTCGGCCGTGGCTTGCATCTCGCCGGCCACGCCGTCGGGGCCGATCTTGGCCAGCTTGTCGAGGGCGCGGAGGATCGGCGTGGCCCGGTCGGCCAGGTCGAGGCGCTCGAGCAGGCCGGCAAGCACCATGCGGTTGTTGAGGCGGATCGTGAACTCCTCGAACCCGATGGCCCGCATGAGGTCGTGGATCACCAGGGCGGTCTCGACGTCGGCGGCCGCCGAGCGGGTGCCAATCGTGTCGAAGTCGCACTGCATGAACTCGCGGTAACGGCCCCGCTGCGTGTTCTCGCCCCGCCAGACCGCGGCGACGTGGTACCGCTTGAAGGGAATGCCTACCTCGGCGATGTGCTGGGCGGCGAAGCGAGCGAAGGGGACGGTCAGATCGAACCGCAATCCGACCCGGCGGCCTCCGTGGTCCTCGAACTGGTAGAGCTGCTTGTCGGTCTCGTCGCCGCCCTTGCCCGAGAGGATCTCGAGGTACTCCAGCGCCGGCGTGTCGATGGGGCTGAATCCGTACGAGCGGTAGACCCGCCGGGCCGTGTCGACGAGCCGCTCGCGCGGAATCATGGCCGCCGGCAGATAGTCGCGGAACCCTTTGAGCGTTCGGGGAACGATGCGTTTCGATGGACTCACGATGGCAACGGGGGCAAACGGTGGTATGCGTATCCGGCATGCGCCGACGGGTCGCGACGGGTCCCTCGGCCTGCCCCGAGGACCTCGCGTTCATTCAGGCCAACACCTTCAACGGGTCAGGCTTGGGGCTGCGGATGCCGTGTCCCTTGCGGGGCGGCAGCACGGCTTCGGCGTACTCGGCAATCTGTTCGGCCGTCTCGAAGTAGTGGTCGTAAACCCAGTCGTCTTCGTACTCGCACTTGTCGGTGCTGTAATCGCGGCAGATTTGCGGCCGGGTTTCGTAGATGCCGCAGCGCTGGTCGTCGCGCAGGTGCTTGCACTTGGTGTGCACCAGCAGGTACCAGCAATCGTCCTCGACGAAAACCGCGGCCCGATCGTGCAGCAGGTACCAGCGAAGGTACTCGAACTCTCTCCACGAGGTGGGCTCGTCGATGGGCAGCGCAAAATACCGGCAGCACTTGGCCGTGCAGTACTCGCAGAGATTCGCGTCGCCGGGGAGATCCTCCCGGCGAGGCTTGGTCCGGGGGGGCAGACCCCAGGATGCCTCGGGCTCGATGGGCGAAACGACCGACATGCCAACAAGTCTCCGCGAGGGTCTCGGACGGCAGCTACCGCGCGCCGTGCGCGCATCCCGTGGGGCACGTCTGCAACGTGCCTTCGGGTTGTGGGAACGCTGCAAACGTGCCCCACGTTGGGAGGCGGACCGAGGGATTGCCTGCCGCCGGCACGGCCGCGACCATCCGGGCTCGGCACTGCGCCAACCATGTTTGACGATGTTGTCTATTGTAACTTATTGTAAAAGGCCAGCAATGCTGGCGTGGGTTGGTTCAGCGTCAACCGGCAAGCGGGTGAATCCGCTTCGCCATGGTGGCACAATCCCGCGGCGTCCATTTCAGGCTGCACCGCGTGCAGCGCACTTTGCAGCGCCCGAGGCGAAAAACCGGAAATCCTCGGCCAGTTGCCGGATCGCCCGAACCCTGTCGGGAAGGGGCGAAAGCGCGCAAGGCCCCGTTCAGTCGGGGCGTTCGGCGTTCGGGTCGAGGTAGAAGGCTTCCATGGCCGGACGGTACTGGTTCATCAAATCGTCGTAGAAATCGAGCGGGGGCTCGGCGTCGGGCGGGAGGAACGACTTGTACGGGTGCTTCTCCGAGTACTCTTCGAACTCGCGGCGGACCGACTCGAGCGCGTCGGGGCGGGTGAGCAGGTCGATCGCCGTGGCCGCCATGGCCTTCGCGCCGGCGTTGCTTCCCTTCCATGCGGTCGACCCGAAGCCGCAGGCCACGGTCGACCAGTGATGTCCCTGGGCGCCGGGGGCGATGCCGGGGAACCGCAGCGTTGCCGTGGGGGCGATGAGCGTCACGTCGCCGTGGTCGGACGACGCGCCGCCGGTGAACACGGTCGCCGGCTTGCCCAGCGTGCCGACCTTCGTCGGCATGCCCTGCTCTTTGCGTCCCAGCTCTTTCTGCAGCGCCCGGGCGAACTCGTGGTCCTCCTCGGACCACTCGGGCATGCCGATGAGCTCGACGTTCTCCATCATCAACTCGGCCAGCGCCTTGTTGTGGTGCGACTGGTGGGCGGCGGCCATGACGCGCACCTCGGCCAGCTCCGTGCCCGTGGCCAGCGCGGCTCCCTTGGCGCAGTTGACGACCCGCTCGTACATCTCCTCGAGATTCGCGTCGGAGTTGCGCAGAAAGTACCAGACGCGGGCCCGATCGGGTACGACGTTGGGCGCCTCGCCGCCGTCGGGGATGACGTAGTGCATGCGGGCCGAGAAGTGCAGGTGCTCGCGAAGGTAGTTCGTGGCGACGTTCATGATCTCGACCGCGTCCAACGCGCTGCGCCCGCTCCAGGGCGAGCTGCCGCTGTGGGCGGTCTTGCCCTGAAAGGTGAAGATGACCGAATACATGGCGCTGCCGGCGACCCCGTAGGCCGATGAAAACCCCGAACTGGTGTGGTTGTTGATCACCACGTCGACGTCGTCGAACAGTCCCGCCCGCACCATGTAGGGCCGGCTGACGAGGATCTCTTCGGCGGGGGAGCCGAACAGCTTGATCGTGCCGGCGATCTCGTGCTCGTCGATCGCGCGCTGGACGGCGATGGCCGCGGCAGTGGCGGCCGACGCCATCAGGTTGTGGCCGCAACCGTGCCCCGGGGCGCCGGCGACCACGGGCTCGGCCTGGGGCGTGCGTCCCTTTTGCGAGAGCATCGGCAGGGCGTCGTACTCGACGAGGATGCCCACCACCGGCTTGCCCGACCCGTAACGGGCGACAAAACAGGTGGGCATGCCGGCCAACCCTTTCTCGACGGTAAACCCGGCTTCCTCCAGCGTGGCGATGAGCAGGGCCGACGACTTGTGCTCCTGGAGGCCCAGTTCGGCATACGACCACACGGCGTCGCTGACCCTGCCGAACTTCTCGACCGTCTCGGGCTGGCTGAGCCAGTCGAGCACCGATTGCTTTTCTTCGGAGACCTCGGCCGAGGCCAGTCGACACAGCACCACGAACACGACGACGGCAAGGTGGCGGCAAGCGGCAGGGCCGACGGCCGCGCGGCCGGTGCCCGATCGATCGAGTGGAAACATGGCATTCTCCTCTTCGGGGTGACTTCTACCGGATCAAGTCGGTCGCTGTGGTGCAGGCGTCTCGCCTGCTCGGAGTGAGCGGGCGCGAGGTCCGCTACGACCGTCCAGTCGGTTGCCGCGCCCAACGCTGAGTCTTACTACCGCACGGGGCCATGTCAAACGTCCCGCCCTCCCGAGTCGACCGGATTGCTCACCCCGCGTGGGCGTCGCGACGCTCTTGGGCCTCGAAACGGCGTCGCTCGAACGACGGCGGGAACGTTCCCGAGCGCTTGGACACCGCATGGTCCGAGAGGGTCGTGGCCGTCGAAGGCCATCGGACGATCGACGCGCCGGTGCGGGCCGCGCCGCGAGAAAATGCCTCGATCGAGGGGGTTGTGGCTGGCCGTCGGCTGGCAACGCGTTGCGACGGGGACGATTAGCGCCTCGGTTCGGGCTTCAGACCGGCCTCTCGCCACAAGTGCTGGAACACCTCGCCGACTTGCCGAACGATCTGGTCGCGGCGCATTCCGTTGAAATTCCCGCGATCCGGGGCCAGCGTCACCGGTCCATCGTATTGGATCTCTTGGAGCGCGGCGAGGTAGCCGACCAGATCGATGCCGCCCTCGTCGAATTGAGGCAATTTGCGCGACTTCTGCGTGAGTTCCGACAGGGGCGTGCCGTCGGTCGGCACGTCGGCCAACTGGACGGCGACGATCTGCGCCGGGGGTAGACTCTTGACATTCTCGACGGTTCCGCCCGACACGTGCAATTCCCAAACGTCCAACAGCACTCCGATGTTCGGCGCGCTGACCATCTTGACCAGCAGCGACAGGGCGTCGAAATCGTGGATGAACTGGAACGCCTGCGACTTGCGCAGCCCTTCCTCGGCACGGAATCCGATGCCCAGCCGGATTCCCGCGGGCTCCAAGACCTTGCAGATGTCGGAGAGTCGATGGCGATGGAATTCGAAATTCTCGTGATAGGGCCGCTGGTCGCCGGCCGGAGCAATGGTCGTAATGCACCGCGTGCAGCCCAACTCGCTCGCGATCTGGGCATAGCCGGCGAGCTTGTCGAGCCCCGCCTTGAAGACTTCGTCGCTGATATCCCACTCGAGAGGGAGACGGAACGTGCCGATGCGCACCCCGGCGCTGTCGATCAACCGGCGGGCGAAGGCCAAGCCGTGGTGCTTCACTCGCGAAGTGACCTCCTGGATATCCATGTCCATCGCCCGAAAACCGTAGGTGAGAGCCAGTTCGATGATTTCGCTCTCGTGCCCGGATACGCCAAGGGCCGATGCGTTAAGATTCTTGTACATGTGGTTTCTCCCCTCGGGGTCCGGGCCGGTATCGCCCAAGCCTCGCTCGCTTGAGCCACGAAACCCTGTATTATGCCCGGTGCCGCCGCCGCTTCCAAGGGGAGCGCGAAGGCCGGGTGGGGATGAAAAAGGGCGGCGCGAAGATGGGTAATATAAGAAAACAGGGAGATTGAACGCCGGGCTCGCCCGAGAATGGCCCGGCACATCCAATCTCCCCAAACCAATGGATTGCCATGAATCCAGCACGAACGGCGGCGGAGGTCAACACAGGCCGGGGACTGGCTCATTTTTCGGCCCGTCTTGCGCTGTTCTCGGCACAGGCGTGACGGCCGAAAAATGTGCCTGTCCCCTTTGGCCGAGCTGTCAGGGGTTGCGACGGCATTGGCAACAGAGAAGAGGCACCGGTGCTCCGTCCTGTGGAATCACCTACGCGCACTCCGGAGGACGGCCGCGGTGCGGTAGTGCCCATCCAACGCGACTACGGTGTCGCGCAGGCGGGAGCGATCGGCGCGTGTTTCTCCTCGCGGTAGTCCATGCGGATCTTGGCGATGCGGCGGAGATCCTTATCGCTCACGAACATCGCGTCGCCCGCAGCCGCCACGCAATAGATCAGGCGGAAGCCGATCTGCCGGGCGCAGCCGTCGGGGCCGGGTCGCGTTTCGGCGTTACCCCAGCGGCCGATCCGGGCGATCATGTTGCCCGCCGTGTCGAGCACCTTGACCAGATGGAGGTCAATGTCGGCGACGAAGATCCGGTCGGCGGCGTCGACGGCGGTGTGCATGTCGGGCCAGTCGCAATAGCATCCGCCGCCGTTCGTGCACGACACGCCGCGGTGGGCCCACAGTTCGGCGTCGGTATCGCGGGCGCCGCCGGCGGCGGCGAGCTTGACCAGGTGGGTGAAGCCCGACTGGGTGCGGATCGGCGCGTCGCCCCGCCGCGGCACGGGAACCTGGTCGATCGACTTGTGGCCGATCGCCGCCTGGAAGTCGTGGACCACCGTGTGCCACCGCACCCGGGGCAATTCGACCGCGTAGAAACAGCCGCGGCTGTCCATGGTCGCGCCTCCCCCCGTGTTGAACAGCCGGCAGTACGCCTCGTCGGCGATCGTTCCGTCGGGGGCGTACTTGCGGATCACGCCGGCGCAGGGGTCTTTTTCCGACGGGGTCGCCTTGTGCCAGCTTTGTGCGCGGGCCGCGTCGCGAACGTACAGGTTGCCGTCGGCGTCCATGCCGACCAGCGTTCCGCCGTAGGTCTTGGCCCAGGGATAGTAGGCCGTCGTTCGGCGGGCGAATAGCTTGTCGCGCTTCGTCAGCTCGTCGCTGCCGTAGACCGGCTCGAGGCGGAAGGGCAATCGCTCGAGGGTCCGCAGATCGAAGCACAGAAACCCCGGCGCCCTTCCACGCAGGTGACCACGAAAGAAAGCTGGGAACGATAGGGGCGGGAGGTCTTTGCAGGGAAGGGGCTTGCTGATTTCGAGTCCGTTTCGGTCGCCCTCGGAACGAAAGCAACCCGTAACGCAACTGCGAGAGACGGGTTAACAGTCAAGGGGGTCTGGCTGTTAACCCTGAGAGCGCTTTGGGAGGGCGCTCGAACTCGTGGCTATCGGGTTAACAGCCGGCAAGAATCCGGCATTCTGGGGGAAACAGACTTTTTCTCAAATCCCCATTCCGGCACCCCCCGGCTATCGCTGTTACCTCCGAGTGAACCAGGCCAAGATAGGCGCCCGGTTCGGCGACAACTGGGGGCAATCGCTCCCCTCATGTTGGTCGGATGTGATCCGTCCATGCCCCATGGGAATCAGGAAGGCCCGTGGCGCTCAGAGGCTGGACCACGTACCGCTACGACCGCCGGCCAACGGAGTCGCATCGTGAATTTCGGTTCTGATACGCATTGCGCCCACCCGCCCGTCAACCAGCCGCGCGCTTCGCCGCCCCGGCTGACGCGGATATCGATGGATTCTCCGCGAGTCATTGCGTCCGCGTGAGAAGCTCTTCCACGGAGCTTGCTACAACGTATCGGGCAGGCGCCTCTCCCACTTCCAGCGCCTTGAAGTGCTCCCGGCCGCAGTCCATCTTGGCCTGCTCGGTCGCGCGCAGGGCGTCGGCGAACAGCGGCGTGCCCTTGGTTTCGACCACGAAGTACAGACGCTCCGCGCCTTCCTGCTCGACGAGCAGCGCCCAATCCGGGTTGTAGCCGCCCAGCGGCGTCGGCACGGTGAACCAGCCGGGGAGCTTGGCGTAGACCTTGATCGCCGTGTTCTTCTCCAACTGGTCGGCGAAGGCGGCCTCGGTGTCGGAATCGTAGACCACCTGCTCGTAGACCGACTTCTTGGCGTCGAGCAGGTTCTTCAGGTAGCCCGTCAGTTCTTCCTGCTCGAACAGCTCCTGCGCGTAGTAGTGCTCGTCGCCGAGGCGCTGATACTTGATGCCGTCCACGATGGCCAGCCGCTTGCAGCGGTTGATGGCTTCCGCCGCCAGCTCGATGAACTGCTGCGGGTTGCGCTGGAAGTCGTCGAGCCGCTCGCTCTCCGTCAGAATCCGATGGATGCTGCGGCGTGTGAGTTGGGTTCGGTCTTGAAGATCGGTCAGCAGGTCCGGCAGCTCGATGTCTGTCTCGTCCAGTGCGACGGTCGCCGCGCCCTCTCGCTCGGTGGCCTCGATGCCCGCCTTGCCGATGGCGAGGTCCGCCTTGCGCCACTGGAGCCGCGTCTTCGGAATCGGCGGGGCGTCCCGCAGCGCCTTCGCGCAGTCCCGCACCAGGCGCTCGTTGTCGAACTGCACCCGGTAGGTGGTTTTGTGCTTGACGCGGTCCCAGAGCGCCTTGAACTCGGCGCCGTGGAGCACGGCCTGCCGGGGCCGTACCTGGCGGCGCTCGTCGGCGTTCTTGATCTCCAGGCGCCCGGCGAGCTTCTTCAGCACGTGGGTGATCTGGTCGAGTTGCCCGGCGAACGCCTCGGGCACTTCGAGCGTGCCGTCCTTGAGCGCCTTCTTGAGCGAATCCTGCACCCGGCCCTTGGCGTCGATGTGGCCTTCGGCCTTGAGGTGCTCCCACAACGCCTTCGACTGCTCGAAGCCCAGCGGGGCCGTCTTGCCGTCTTTGTCGGTCACCGCGACGGCGGCGAAGATGTGCTCCTCGACGATGCCGAAGCGGATGCCGGTGTCCTCCTCGATTTCCTTTTGCAGATTCTCGGCGAAGTCCTCGTAGCTCTCCGTAGCGATCACGGTCAGCGTGTTGACCTCGAAGCCGCGCAGGCGCTGGCCCTCCTGGTTCACGCAGAGCCGCAGGCCGCGCCCGATGGTCTGGCGGCGCTCGCGTTCCGTGCGGATGTCCCGCAACGTGCAAATCTGGAACACGTTGGGGTTGTCCCAGCCTTCGCGCAGGGCCGAGTGCGAGAAGATGAACTTCAGCGGCGTCTCGAACGAGAGCAGCTTCTCCTTCTCCTTCATGATGAGGTTGTACGCGCGTTCGGCATTGTCGCGGCCCGCCTGGTTGTTCTCGGCGGTGTCGCTCCAGCCGCCCTTCTTGTCGATGGAAAAGTAGCCGTTGTGAACCTCCTCGGCGGCGCGGCCCAGGTCGACTTCCTTGAAGAGCGTGTTGTACTCGGGCAGCCTTGCGGCCCGCCGGTACTCCTCCTCGAAGATGCGGGCGTACTCGCCTTTGACGGCGTTTCCGTCGGCATCGTACTGCCGGTACTTGGCGACCTCGTCGATGAAGAAGAGCGTCAGCACCTTGATGCCCTGCGGGCGCAGGCGTTTCTCTTTGTCGAGGTGCTCGCGGATGGCCCGCCGGATCATCTCGCGTTGGACGCCCATCGCGTCCACGTCGCCCCAAGCCTCTCCCGGCCGGAGGATGAGATCCTCGCCGGGGGCGCGCAGTTCCATGTACTCGTTGCCCTTTTCGACGCGGATCGTGCCGACGCGGCAGTCGGCGTAGATCGCCCGTCCGGTGGTCTGCTCCAGGTTGTCGCCGTCCTCGACGGTGACCTCCCGCCGCCTGACGCCGCCGGCCGTCTGGGCGTCGACCTCGATCCTCGCGGAGATGACGTTGCGCCTGTTCTGCACCGAGACCAGGCGCACGTAGGGCTTGTTGTGGGCGTGCTCCACGGTGGCCGAGGCCACCTCGATCTGCTTGACCAGCTTCTTCTCGTAGGCGTCCACCGCGTCGAGGCGGTAGACCATGTGGTGCTTGTCCGCGTGGGTGGCCGAGTAGCGCAGGGTGCAAAGCGGGTTCATGGCGCCGAGCGCTTCCTTGCCGCGACCCGCCAGCCCGCCGTCCACGCTCTGCGGTTCGTCCACGATGATGATGGGGCGCGTCGCCCGAACCAGGTCGATAGGCTTCTCGCCGCCGGTCTTCTCGCTATCCTTGTAGAGGTTGTTCACGTCCTTCTTGTTGATGGCCCCGACCGTCACCACCATGATCTGGATATGGGCGCTGGTGGCGAAGTTGCGCACCTGGCCGAGCTTCGACGAGTCGTAGAGGAAGTAGTCGAAGGGCACCCCCGCGTAGAGCCCCTTGAAGTGGTCCTCGGTGATCTGAAGCGACTTGTACACCCCCTCCTTGATGGCGATCGAGGGCACGACGATGACGAACTTGGTGAAGCCGTAGCGCTTGTTCAGCTCGAAGATCGTCCGCAGGTACACGTAGGTCTTGCCGGTGCCGGTCTCCATCTCCACGGTGAAATCGCCCGAGGCCAGCGCTTCCGAGGGCGGCAGGCCGCCCCGAAGCTGGATGTCTTTCAGGTTCGCCGCGATTTCGTCGTCGAGCAGGGTCAGCCGGTTGCCGATCCCGAGGTCGCCCATGTCGAACAGGCGGCGTTGCGGGTCCAGCGGGTCCCGCGTAACCGTGAACTCGGTGCGGCAGATCTCCTGCCCCCGAAAGAGGTCGCAGACCGCCTCGATGGCGTCGCGCTGATAGCGCAGGTTGGGCTCGAAATGCAACTTCATTGCGGATTCCTTTGGTTCACGCGGAGACGCGGAGACGCGGAGGGTTGGTAATTGTTTACGACGCGCTGAATCCCCTCCTTGAGCGTGGCGGCACCGAAATGGTTCAAGAGCCCCACCGGAAGGTCCATCAGGCGCAGATAGGTCAGAAGTTGCTTGGGATGAACGGGGGCAATCTTCTCCACGGATTTGAGTTCCACGACTACACGGTCTCCCACCAACAGGTCCAACCGCAATCCTTCCTCGAAACGCATGCCGTCGTACTCGAAGGTCACCGTTTTCTGCCGCTCGACCTTCAGTCCCCGCCGTTCCAGGTCGCGCGCCAGGACGGCTTCATAGACGGATTCCAGCAAGCCCGGTCCCAACCCGGTATGCAGTTGGTACGCCGCGTCAACAATCTCCCCTGTAACGTCATCGATATGCTTCATTGCTTTTTCTCTCCGCCTTCTCCGCGCCTCTGAGGCTCCGCGGGAGTCTACAGACTCCGGACATTGGCGATGCCGTTCTGTTCGAGGATGGCGGCCATGTTCGTCTTGCCCACGTCGTCGGCGAAGGCGCTGTCGCGGAAGACGCAGGTCGTATCGCCCGCCGGGGCCAGCGCCTTGTGCCATTCGACGATCGCCTGCCCGACCGCCTCCACGTCTTCCCGCCCGATCTTCTCCGACAAGCACGCCATCAACACCCCGCCCCCAATCGCATGAACCGTGTGGCTCTCCCCCTCGGTCTCCTGACTGCTGACTTCTCTCTTCTCCATCGGGACGCAGAGGTCGAGGCCGAGCTTGAGCAGCAGTTCGTAGAGGATGTCCGCCTCGCTACGGTCGGTCTTCAGGTGCTCGATGGACTCCGCAAGGGTTTGCGCCAGGTCCTCGCGCTTCGGCTCCCATTCGCGGATGTTCGTGGAATCGAGCTTGAAGACCCGGAAGCCCAGGTCCCCCGCGAACATGGGGTTCTCTTCCTTGATCTTCCTGGCGGCCCGGCGCAGGCGCTCCTTCGTGAGTTCGGCAATGTTGGGCGACAATTTCTGCTTCCTGCAGAACTCTGCGGCCACCTTCTGGTCCCTGTTGTCCGGGTGGAGCGGGTCGGGGAGCTGGACGAGGATGTAGCGGCGCTTGCCGCCGTCGGCGCTGTTTTGCGCCATGACCGCGTGGCCTGTGGTGCCGGAACCCGCGAAGAAATCGAGGACGATGTCAGAATCCACTGTGCACGTTTGAAAAAGTTGTGACAGCAGAAAGGGGGACTTTGGCGATTGAAAGAGCTTGGCTTTGGTTTTGAACAGCGCGTTGAATTCCTTCTGGCCTCGCTCGGTGTAGTAGGTCTTGTCAACTAGGATCGTCTTGAGCATGCGATCAGCACCGCTCGCGTATCCCTTTCGGTAAATCTTCCAGCGGCCGTTGACCGTTTGCCCAACCAGCAAGTCGATATCTCGTGCGGTCTTATTGGCGTCCCAAGTCCAGCACCCTTCAAAACCGTCATCCCAAATCGGGAGAACCTCGTGCCAGCCCTTTTCCTTTTCTAGAGACACCTCTCCGTCCTCGTTCGTAAACAGAGGATAGAAGAGGTTTCTCCTGTTGTGCTTCCCGAACTCTCTATGCGTGTTCCGAAGCTCCAATAGGCGATACTTGCCCCCCTCGTCCTCCTCGGGGTACTCAGCTTCGATTTGCTCCTCGTCTTTTGCGATTGCGAAGAAACCCGTCGGGAGCACGGACTTCGAATAGACGAGTACGTATTCATGATTCGTGGCGAAATACTTGTCTTGGGATCGGCCCTTCGGGTTGCAGAGAACAGTAAGCACGGCAACGAAGCATTCCTCCCCGAACACGTCGTTGCAGAGAAGGCGTAGATGCTGAAGCTCTTTTTCGTCGATGCTTATAAAAATGGAGCCGTCATCCCGAAGCAGGTGCCTGGCCAGTTTGAGCCTAGGATAAAGCATATTCAGCCAGTCGGTGTGGAATCGTCCGCTGGCCTCGGTGTTGCTGCTCATCTTCTGGCCACCCTCGACCTGCCCGGTCAGCTCCAAGTAGTTCCGGATGTTGTCCTGGAAGTTGTCCGGGTAGACGAAATCCTTACCGGTGTTGTACGGTGGGTCGATGTAGATGAGTTTTACCTTGCCGGCGTAGCTCTTCTGGAGGAGTTTCAGCACTTCGAGGTTGTCGCCTTCGATCATCAGGTTTTGCGTGGTCTCCCAGTCGACGCTTTCCTCGGGGCAGGGCCGCAAGGTGCCGGTCGAGGGCGTCAGCGCGAGGCGGCGGGCGGCGCGCTTGCCGTGCCAGGTGAGGCCGTACTTCTCGTCGGCGTCGGTGACGCTCCGGTCGCCCACCAGTTGCTTGAGCACGTCCACGTTGACCGACGCGCCGTCGGGGCCCTCGGTGACCAGTTCGGGGAAGAGCGCCTTGAGCTTGGCGACGTTCTCCGACACCAGGTCGGACGATTTGGTTTCGGGATCGTTGGCCTCGATTTTCTTCATGGCTGTTCCTTGAATTGTCGGTTCACGCGGAGGCGCGGAGACGCGGAAGGAGAGGGCTTATAGTTGTTGACCACGCGCTGGATGCCTTCCTTAAGGGTAGCCGCGCCGAAGTTGATCAGAAGCCCAACGGGCAGGTTCATCAAGCGAAGATATGTCAAGAGTTGCTTTGGATGAACGGGCGCCATCTTCTCCACGGATTTCAGTTCGACAATGACGCGGTCTTCCACCAGCAGATCCAGACGCAACCCTTCCTCAAAACGCATGCCTTCATACTCGAATGTCACGATCTTCTGTCGCTCGATCTTGAGCCCATGTCGTTCAAGGTCTCGGGCAAGAATGGCTTCATAGACGGACTCCAGCAGTCCCGGCCCAAGCCCCGTATGCAGCCGATACGCCAAATCGACAATCTGCCCGGTTATGTCGTCAATCTCTTTCATCCCAATCTTCTCCGCGTCTCCGCGTCTCCGCGTGAGATCATAGTCTCGCCTGTGCCGAAGCGTGGGCGGCCTCGATTCGTTTGAGTTCCATGTTCAGTTCCACCCTGCGCGCCATCTGCTTCTCTCTCCCCGCCGCCGCGCGCAGGCGCGCCATCTCCGTTTCGAGGCGCGCGCACTCCCGAAGCGCTTCCTGCCGCGCGCTGGCTTGTTGGGCATCCGCGGCGGGTTTGAAACAGCCCGTCAGCCTGGCGGCCTCGAAGGCGACCAGCGTATCCATCCAGCCCTGGTAGAGGGCGCGCAGGGTCCCGTGCGGCTGCCGCTCCAACGCCAGCGCCGCGCGGAACTCTTCAAGGTGCGGGGCCTCGCTCCCGTTCTCCCACTCGGCGGCGACCACCTCGCCATCGAGCACCGTCTTTTCCGCCTCGTTCTGCGCCCAGCGTTTGTGGGCGGTCGAGAAGACCACCTGCCCGCCGTGCTCCGTCAAGAGCAGAAGCGGATAGGGCACGGCGCGGTGGACCAGCTCCACGAGGCGCGCCGCCTTGGCTCCGGCTCGGAGGCTGAACCGCAGCACGGCGATTTCGAGGTATTCCCGCTCCGCGTCGCGGTACTCAGGAACGCCGATGGTCGTGGGCTTCAGCGCCGCGATCCAGAAGAGTTCCTCGATTCCGTCGTTGATATGCCGCTTGTCAGCGGCGGTGGGCGCGCCGTTTTCGAGCAGGAGCTTCTTCGGGACGCGCCGCTCCACTTGCGCGCTTGCGGGAAGATTCAGGGCTGCAATCACGTCGGCGGCGTTCATTCGGCGGCCTCCGGCAGGATCACGAGCCGGGCCATCACCTCGAAGTCGTTGGTCCCGGCGAATTCGCCCTTGAGGGCATGGGTGCCGCCTGGCGTGAACAGGCTCGCCACGGCCCGCTCTTCGTTTTTCCCCACCACCGAGGCCACGGCGGCGGATAGAAGCCCTTGGGCGGCGCGCATGTCCTCGCCCTGCTTCGTGGCCTTATCGAATCGGGCGCAGGCCCCGGCGTCCGGCATGTCGCGCCCAAGGCACAGACGCTTCAACCGGTCGAGCGTCTGCTTGGCCTGGGTGTAGGGCAGGAAGACCGTGCCGTCCTCGCCCACGTGGACCATGTAGTGCGGCGCGAGGGGATACCCGGCCTCGGTGGTCCGCTTGGCGGCGTCGCCTTCCGCCCGCAGGCAGAAAATGACGCCGGGCGGGATTTCGGCCTCGGTGGTCGTCGTGACCGCGCAGGTTCCTAGCGGTAGGTTCTCCAGCACGCCCGGATGGGCCTTGAGGTATTCCGCCAGGTCGATGCGGAAGTCGGTGAGCGTCAGGTCGGCGATGGAGACGCCGGTCGAGAGGTCCTCCAGGTCGATGACCGCGTCCTGGAGCTTGAGGAGCTGCTTGCGGCGGTACTCGAGGTCGTTCATCTGGTTGCCGGACTGCTGCTCGATGAGGTTCTCTTCGCCGGTGGCCGAGATGTCCAAGAGCACCATGCGCCCGCTCACGCGCTGCTCGAGGTTGATGTACTCCTCCAGTTCCATGTTGGGCCAGAAGTTCACAAGCTGGATGCGCTCGTTGGGCGAGCCGATGCGGTCGATGCGGCCGAAGCGCTGGATGATCCGCACGGGGTTCCAGTGGATGTCGTAGTTGATGAGCCAGTCGCAGTCCTGGAGGTTCTGTCCCTCGGAAATGCAGTCGGTTCCGATGAGCAGGTCGATCTCGCCCTCGCCGGAATACTCCTCGGGGCGCTCCTTGGAGAGCGGCGAGAAGGCCGAGAGGATGGAGGAAAGGTCCTTCCGCAGCCCCTCGCGGGTCGTCTGATTGCTCCCCGTGCCGGTCACGAGCGCCGAGTCGATGCCGAGCGTTCTCTTGGCCCAGGGAGCGAGCCGGTCGTACAGGTAGCGGGCGGTGTCCGCGAAGGCGGTGAAGACGATCACCTTCCGGTTGCCGGGGTTGATGGGGTTGCGGCACTTGTCTTCGATCATCTCGCGCAGCGCCGCGAGCTTCGCGTCCCGCGCGGCGTCAACCTGCCGGGCGGCGGCCAGCAGGTTGGCCAGCCGGTTGCGGTCCTCGATCAGGTCCTGCTTCCAGCGGATCAGGTCGACGTCCTTGAGGAGGACCTTGACCTTGCGGCCGACCAGGAGGCTCTCGAAGGCGGGATCGTCGATATCCACGTCCTCGATGTCAATTTCCTCCAACTCTTCGGCGTGGTTCTCGATCCGCGCCAGCGTCGCCTCCACGTCGCGGAACTGCCGCTGGAGGGTCAGCGCGAACGCGGGCACGGCGCTTTCCATGCGTTTGAGCACGTTGACGCGCAACAGGTGGATCAAGCTCTCCTCGCGGTCCACCTGGCGAAAGAAGCCCGTGCCCCCTTTGACCTCGGTGCCGTACTTCTTGTCGTAGGCCTCCTGCTTGTGAGGGAGCACGTACCGAAGGGGCGCATAGGCCGACAGATTCAGCTTGCGGATTTCGAGGTTGATGTCGGCGATGGGCGGAAACTCTCCCGCGAGGTCGACGTCGGCCTTGATGTTGATCGGCTTCAGACGCTCCGGAAAGCGCCCGGTCTCGGCGATCCCGTAGTATTTCTCGATATGCTTGCGCGACCGCGCGATGGTGAGCAGGTCCAGCAGGGTGAAGTAGTCGAAGCCCAGCATCTCGATGAGCCGCGAGGGGGTGCGCTCGCCGTCGGGCAGGTCGAGCCACCGGTTGAACTGCTTCTGCGCCAGGCGGGTGGTGCTGTCGATGCTGGCGATGCCGTGGTCGAGCAGGGCCGTGTCGTCTCCCTCGGTGGCGAAGGCGATCTGATTGCGTAGGTCGGCCATGCGGTTGTTGACCGGCGTCGCCGAGAGCATGAGGACGCGGCTCTTCACGCCCTCCTTGATGATCTTGCGCATGAGCCGATCGTAGCGGGTCTCGCCGCCCTGGCGCGGCGTCCTCTTGTTGCGGAAGTTGTGCGACTCGTCGATGACGACCAGGTCGTAATTCCCCCAGTTCACGTGTGCCAGGTTGATGTCGCCCGAAAGCCCGTCGTCGCGCGAAAGATCGGTGTGGTTGAGCACGTCGTAGTTGAAGCGGTCGGGCGCCAGGAAGTTGCGCCGGTCGTTGGCCTTGTAGAGCGTCCAGTTGTCGCGCAGGCGTTTGGGGCAGAGGACGAGGACACGGTCGTTGCGCAGCTCGTGGTATTTGATGATCGCCAGGGCCTCGAAGGTTTTCCCGAGGCCCACGCTGTCGGCGATGATGCAGCCGCCGAAACGGTTGAGCTTGTCGATCGCGCCGACCACGCCGTCGCGCTGGAACTTGAAGAGTTTCTTCCAGACGACCGTGTTTCGGATGCCCGTCGCGGTCTTGACCACGCGCTCCTCGTCCAGCTCGTCGCCTCGCTCGCGGAAGATGTGATGTAGGACGAGCGCGTAGACCAGCCACGGGTCGCGGTTCCCGGCCAGTTCCTTCAAGCCGTCGATCAATCCGCTCTTCGAGGCGGGGTCGGGCGCAAGCGCCGACCACTGCGCATCGAACCATTGGCTCAGTAACGACGCCTCATCGGGTGTCTCGGACGCCTGGATCAGGCTCATCGGGTTGCCCGGCGTCAAGCCGAGGCCCTCCGTGCTGAACGCCAGTGAACCGAGGAGGGCCCGTACGGGGCGGCCGTTTGAATCGCGGATCACAAACGCGCCTTGCGGGATCGGCCCCAAGGCGCGGCGGACTTCCGCCTTGGTTTCGATCCACTGGAGCAGACGCTTCGCCAGCCAGCGGGATTGCAGGCGGTTGCGGGCGGGGCGGTCGGCAGCCGTGCCCAGAACGGCAAGATCGGAGCCGTTCGGCGGCAATACCAGGCGGCAGCCTTCCAGTTCGCGCAGCTCGCGGCTGACCTCCGCAAAGGCGAAAAGCGACAAGGCGGGGGTAAGCATGTCGAGTCGATGACCGCGACTGATTCCTGGGCGAATCAGCTCGATGACTCGGTCGGCACCTGTGTTGCGGACCAGGTTCACCGTAGAAGCCTCCCGGTACAGGACAACTCACACGCCGTTGGGTGCACCGTCGTCGTGCTGCAATGAGCGATAGAACGCCTTTGAACGTTGCCGCGGAGCTTGCTGCGGCGTGCGCGTTGCTAAGTGGAGATTCTACCAGACGAGCCGAGATACGGGGACCACTTTTGGGCGACCGAAGGGGGGTGCCGGGCTTCCGAAGGGAGGGCGAGGCGCGCGGTTGAGGTGTCGCCCGGGGCGACAGAGTGTCGGAGAGGCGGACGGGCTACGTGGGAATCCGGTCCGCAGGTGCGCGCGATCCTTGTGGGCACGTGGGAGCGGTCGAAGAACGGCCTGAACGCGTGGCAGTGCGTTTCCCCGGTTCGGCGGCGGGAAGGGCGCGATCGCATCGGCTGCCGGTGCGGGTTGGGGATTGTGGGTTTGGGTGCGGTCGCAGCCCGCAGACATGCTTGCCCTGGGGTGCGACCCGATCGAGCATCGCGAGCGACATGCATCGTGAAGCCCCCGGGTGAGCTATCCCGTCATCGCTGGCTGAGACTCTATAGCAGAAATCGCATTTCGCTTGCGGGAGCGGACAGCGATTGGGCAGTCGGCCGGCCCCGGTTCGCTTGCCCTCCGGAGATCACGGCAAGAACTGGGGCGACTTGCAGGGCGCGCCTGGACGGCATCGAGCATCGATCCGCGTCGGGCGCAGTTCGAGCCGGGGGGCCAGCTTCCCAAAACCCTAACGACCGCAACGACTTGCGGCCCGAGGCCCTTCTTGCCGCCCCCCGGAATCGCCGGTCGGGAGGCTCTCGGGGGCGGTTGAGCCGGCAAGCCTGTCGAGTGGCCCGGGCGATGGGGTCGGTTGTCGGGCACAAATCGGGGTTTGACTTTCTCCGGGCGATCGCGCATGATAGGTGGACAAAGGAACACCATGCCCGGCCGGAGCAGCCGGGCGGCGCGAGCGGGCCGGCCAGCCGTGTGCAGTGCCGGTCTGGCCGCGCACCCGCGCGGCCGGCGGGCCGCGCGGTTGTCGGCGCGATGTCGGCAAGGCAACTCGACTGGGGGAGATATGCAGAATGGACCGTCCGTTGACCAACCGGTTCGACCAGCCCGGGCACACGCCGCGCCAGGGCGCAATGCGGCGTTCGACACGCACAGCCCAGCCGCGGAGGCGAGAGGTGGCGATCGGCAGAGTTGGCTGGCGCCCACAAGTCCCCTCGGTCGGGCCCCGAAACCGGGTTTCCGGGCCCCTGGCACCCACAATCCCCCTCGCATGGCGTCACCAATCCGAATCTCGCTGGCCTGGCGCCCACAAATCCGCTCGGGTGGGGACGCGAATCCGAGTTTCCGGCCGGTTGGCGCCCACAAATCGCCTCCGGTGGGGACGCGAATCCGCGTTTCGCGCCGGTTGGTACCCAAAAATCCCCTCGGGTGGGGACGCGAATCCGCGTTTCGCGCCGGTTGGCGCCCACAAATCCCCTCGGGTGGGGACGCGAATCCGCGTTTCGCGCCGGTTGGCGCCCACAAATCGCCTCAGGTGGGGACGCGAATCCGGGTTTCGCGCCGGTTGGCGCCCACAAATCCCCTCGGGTGGTGTCGCGAATCCGCGTATCGCGCCGTTGGCGCCCACAAATCCCCTCGGGTGGGGACGCGAATCCGAGTTTCCGGCCGATTGGTACCCAAAAAACCACTCGGGTGGGGACGCGAATCCGCGTTTCGCGCCGGTTGGCGCCCACAAATCCCCTCGGGTGGGGATGCGAATCCGCGTTTCGCGGCGGTTGGCGCCCACAGACGCCGCGAACCGGCGCGCACGCGGCCCAGGTCGATGAGAGTGGGGTACGCGGCACCGGCGC
>Ga0334900_1002035_pt1 | contig 19081 bp, 12 predicted proteins | sample GraSluR3_MG_2_FD_207231 | JGI IMG/M metagenome (GOLD analysis project Ga0334900, IMG submission 207231) | Sludge microbial communities from methane-producing bioreactor in Wageningen University, Netherlands - Granular Sludge_31_08-R3 | ecosystem: Engineered > Bioreactor > Anaerobic >...
CCCTGTCCGTTCAGGGCTCGCCCGGAAGGGACTTCTGGCTCCTGTTCATGAAGAATTTCGATGGGGAAGGGGGGCAGCTCTGGCTGGACATCACGGCCGGTCAGGAAGCCAGTGGCAGCGTATCCGTACCGGGCATGGGGTACTCCAGGGAATTCCAGGCAGGGCCCGGAAGGGTGGCGCGCGTCCCCGTACCTGCCGGGGCGGTGCATGACCGGCCGGGAGAGGTGCTGCCGCTGGGTGTGCACATAGAGTCGGACAGGGAGGTATCGGTCGTGGCGGTGAACCGCAGGGCAGGCTCTGCGGGAACCCATGCGGGGATTCCGGTGCAGGCGCTGGGAACCGGGTATTTGGCCGCCAGCTACCCCGGCACGAGGAATCCGGGATTTCGCTCCCAACTGGCCGTGCTGAGTCCGGCTGACGGCAACCGGGTCACCATCATCCCCTCCGCGGATACGGAAGACGGGCGCACTGCCTGGCTGCCCTTCGAGCTGGTTCTGAACAGGGGAGAGGCCTTCCTGCTGAGCGGTGCCGAAGCGGACGGAAACGACCTCACGGGTTCCCTGGTGGCGGCTTCTTCTCCGGTGGCTGTGTTCAGCGGAGCGACATCGGCCTATGTTCCGTTTGATGTGCAGGCGGGCGACCACCTGGTCGCGCAGCTTCCCCCGGTATCGGGCTGGGGCACCACCTTCGTGACGCGCCCCCTGCAGGGCCGGCTGAACGGGGATACCTGGCGGTTTATCGCCTCCATGGATGCCACCTTGTTGCAGGTTAACGGGGATTCCCTGGCGGCCCTGGATTCCGGGCAGTTTTTTGAAACGATCCTGCTGCTGCCCTCCCTCATCGAAGCCAGCCGGCCGGTCCTGGCCGTGCAGTATGCCCATGGCGGGGAATGGGACGACCGCAGCGGGGATCCATTCATGGTGGTTGTGCCGCCGGTGCAGCAATTTGCAGAAGCCTGCACCTTCGCCGTCCCGGCCGAAGGTTTTTCATCCAATTACCTGAACCTGATCGTCCGGGAAGAGGGCCTTGACGGACTCTTTCTGGATGGGGTCCCTTTGCCGCCAGGAACCTTCCAGCCGGTGGCGGGAAGCGCCTGGGCGACAGGCACCGTGCCGCTGCAGGCAGGGGCAGTTTATGAATTGCTGGGTCTTTCATCCAGTTTATTCATGGCCATGGCCTACGGCTGGGGGGATTCCGAGTCATACGGTTTCGTCCCGGCCATGGGCTCTCATTCGCTTAAGGAGCCTCTCCTGCCGGAAGTAGTGACCTCCCTGCCGGAAGCGGTGGCCCCCTTCAGTGCCCGGCTGGGCGGTGCGGTGGCCGCCGGGCAAGGATTGGTGGTGCCGGACAGGGGCATTTACCTGCATACCGCACCAGACCCTGCCGCCAGTGGCAGTCGCTGGCCCATGGGAGAGGGGACGGGGAGATTTTCCGGCCTGGTCGAGGTTCTGCAACCAAACACGGATTATCATGTGGTGGCTTACGCGGTCCACCCCACGGGCCTGGCCCTTGGGCAGGAGGAAGCCTTCCGGACACCGCCTGCCCCGCCACAGGTGATCACCTCCGACCCATCGGAAATCACGGCGGTCTCTGCCCGCATCGGAGGCGAGGTCTTGTATGACGGAAATTCAGAAATCACGGACTGGGGGGTGTTCTGGGGGCCCGCCCCGGATCCCCCCGCGTTCACCCAGCCTCTGGGAGGAACGGAGGAGGTCTTCACCGGCGTGCTGGAGGACTTGCAGCCTTCCACGTCCTATTCCGTGCAGGCCTATGCCGTGAACGAGGCGGGCATGGGGCTGGGGGAGGTGCTGACATTCATTACGCGGGAGCCGGAAGTCTTCCTGCCAAATGCCTTTGCCCCGGGCAGTTCACGGCCCCGCAACAGGGTATTTCTGCCCGAATTCCAGGAACCCCCCCAGGCATACGAGCTGGAGGTGTTCGGCAGGACGGGGGCGAGGATCTTTCATTCCAAGGATCCCCAGGCCGGCTGGGACGGGCAGGTGGACGGCCGTCCCGCACCCCAGGGAACCTACACCTACCGCATCAGCTACCGGGATGCCGCCGACAGGGAGCATGTCCTCCGGGGAGCGGTCCTGCTCCTTCGTTAACAGAAAGCTTACGCTGCGGTTGATACGATGTTGATACGATGTTGATCCCTTGATGCACGGCCTGCCTGTTCCATCCTGGTCAAACATTTCTTCCCGCAACTTGTTAATCAGGGTAAATAACCAAATCATACCGCGAACTTTCAAATTCAAAAAACGATGAAAAAAGAGATTGTTTACGGACTGGCCGGGCTGCTTGCCGGGATCGTCCTCGCCTTGTTCTTTACCTACAAAGCAGCTCCCGGAATGATGATCAAGGAGGCGGAGAGCCGTTACGAATTTGACCAAAGCGTGGAGGTGTTCCGGCAAACCGCCCTGGACATGGGCTGGTCCATTCCCGCCGTCCATGACCTGCAGGCCACCATGGAGCGCTTCGGTTATGATGTGCGACAGGTGAAGGTGTTTGAATTGTGCCATCCGGAGCATGCCATCAAGATACTGGAGCAGGATGAGGAGCGTGTGGTCTCCTCCATGATGCCCTGCCGGGTGTCGATTTATGAGAAGTCTGACGGGAAAACCTATGTGTCCTGGATGAACACCGCCATGATGGGCAATATGATGGGGGGCATCGTGGCCGAGGTCATGGGAGAAGCCTCCCGCGAGAGCGAAGCCATGATATCTGCCATTATCCCCTAGGGGCAGGACAAAGATTCAGGCAGTGTCAGGCCGGACTTTGTCCGGCCTTTTTTTATTTCCTGCGGGCCGGGCATTTTGAATCTGGCGGCGAGGTCTTCTGCGCGCAGCATGAAATCGGAGGCTGAATACCGGTGACTGCTTTTAAAGGCCCTGCTTTCCCTGTCAGTCAAGGCCAGCTTCAGGCCATAAGCATCCGACAATGACCATCCGAAATGTTTGTACATCGCGCGGATGGTCTGTTCAGGCCGGGCCGTCAACTGACCGAAATCCAGGATGATAACATCAGCCGGCGGGCAATGGGCAAAGACCTTCAGCGGGTAGGCATACCAGAAGTCTGCCAGCCTCAGGGTGTAATCCACCAGCTCGGCCTGGCTGTATTTGGTCTTAAACAGTTCAAAAAGCCGGGCGAACAGGCTGAGTGAAGAAGGAATTGCCTGGGCTGGCTCTCGGTAGGTGCAGATGAAGCGGCTTCCCGGGAACTCTTGTCTGAGGGAGCTTATTTTCGGGGTATGGCAGGGGCTTTTTGACAGGTACGTCCTGCCTGCACCGAACACAAAGAGGTGCCTCTGTATGCAGCCGTGGAAAAAGTGCATGATCCGCCTCTTTTGACGGTCATCCAGCCTGTCGTCGAACCAGGGCAGGGCCCTGAACCACCGCAACCGGGGAAAAATGAACGCCAGAAAGGTATTTGACAAGCGGTGGATCAGTACCAGGTCATCCTCCTCCACCTCGAACAGGGAGGTCGGATGGACAACATCAAACCCCTTGAAAAGAAAGCGGTCGACCGGCATCAGCATGCCGGTGAGCAAGCCTCCGGTGCGCTTGTCGAGCCTGCGAAGCAGGACGGCTCCTTTTTTCTGGATGACCGACGGGGCAAACAGCATCTCCCAAAGTTTCATGGAGGTAAAGCGCTCACGGTCTGCGTAAAGGGTCTTATGCAGCCAGGAGGAAGCTGTTCGCGTCATCCCGACGATGAAGACCGGCCTGCCAACTCCATGATGCCTGTATGACGGATAGAAGACCTCATCCAGCAGGAGGCAGGTCCGGTTGATGATGGCCAGGGCCAATGCAAACGGACACAGAAGGACCAGCGCCAGGGCTTTCTTCATGGATGGTTTATATAGGGCCTTTGCCTTCCGGCATTTAAATGTATGGAAAAATTGTGGTTCAAGGCGGGGTTTTCGATTACCGGATATAATTAATCACTACATTTAATAAGCAGAAAAGGCCGGCAGGGCGGCAAATCGCCCGGAGCGGCCATTTTCTGTGTGCAATAACCAGCAAAGATGAAGGTCCTGCTCACCGGTGCCACGGGCTTTCTGGGATCCAGGCTGCTTGAGACCCTCAGCCGGCACCCCGGAATCTGCAAGCTGATTGCCAGCGGAAGAACCATCCGTCCCACACACCATGTGAACCATCCGACAGTATCCTATCAGCTGGGCGACCTGACAGACCCGGGCGTGGCCGAAGGCCTGGCCATGCAGGCAGATTGCATCATTCATGCGGCAGCCCTTTCATCCCCCTGGGGAAAACATCAGGACTTTTTTTTGGCCAACATCCTGGCCACCCGTTACCTGGTTCAGGCCGCGGCCAGGCAGGGAACAGGCCGTTTTGTGTTCGTCTCCAGCTCCAGTGTGTATGTCGATAAAAGGGACCGTTTCAATATCAAGGAATCGGATCCCCTGCCAACACGGTTTATCAACTCTTATGCCGCCACCAAGCGGGAGGCGGAGCTTGAAGTGATCCGCTCTGGCCTGCCTTACATCATCCTGAGGCCACGTGGCCTGATCGGCCGGGGGGATACGGTCATCATGCCCCGGCTGATCCACGCCTTCGGGAAGGGGAAGCTGCGAAGGATCGGGAAGGGGGATAACCTGGTGGACCTGACCCCGGTGGAGAACATGGTATCTGCCGTGGAAGCGTCCCTGTTTGCGGGTTCCCGGGCACTGAACCAAATCTATAACATCTCCAACGGAAGCCCCGTGTTTCTCTGGGAGGCCATTGGACAGATCCTGAAACTGCTTGGCCATGATTTTGATACCGGGAAACGGGTGCCCTTTTGGGTGGCCAGTGCCCTGGCCCGGATACTGGAACTCAAATCGGTGGTAAGAGGGGGAGCGGAGCCTCCCCTGACAGTCTACAGCGTGGTGACGCTTGCCAGGTCCTTTACCATGGATATTTCCAGGGCCAGGGAAAACCTGGCCTATGAGCCGCGGGTCAGCACGGCAGAGGCCATGGCTGAATTTGTTGATTGGTACAGGGAGCACCCATGGAAACAGTAGAACTGTACCTGGATGTGGCCGGCTACTGCCTGGCCAGGGAGAACCATTCGATCAGGGGGGGGAAGAACAAGCCAACCCGGTTTTACGCCTTGTACGCCCTGATAAGGCATCCCGGCCGGGGCTGGATCTTGTTCGATACGGGATATGCCAGGCGCTTCTATCATGCCACAAGGCATCTGCCGGAAAGGCTTTACAGGCTGGCAACCCAGGTGTATGTCAAAGACACGGACGAAGTAAAAAACCGGCTGGGACGGTTTGGGACGGGTCCTTCCGGCATCGCCCACATCATTGTCTCGCATTTTCATGCCGACCACATCGGGGGCCTGAAGGATTTTGACCGGGCGGTCATTCATTGCAGCAGGGAGGCCTTTCACCAGGCACTCAGTTCAAACAGGCTTGGGGGGATCACCAGGGGCATCCTTAAATCACTGATCCCCCATGATCTGGAGCATAGGGCCCGTTTCGTGGAAGAGGAGGCAAGCCCCATGGCAGACGGGTTCTTCGGCACAACCTACGACCTGTTCCGGGATGGATCCCTTATTGTCGTACCCCTTCCCGGGCATGCTGCAGGACAGGTCGGCCTGCGGGTTCAAACAGGTCAGGGGGCCTACTTCCTGGTGGCGGATGCCTGCTATTCTGTCCAATCGGTCCGGTCGGCGATCATGCCCGGCAGGGCAGCCCGGATCATTACCCGTTCATGGAGGGAATACCGGGCCACCCTCATGAAACTGCAGGCATTCATGATGGCACATCCGGACGTCACGATGGTCCCTTCCCATTGTCCGGAAACAACCCGCAGGCTGATCAGGATAAACCCTTGGAAATATGGTTTTCAGGCTTAAAATAATCTTCTGGTTTTTACGTCTCAGGCTTGGCAGGGTGCTATTTCACAAAAACCCTGAGCGCCTGCAGGAGCGCCGGTTTCAACGGCTGCGGCCCCACCTTGACCGCTCTCCGTTTTATAAGCCCTTTCTCAGGCCCGGCAGCAGGATCAACGATTTTCCGGTCATCAACAAAAAGATCTTTATGGAGCAGTTCGACCGGATCAATACCCGGGGTGTCCGTTTGGACGAAGCCCTAGAGACAGCCATGAAAGCCGAGGAGTCGAGGGACTTTTCTCCCACGCTAAGGGGATTGACCGTGGGACTTTCCACGGGGACCAGCGGCAGCCGGGCCGTGTTCCTTGCCAGCGGGGAGGACAGGGCGCGCTGGGTGGCAGCCATCCTGGACCGCGTGACCGGCCTCTCGCTCCGGAAACGGAAAGTGGCCTTCTTCCTGCGGGCAAACAGCAGGCTCTATGCCTCGGTCCAGTCCCGGCTTTTGTCCTTTCATTTTTTTGACCTGATGGCCCCCCTCGAGGAAAACATCAGGGATCTGCATCTGTTGCAGCCTGCACTGCTGGTGGCGCAGCCCAGCATGCTGGTGGAGATTGCCAGATACATGGAAGCAGGGAAGATCGCCCTGGCCCCGGACAAGGTCATATCCGTGGCCGAGGTGCTGAGCCCGGAAGACAGCCGCTTCCTGGCCGGGGTATTCAAACAGCCCATTCACCAGGTCTACCAGTGCACCGAGGGCTTCCTGGCACATACCTGCCGGTTTGCCACCCTGCATTTCAATGAGGACTTCATACGGGTGGAGAAAAAACGCATCGAGGCCGGCAGCCATCGTTTTCATCCGGTGATCACGGACCTGCTCCGCACGGCTCAGCCCGTGATACGTTATGAACTGGACGACATCATCGTGGAAAAGAAGGACTGCCCCTGCGGAAGCAGGATGACGGGCATCGAATTCATTGAGGGGCGGGCGGACGACATCCTGACATTCAGAAGCGCGGAGGGGAAAGAAATCAGAATATTCCCGGATTTCTTCAGGAAGGCGATCGTCACCTCCGGCCCCTCCCTGTCCGACTATGTTCTTTCCCAAAAGACCCTCACAGATCTGGAACTGTTTGTCAATCCCGGCACGTCCGGGACGTTTGAACAGGCCGCCAGATCCCTGAGGCAGTTACTGGCTTCTTACGGCATTCAGGGAATCCGCATCACACAGGTATATGAGAGGAATTTTTTGCCAGGGACCAAACTCAGGAGGATCCGAAATGACCAGACCCGTAAAGATCACCGGACTGGGTAGCTACCTGCCGGGGCAGCTGCCTTCTGCGAAACTCGAGGCCAGCCTGGGACTGCCCGCAGGCTGGTCTGTCAGGCATTCCGGGGTGGAAACGAGGCACCGGGCCACCTTTGAATCCAATGGCTACATGGGAGCCCGGGCCCTGGAGCAGGCACTGGATGATGCCGGCATTCCTCTTGCCGGGCTGGACATGATCATATCCGCAGCGGCCACGTATGACTATCCCATACCCAACCGGGCCAGCATCATCAAAAACGAGCTGAGGGACGGGCTGGCATGCCATATTCCCGCCATAGACATCGACACCACCTGCCTCAGTTTCCTCTCGGCTTTTGAAATCGCCGCCGCCTTGCTTGACGGCAGGACGTACTGCAGGATCGGCATCGTGAGTTCGGAGATCTCTTCCTGTGGGCTGAACCCTTTGGATCCGGAAACCGCCACCCTGTTCGGGGACGGGGCCGCCGCTGTGATCCTGGAGTTCAACCCGGGTGGGGCTTCCGCCATGATCAGGGCCGGGCATCAAACATTCTCGGAAGGAGTCCACGAGACCATTTTCAAGGGAGGGGGCAGCAGGTACCCCTACAAGGATTGCCCTTACGATCCCCATGTCCACTCTTTCACCATGAATGGCCGAAAACTCCTGCGGCTGGCAGTGCGTCGCCTGCCGGAATTCATGGACTGGTTTTTTAAAGACATTCCCTATGCATTGTCGGATGTGGATGTGGTGATCCCGCACCAGGCCTCCAAGGCAGGCATCTCCCTGTTTCGGGATATATTTTCCCTGAAGGACAGGCAACTCAGGCAAAACCTGTCAATCAGGGGGAACTGCATAGCCGCGTCCATTCCGCTGCTGCTTTATGAGTCGGTCAAATCCGAACAAATATCGCGGGGCGATCTGTGCCTGCTATTTGGCACTTCAGCCGGTTTCACGGTGGGGGCGGCTCTTTTTGTTTATTAAAAATTTGCACCCGGCTTTCCTGTTTCCTGAATACCTGAAGCAAACAGTTGTTTAAATCGAATAATTGCGTAAATTTCCGATAGGAAGTCAGGCACTTACATTCCCCTAAACCTCAAAACCAACGCCATGAAACCGCCCGTTTATTTCTTCCTCCGGAACCGCATGCCAGTGCGCAATCGCCTCACCGGATTTCGTGAATCCTTCCTCCACCCGTTTCTGGGTGGCTTCCTGATCTGTGCCCTGCTGATGTTCTCCCCGGGATGCAATTACTACAAGGTCAGCCAGCCAAAATATTCCAACCCATCCACCCTGGAGGCCTATTCGGAAAGGGGCAAGATCTTCTACCTCATTTCAGGAGAGGAGGCTTTCCGGCTGAAAGGTTTACTGACAAAGGAGGACGTCATCACGGGTTTTGTCGAGCCGCAGCCTGACTATAAGTACCATCTCACCACCAATCCCCGGGGGGCCAATCGCTATATTCAGCGGACAGACGGAAAAGAGGCACGGCTCCTCAAGCATGTGCTCCTGTACGTCCCGGATTATGAGCCAAACCCCGATGGCATGGTGGAGATCCCGTTCGAAACCATTGAAAAGATCGAGCTCTATGACGAGGCCACCGGAGCCACCATGGCTTCATGGCTGCTGGGCACCGCGGTGTTGGTCGGGCTGACTGCCGTCATCATGACAGCTGTCGCAGTGGCAGTAAAGGGCTCCTGCCCGTTCATTTACACGTTCGACGGGGAGGGGTATGCCTTTGGTGGGGAAATTTTCAGCGGCTCCACATTGCCCCAGCTGGAAAGGCATGATTACCTGAAGTTGGCCATGCCCGACAGGGAGCGGGATGAATTCAGGATGATCATTGCCAACGAGGTGAGGGAAATCCAGCACACCAACCAGCTGGAGCTGCTGGTGAGTGACCATCCCCTGGGTGTGGAGATCCACGCGGACAAATACGGCAGGGTGCATGCACTTCAGCAGATCATGCCCCCGGTAAGGGCCGTGAGCTTTACCGGGGAAGATGCGCTGTCCATGGTGGCCGAAAGGGATGACCTGTCTTATATCGGCATGGGTCGGGGAGGGCTTGATGAACTGACCGACGGGCTCATCCTGGAGTTCCCCGACCCGGGAACTGCCACGGAGGCCAGGCTGGTGGTCCGGGCAAAGAACTCCATTTTGCTGGACTTCCACATGGGCAGGTTTCATGAGCTGTTCGGAAGGGCCTACTCCAGGTGGCATAACAAACAACTGGCCACACCGGCCCGGGAGCTGCAGCAATGGATCAGGGACCAGAATATCCCCCTTTCCGTGTTTGTCGAAAAGGACGGCCAGTGGGAATACGTGGACTACTATCACGTGGCCGGCCCCATGGCCCTGAAGGAAGATGTCCTGTCCATCCCTCTGGATGAGGCAGGAGAGGGCCCCTTGCGTGTTAAACTGGAGTCTGGCAGGTTTTTCTGGGAGGTGGATTTTGCCGGGATCGACTACCTGCCGGATGCACAAACCCTGACCCGTTACATCCCGGCGTCATCCGCCATAGATCACACGGGAGAAGACATCAGCCAGCTGCTTGCCGGAGACGATGGTTTGTATTACGTTCAGCCCCTGGTAGGGGACGAAGCGGTGGTGAACTTCCGGCTGCCTCCGTTGGCAGGGGAGGAAAGAAGCTTGATCCTTCACAGCAAGGGCCACTACCACATTCTGCGTGAACCAGCCGGCAGACCCCAGCTCAGCTCCCTGAGGACATTCCGGGAGCCGGGACGGTTCAACCGGTTTGTCAACGACTATATGTTGTCGGTAGCCGATGGCCCTGGAAAGACCCAAGGGAAGAAATGATCCGTTGGCCGATATTTCTAAGGCAAAACAGGAAAAGCCTTGCACCTGTGCTCATCGCCGGGACCGGGGCCTTCTGGCTGCGCCTGTTTTTAAAACTGTACTTTGTGAAAACCGCCATGGTGGCTTTCCGCCATCCTGTCATGGGGGTGAAAGCCCTGCTGCGCATTCAGTCCTACAGGCGGTCGTTCGAAGGCAAGCGCAGCATCATGAGAAAGTTTGTCGGAGCGGGCGGAAAATACTATTTCGCAAGCGACTCCCCGGGCTTCCCGGGTCCGTTGTTCAGGGAGTTCCTCAGGGACGAATGCAGGCGCCGGGGTGCACTTACTGAAGGTCACGGGCAGGAATACATTCCGGTACAGACCGTTTTCTGGGGGATCACCAACCGCTGCCCCCTGCAGTGCACGCATTGCTACGACTGGGACAACATCGACAACAGGGACAGGCTGGGCCTGGATCAGCTGATGGAGGTTCTTGCCATCTTCAGGCAGCAAGGCATCCGGCATGTGCAGCTGAGCGGGGGAGAACCCATGGCCCGCTTTGATGAGCTGGTGAAGCTTGTGCAGGCGGCATCTCCCTCCATGGAGTGCTGGTTGCTGACCTCAGCCTATGGCTTTTCGGCCTCGCGGGCCTTGGCCCTGAAGGAAGCCGGACTGCTCGGGGTCAACATCAGCCTCGACCACTGGCAGCAAGACAAGCACAACGCATTCAGGCAAAACGGGCAAAGCCATCAGTGGGCCATGCAGGCCATCGACCATGGCCGGCAAGCAGGCCTGCTGGTCAGCCTGTCCCTTTGTGTCACCCGGGAAATGGCCAGCTGGGAGAACCTGATGGCCTACGCCACCCTTGCCAGGGACCGGGGGGTGCATTTTGTGAGGATGCTGGAGCCCAGGGAGGTGGGGCGCTTTTCGGGCATGGAGGTTCTCTTGGATGCCGGCCAGGTCGAACGGGTCAGCCGGTTTGTCCGGCAAATGAATTCCGGAGGCCGGTTCAGGGACTTTCCCGCCATGGTCTTCTTCGGATACCACCAACGGACACTTGGTTGCATGGGGGCCGGGGACCGCTACCTGTACGTCGATGCCAACGGGGACATGCATGCCTGTCCCTTTTGCCGGGGCGGCATGGGCAATCTTCTGGAAACCCCCTACCGGGACATCCTGAAAAAGGTACAGGAAAGGGGCTGTCACCTGTTTGCAAGGGCTCAGCCGGATGCCATTCATTAACCGCTTTCCAATCATTCAGCCCCCCAGGCCATGTAGGGGGTAAGGCCCATTTTTTCGGTGAGTGCCAGAAAGCGGGGTTCCTCGCGAAGGATTTCGAAATTGGCATCATTGACAATTCGTGGAACTGCGGGTATGCGCTCCTCAAAAGCCTTTTCCAGCCAGGTCAGCGCCTCTTCTTTTTCCTCCATATGGGCATACCACCTGGCGATATCATAGGCATTGGGAAACACTTTTCCCAGCTCCAGATCAATCAATAAGTGCAACAGCCCTTTCATGCCGGAGCTGTTGTATACCTGCCTGACAGAATCCACATATTCCCGGGTGGTCGTGTCCCTGCCCATTATTTCCTCCAGGGTTTCCATCGCTTTCAGGTGATCGCCCTGGATGAAATGGATCAAAAAACAATAAGGTTTCGTGGTATGGTGGTCAGGGTTTAGTTCCTCGAGCTTAGAAAAGGCCTGCAGGGCTTCTTCGTAATGGCCCGCCCGGTAATAACTTCCCGCCCGGACCGCCTGGTGCATAAAAACCAGGGGGTCAAGTTCGACGGCCCAGTCAATGTGTGTCCGCGACAGCTCCCTTTCACCCAAAACCGACAGCAATTCAGCATAATACTGGTGGGCGGTTGCATAGTTTGGGTTGATCTGGATGGCCTTCCTGAACATTTTTCGCGATTCTTCCCAGTCCCAGTCGTGATTGCATAATATGCCTCCCAATGTGGCATAGGCCTCTGCCAGGTCATGATCCAGCTCCAGCGCCCTGATGACGGTTTGTTTCGCCTTTTCAAAACCGGCCGGCCTTTGGTCCCACATCCACCAGGTCTGGATGAAGTAGGCGTCCGCCAGTCCGGCGTATGCCTGCGCATAGTCCGGATCCAGGGCAATGGACTTTTCAAAATATTCCACGCTCTTTTTCAGGTCCTCTTCGGTTCTTTTATTCCAATAGAACCGTCCCAATAGATAATAATTGTATGCTTCCGTACTGACCGTCGGAACCTTATCAATTTTTCTCCTTTCTGCACTGGTCAGAATGAATTGCAGTTCCCTGGCGACGTTCAGGGCAATATCACTCTGTATGGCAAACACATCTTCCATCTGCCGGTCGTAATATTCCGACCAAAGATGTTGGTCCTGCCGGGCATCAATAAGCTGCACGCTGACGCGGATCCTTTCATCCTGTCTTCTGACACTCCCTTCCAGCACATAACGGACACGCATCTTGCGGGCAATTTCGGGGGCCGACAGGCTGGTTTCACGAAACTGCTCTGCCGAGGTACGTGAGGTCACCTTTAATCCCGTGATTTGGCAGAGATGGTTCAGGATGTCCTCACCGATGCCATCGGCAAAATATTGGTTGCCGGGATCCACGCTGAGATTCTTAAACGGCAAAACCATGAGGGAGATGTTTTGCTGGTGCGACGCCAGCCTTCCCCGCAGGAAAGCCGGGGATAAGGGGGAGTCCTTAAAAACCCAGACGGCGGTGGCTGCGAGCAGGACAAGAACTCCCGGGACGAGGATCTTGACCGACCGGCGTCTTAAGGGCAATCGAAAAGGGCGGGGGGCAGCCATCGGGGACCCGGGTTCCTCTGCCGGGAGAGGCTGTCTGAATGTGTCCCCGGGTGGATAGCCGAACTGCTCATGAAAGCATTTGCTGAAATAGGCAGGGCTGCTGAACCCGACCGCATAGGCCACCTCGGACACATTCCCGGAATGGTCCTGCAGCAGCCTTTGGGCGCGTTCCAGCCTGATCTCCCTGATGAACTGGCTGATATTTTTGTCCTGGAGTGTGTGCAACCTGCGGTGCAGGACCGAGCGGCTGATGCCTGCCTGACGTGCCAGTTCCCCGACCCCGAATAGTTCGTCCGCCATATTGGCCAGGACAATCTCCCTGAGCTTCTGAAGAAATGCCTGATCGGATGATGCTCCGTGCATAAGATCACCCCTTACATTCAAATATAAGCCAATTATAGACAGGGAAAGTCCCTCGGTGCAACATAATTTAAACAAATGAACAATAAATGCTCGAATTCACAACATGAGTGATTGGCCTGTCAATGCATTCAGGCTTACCTTTCAAGGCAAACAAACTCTTTGAACCAACCAAAAAAAGAAAGCGATGAAAACAACAAACATCTTATTGGCTTTGCTGGCAGGGGCATTCATGTTCTGTTCCTGCGCGAAGCAAGAAGATCCGTTCGATCCCGGAATCGCGGGACAGATAGGGATCCAGGGAAACGGACAGGTCCATGCGATGGGGCCCATGCAGGGCTATTTCCTGGTGGAGCCTTCCGGCCTGGATGACACCGGGGCCCTGGCGGCAGCCTTTGATGAGGCGATCGCCTTCGGACAGGGCGCTGTGGTGCAACTCCTGGAAGGGGAGTACTACCTGAACTTTATTGAGATCCGTGAGTTTTGCGGTCAGTTTAAAGGCGCGGGCAAGGGCAAAACCATCATCACCATGGTGCCCGACCTGGATGTGGACCTGTTGATCGGCATGGGACTCAACAGGATGCTGATCCGGTTTGTCGGGGGAGACCTCCGCATCAGCGACCTGTCCATCGTCACCCCGTACCGGGATCTAAGCACGGGAACCCAATACTGGATCGATGGCCTGCTGGGTTTGTCCGCCGCCACACGCCATTACACCTCCGAAAAGGAGATGATCCGGGCGGTGGTCGACAAGGTCGGGTTTTATGGGGATTGGTACAACATCGACCACGGGCTGAAAGCGGAGTTCGGAAATACGGAGGGCCTTGCGATGCCGGAAGGTGTTCCCCTTCATAAAATGGAGATCTGCGTCACCAACTGCACCTTTGAAGGGTTCTGGTTGTACGGGGCCATGTTCAAGGAGATCAACGAAGGCAGGGTGGTCCTCGGTGAGAAAAACAAGGGCAACACCTTCCGCAACAATTATTACCGGGACCTGAGCAACTGGCACAACGTCAATACGTCCCTGTGGTTCGAAAGCAATACGTTTTTCACCCCGACCCCGGAAACCAACCGGTACGGGATGGACGGCAGCCAGCATTGGTGCCTGGAGGTTGTCAGTTCCCCCTATCCGGGTTACCTGCAGCAGGTGGCCCAGACCAAAGCGACAACCTGCCACATCGAACAAAACCTGTTCCATCTGGATGGGGGCGTGCTGGCCATTTATGCCAACGACCGTCGCCGGCACTTTTTCGAAGGGGACGAACCCATGCTGGTTCAGGTCAGGAATAACCACATCCGGTTCAGCGGGGAGGCGTTCGCAGGCATCGGATCCTTCAACATGTCGGGCATGGTGATCCGCAACAACCGCTTTAGCGGAACCGCCGGTTGGGGGGTCAGGGTCATGGGGCCGTCTCCCTACCCCTATAATGAAAACGGGCTGATGCTGGGCAACAATTTTTCGACGGCCACATTTTCTGAGGCCACCGTCCTCTTCCAGCAAAGGTCCAGGAACTGGAGCATCGTCGGGGGCAATTTGGGAGAAAATGTCATCAATTATGGGACCGGCCACCTGATCACCGGCATGAATGTGCAGGAATATGACGGGGCTTTCGGGCAGACCATCACAGACAACCTCGAAGCCATGCGGGAGGCCATGCATGCCCCAAAAAACCGGCCTAAACCCTGAATAATCACTTGTTTTTCTGGGTATCGCCGCAACCAACCCCTGATTCCCATCTGTGGCTTAATACCCTTCAGAAACGAAAGGCCAAACGGAATCCGAGCATAAACCCGGAAAAGTCCAGGCTCACGGGAGGGTTCCCCGGCATGAAGAATGTGGCCTCAAAGTCATCTGCATGGGCGTGCTGATATTCTCCGATGAGGCTTGCGGACAGCCGGTCCGTCAGCCTGGTTTCCAATCCGGCAAAGGCATTCCAGCCTGGAGTTGCGGCCCTGTCCGAGGTAACGAAGGCATTCTCGGTTTCCTTGTAGGCAGCAGCCAGAAAGAACAGCCCGGGACCGCCGAACAGCTTGATGCGAGTCAGTATCTCCGGGCTGGATAGCACCAGGGTGGCTCCCAAAGTATTGGTTGACAACTCGGTTGTATACAGGGAGCCGGAGAAACCCAACGGACCGGAAAGGGTCATTCCGAATCGTCTGTACATGATTTCCGCTCCCAGGAAAGATGTTAACTGCATGCCGGCTGCCACTTCCAATCCGTGCATACGGCCAGCGGCGGGCACTTCTCCGATCCACGTCCTGTTAAGGTATTCAATGTAACCGTTCAGCTCCGCCATATCCGGCATCAATACCAGGCAGGAAGCAGAGAGGTAGAAGCTGCGCTTCGAACCGGCCGTGCCGGGTCCCCGGCTGCTGGCACCACGGGGGCCTTCCGGGAGCCCGGGCAGGCCCCCAGGGGTCATGGGGCCGGGAATTTTTCCCACCTCCCGTTCGGCCCCTTTTTTAATTTCTTCAACTTCTTTCACGGGTGGGGCGGGCCATTTGAATCCCCTGGTTTCCCTGATGATGGGGTTGATCCTGGCGCTGTCGGGCGGGGCGATGGTATCGCAGCCACTGTATTTATTCCAGGTCCTCAGGTAGTTCTCCAACGACTGGATCATCGATTCCTGTTTGATGATCGTGTCCCTGACGGCATTGACAAAATCATTGATCAGGAGGGCTGTCAGGCCCATTTTATTCCGCTCCTCCATCGGTGCGTCGGCTTTCATATAATGCTCCCTGAAATAGTTTACCAGGCTTAGCATCCGCTGGGCCAACTGCCATATTTCCCTCAGGCGGAGCCTGATCAGGGCGATATGCGCCTTGATCCTGGCCTTGATCTTTTCGATCTCGGCCTTTTCCTTTTCCCAGTCCTGCTTGTCCTTGTCGGAGGCGTTGGCGTCCGGTTTGGGTTTCTTGCGCATTTTTTCCAGCTCTTTCAGGAGTTTATCAATCTCCTTCCAGTTGTTGTCAATGTCCCGGGTCGCCCATGAATAAAACCGGTTATGGTAATTGATCTCACACATATAGGCCCTCAGCTCATCCCACTGGACCTTCAGGGTGCACCCGGCATAGGAATCCTGGATGGCTTTGACAAGCTGGTCATTGTCGAGCTTTGAATGCATGCCCTCATGCATCAGCGCTCCTGCAAACATGTGGTAGTTCTCCTTGCGGAGCGCATCCAGCAGGCTTTGGAAACGCTCCGAACCGAGCATTTTTCTTAACTGCTGCAGCGACTGGTTATCCCTGAAATAGGACTCAAGATCTCCCAGCTTCTGCGAAAACGAGGCGGCCGCTTCAGCGTCATGGGCAAGCATCTGGTTGTAGCTGTTGACTATGTTTCGGGTCTGGAAGGTTTCAAAGTTTCCAATGCTCATGCGAAGGTACTGGGAGTCGTATACCTGCATCTCCAGCCTGCCCAGCTCCGTAAAATGGTGGTGCATGAAATACTGCTGGGAGGTGGAATAATACATCTGGTTCGGGAAGTACTGATTGGCGCGTGCCCATGCTCCGCCGTAATGCCCCGTCCTCCATTCCTCAAGAGTGAACTGACTTTGCATGGAATACTCGTTCAAAACCGTTCTGATAATGACCCTGCGAGGGTCATGGGGAGGGATGTCCCGGAACAGCATGCGTTGCTGCCCGTGGAGCACATGACAGGAAGCCAGCAGCAAGAACAACGGCAAAAAGAATGCAGGGATCTTGGTGCGACGGGCTTGATTCTTTTGGGGAAATACAGTCGTTGCAGGAGGGATTGACCTGGCGGCTGCACATTTTCCCGAATTGGCAGACCTGTTTTCACACAGGCTCGAGAAAAGCGCTTTCATGACGGGAGGAATAATATGATAAACCTTCCGTAATTTAAACATTTATTTAAATGAAAATAACATCGGACCGTGTATTTTCATCCTCGGGCCATAAAAAAACCACCCACAGATTTTATCCTGTAAGTGGCTGATTTTCTGGTGACTCCGCCAGGACTCAAACCTGGAACCTTCTGATCCGTAGTCAAAAGAAGACGTTTTCACATATTTTGATTATAATTGTAATTCAAATGATTAAGGCGTTTTTATTTTTCATTTTTCTTGCTTTTGTTTGATAAGTTTGCTATATTTGTTTGCTAAGTTGTTTGACAGGCACCCCAAAAGCAAACAGAAATGGTAAATTTCAGCACGGGCATAGTCCTGGAAAAGAGGACCCCCCGAAAAGACAAAAGCTGTCCCGTTAAGCTTCGGGTCATTATCGACCGCAAAACCCGTTACTTCGGAACCGGACACTATCTTTCAGAAGAAGACTTCAAAAGAGCCTTTTCCAGCAAGCCACCCCGGCGCTTTAAAGACCTGCGGTCTGAAGTTAACCAGTACGAAGAAAAGGCCGCAAAGATCCTTAAAGCACTTGACAGGCCGAACTTCGACCAGTTTAGACGCCTTTTCACCCAAAGGGGAAACGGGGGTAATATTGAAAAGTATTATCAGGCCTATATCGCTGATTGTAAGAAATACAACCGCTTCGGGACGGCCAGCAATTACGAATGTAGCCTTAAAAGCCTTCAGGAAGTTAAGGGGCTTTCAGGTGCAAACTTCAGGGACATTACCCCGGCATGGCTTGAAGACTATTACCACAAGATGGAAAGCCGTGGGAAAAGCGTTTCAACCATTGGTATTTATTTACGCCCTTTGCGGATGCTATACAACCGGGCAATTCGGGACGGAGTTGTCGACGCCGCATATTACCCCTTTGGCAGCGAAAAGGCGGGGCTGTTCGAAATTCCTTCCAGCGAAAACACCAAACGCCCCCTGTCGATGGACGAACTGGAATTGCTTGCTGGCTACAGCGGGAACCCCGCCCGGGAAAAGTACCGCGATTTTTTCATATTGTCCTTTTATCTTATGGGTCTTAACTACTTCGACCTGTTAACCCTGAAATGGAATCAATACCACGGGGATAATATCAGCCTTATAAGAACCAAAACCAAGCGAACAACCCGAAAGAAACAAAAGCCTATCGAGCTTCCAGTTAACGAAGGGGCGCGGGAACTGATCGAAAAGCACGGCAACCCGCAGGGGGTCTATATCTTTGACGTTATTTCTACTTATGACCACCCGCAGGAAGTAAGGTTAAAAGTGCAAAACTTTACCCGCAATTCAAACCAGGCGCTTAAAGCAATAGCCAAAGAAATCAACACCAAAGCCCAACAGACCCTTATTAACCCTGCAATAAGTAACGTATTTGCAAGGCATTCCGCGGCAAGCCACGCCATACAGTCAGGGGCAAGCCTTCCGCTTGTCAGCCAAACGCTGGGGCACACAAACCCTAAAACAACCATTAACTACTTTTCTTCGTTTGAAAAAGAATCTAAGCAGATGGCCCAGTCGCTGCTTATTGGAAAAAACACCGTTCCAAAAATGGAACGCGGAACGAATGACCCTGAAGCCCCTGACCACGAAGGGAAAGCGACCGTTCCACCCCCCGTTCCATGTGGAACGACTAAAAAATTAGTTGATAACCAATAACAGCAATCATGAACCAACCAAAGACCGCCGGGCTTGTAGAACTGATGATGCTACAGGACTACATGGCCGCGAAATTTGAAAAGAGGGTCCCGCTGCCCAAAAACAAAATGATCTACTGGCCCGCCAAAGACGAATTGCCGCCAGCCGGGGCAATTATCCAAAAGGGCCACCAGTACAAACTGGTCAGGGGCCAGGATCCAAAGTTGTTTCCTCCATTGCCGGATAACTTTGATGAAATACGGACCCCTGTTGTAATTAAAAACACAAAGTATTTCCCAAAGATATTTGATCGCCATTGGAACGAATATCAGCAGAACTACCCTGGCGCTTCGCCTGATCAGTACCGGCGCCACGCGGCCGAACACCTGACCCGGCAGATTGAAACAATACGACGGGAAGCCCCCAGCGCCCGGGACCACGAAATCATTAAGCTGGCTGAAATCTACATTAACGATTTTCTTCTGGCCGAAGACCCGGAAACC
>Ga0334900_1002039_pt1 | contig 19027 bp, 15 predicted proteins | sample GraSluR3_MG_2_FD_207231 | JGI IMG/M metagenome (GOLD analysis project Ga0334900, IMG submission 207231) | Sludge microbial communities from methane-producing bioreactor in Wageningen University, Netherlands - Granular Sludge_31_08-R3 | ecosystem: Engineered > Bioreactor > Anaerobic >...
GACCGTTCAGGCTGAATGCATAATCCATGGCAGAAGCCATCTCCTGCCGGCAGCCCGGAGCAAGGATCGTCATATTGGGAACAGCTTTAAAGAGGGCAATATCGTAGATGCCCTGGTGGGTTTCGCCGTCATCACCCACCAGGCCGGCCCTGTCCATGGCAATAATTACCGGCAATCCGGGCAGGGCAATGTCGTGAATTACCTGGTCAACCGAGCGCTGCATAAAGGTGGAATAGATGGCCACAACCGGGCGGCATCCGGACCGTGCCTGTCCAGCCGCAAAGGCCACCGCGTGTTCCTCGGCAATACCCACATCAAAAAAGCGCTCGGGAAAACGTTCCTGGAAGGTATGCAGCCCTGTCCCCTTGGACATGGCCGCCGTAATGGCCGTGATTCGCGGGTTAGTTCCGGCGTTCCGTACCAGGCTGTCGGAAAAAGCTGCGGTGAAGGAGTAGGAAGCCCTCTCGGTGAGCTTGCCGTCCTCTACTGTAAATGGGGCTATGCCGTGGAAAAGAGTCGGATTTCCCTCAGCATGTTCATAGCCTCTTCCCTTCTGGGTTACCACGTGTACTACCGTCGGACGACCATTCCTCTTAACCTCTTGGAAAACCTCTTTCAGCTTGGTTATGCTGTGACCATCAATGGGGCCTACGTATTCAAAACCAAGATCCGAGAAGATGCTCTCTTTGTAAAGGACCGCTTTAAAACCTTTTCTAATCCGCACACTGAGATCGAATAGTTTCATGCCGATTAGCGGGAGGCCCTTGATTCCATGGTCAAACTTCTCACGCAGACGCTGATACCTCTTGGACGCGAAAAGACGGCTCAAATAATTGGATAAAAGCCATTTACCGCTGACTGTAAGAGCACCGACATTCTTGCTGATGGACATGGTGTTATCGTTCAGAACGACGATCAGCTGTTTTTTCAGATGCCCCGCATGGTTCAGCGCCTCAAAGGCCATGCCGCCGGTCATTGCACCATCGCCGATGACAGCAACTACAGCGCCGTCATCTCCGATCACTTCCTGCCCTGTCAGAACGCCAAGGGCTTCGGAAATGGAGGTTGAAGCATGTCCGGTCTCCACAATGTCATGGCGACTCTCGCTTTTTTTCGGAAAACCGCTTATGCCGTCTTTTTTACGTATACCGTCGAAACTCTCATTTCGCCCGGTAAGGAGCTTGTGTGTGTAGCATTGGTGTCCCACATCCCATATGAGCTTATCCTTCGGTGATTCAAAAACCAGGTGCAGGGCCATACTCAACTCAACGGCTCCCAGATTACTGGCCAGATGGCCGCCGTTTCTGCTGACCACGCTTATAATGCGTTCACGGATCTCCTGGGCAAGCCGGGGCAGATTCTTCTTTTCCAGCCTGCGAAGGTCTTCGGGATCATGTATTGAATTTAACAGGGAATCATCCATAGAGCTTCTCCAGTCATACTTTGTAAGATACTGCTATTGTGCGGGAGAAAACAGCAAATATATCATATTATTTATATATTCAAGAAGTAATCTCCGGCGCGTATCTTCGGATATCGAATAGCCGCTTCCGGACCGTGGAGTCTCCGCCGGTAAGTTTTCTTCAGGTATTTCGTTGAGGATTTCCGGTAACTCCTGTCCCGCGTCCAGTGCAGGAAGTTCCGGCCCGGCCGCTTCTTCTGCATCTGATGGAGTCTGCATTTCCCTTAGGCGCTGAAGATCGGTATCGCCGATTACATCTGCATCCGGGCTGCTGAAACTGGTAAAAACCAGAACCGAGTCCGCAAGATCACCAAAGGCCAGGCTGGCATCCTCGTCAAGATCCCGTATATTTCCCCAGCCTTCAATTTCTATACGCTGAACAGCCCGGTCTATTCGTGTTTCTCTGCTGCCCCGCAGTAGAAAAGAGCCTGAAGGCCCGGACTGTACTATACGGGCTCCGATCCGGGTGGACAGTACGCTTTCCTCCCTGCCGTCGGCATTGGTCTGGTTCAGTGTATTGCCGGAAGGAAGAAAATTGAAAAGTCCGTCTCCCTCGCCTCCTGTAAAGGTAAGAGAAACATTCCCTGTGCTGCTGAAAGATGAAGTGTAGGTCATGGAGGTTTCAGAATCTATTCTTACCCCCACCAGATCTCCGACCTGCAGAGATCCGGCGGCGTTCAGATAGCCGGGAAAGTCGGGGGGTACAAGGCTATCAGCACCAAGAACGGCAGAACAAAGAAATAATGCTGATAGAAAGGCTGTCAAATGTCTCATATCGGAGAACCTTCAAGGTTCGGGGATTGGCACACAAAAGACGGCCAATCCCTGATTAACCCTGTTATTTCTTCTTATGTCGGTTCTTCCGAAGCTTTTTTTTCCGCTTATGGGTCGCAATCTTATGTCGCTTTCTTTTTCGTCCGCAAGGCACAGCAACCGGCTCCTTTCTCTTTTAGTTTTGGAATGTATTCAGGAATACATAATCCTAAGATACTAAACAAGTTATGTGGGAGTATGCAGGGTAAGCAGCATCTAAGTCAAGGGCCCCGGCAAGCTTTATCGGAATTGTTCTTGATGTTGAATTTCGCCCGCTATGCCTGTATGATGTCCTGTAGTGGATACCACCGTCAATACCATACCGGTCCGGTATACTGATGCCCGGATCAATGAGATGATCCGTTCCGCATTACCCGAAGACAGCATGCTGCCGCAGCATTTCAACCAGAACGAGGAGTTCTTTCTTGAATTGCCCGAAGAAATCGAGGTTCCCGGAATCCCTATCCATCACGATATTCGACAGGACACCCCAAAAGAGGCATATCTTACCCCTTTGCGGCGGATTATCGAAGAACTTCTCCCCCATATTCCCGGTTTTTTTTATGACACAAGCTACTATTTTGATGCCGCGGAGGTCCTCAGACCCTGTTTCTTTCAGGTTTTTCGGCTCAACAAACTCTCCTTCTTATATCTTGGGCGCCTTGACCTGAGCTTCCGGACCCATGACGGAGAAATGATCGACCCCGGCGGCAATGACCTTACCCCCCGCTACCGTACCCGGAAAATCTACCTGGACTGCGATCTGATCCCTCTGGATGATATACTTTTGGAAGAACGACGAGTTACAGGGTTTATTGTTAAGCAGATTATCTCCCAGACCTGGATTGGCGAAACAGGCAGGGGCTATTTTGTCCAGGGAATATGGATTGACCACGAATTGACGAAGTTTTTTTCCCGTCTTTTCATACCCGAAGGAACAAGTCTCTACCCTTACTACCCCTTCACCTGTAAATACCGGTCAGTCTGCCACTCCCTGATTGATTCCGGTCCCGAGGGACGGCGTCGGGGAGTACCCCGTCTGCGGAGAGCCCTTGAGTTCATAGAACCCGAAATAGAAGATATTCAAAGATACCTGACAAAAGAGTCATTCCGTCCGGATCTGCCGATCTTCAGCTCCCTGAAAGAACGGGTTCCCTCTGTCTGGAACAATGTCTGGGAGGGAATACGTTTTAAACGATACCTGAACGAACACGACATGAAGGAGTTTGTGCTTGAAACTGCGACTTGAAGATATTCCCGGCATGCGGATAACTATTATGGGACTGGGACTCCACGGCGGCGGCGCCGCGGCAGCCCGTTTTTTCTCCAGCCTCGGAGCCCGGGTGCTGGTAAGCGATTTGAGACGCTCCGAGGATCTTGAAGGATCCCTTGCCGAGCTTGAGGATCTGAAAATAGAATACCGTCTGGGGGAACACCGCTTCGAAGATTTCTCCGAGGCGGACCTGGTAATAAAAAATCCCGCCGTTCCTCCGAATTCGAAATACCTCAAGGCCGCAAAAAAGGTAAGCAGCGATATCGCGGTTTTCTTTTCCCTTAGCTCGAGAGATGTTTTTGCAATAACCGGGACCAAGGGAAAATCCACCACCGCCAGCGCGGTACACCATGTTCTGTCGAAAATCGATCCCGGAACCGACCTGGGTGGAAATATCACCATCAGTCCCCTGAATTTTCTTCTCAGGGACATGAAAAACGGCACCCTGAAAGAGAGCGGCGCACCGGTGGTTCTGGAGCTCTCATCCTGGCAACTGGCGGATTGTATGCCCAGGGAGGTCCTGAAACCCCGCTACAGCATGATAACCAATATCATGCATGACCACCAAAACCGTTATGACAGCTTCGAAGATTATGTCGCCGATAAGGCCCTGATCTTCTCCAACCAGGATTTTGGGGACATCTCCATCTTTAATTTTGACGATCCCTATGGAAAAAGATACGCCGCCCAATCCGGAGCAAAGGTTCTCTACTTTTCAGGAGAACCCCTGCCCGAGCCGCTGGAAGGAGGCTTTCTGAAGGGGACCAGAGGTTTTCTGCGTATGAACGGAAAGGAGCTGGAAATTCTCACCCAGAAGCTGGCAGTTCCCGGTACCCATAACAGGCTTAATCTCCTGGCCGCTGCGGTGATGCTCGCTTCCGCCGGGGTCCCGCCGAAGACTGTAAGCTCCGGACTGGCGGATTTCCGCGGGATTCCTCACCGCCTGGAAGAAGTGGCCCGTATCGACGGGGTGCTGTATGTAAACGACAGCGCAGCCACAATTCCTGAAGCAACGGCCGCTGCCATCGGAAGCTATGATGCTCCCGTGCGGCTTATCGCCGGAGGCACTGACAAGGAACTGGATTTTTCGGGGTTTCCCGATGCCCTGCGCAGGTTGGCAGGGCTCTACCTGCTGGAAGGAAACGCCACGCCCCGTTTTGTATCCGCCGCCCGGGAAGCCGGTATCCGGCATCAGGGCCCCTTTGATTCCCTGAAAACAGCCCTTGGCAAGGCGCAGAAAGAGGCCCGACCCGGTGATGTTGTACTGCTTTCGCCTGGATGCGCTTCCTTCGGCATGTTCAAAAACGAGTTTCATCGGGGAGACCTGTTCAGGGAGTATGTTCGCACTCTTGCAGGGACAGGCAAGCTGTAATCAGCGGCGGAGACGTTTGTAGTAGTAGTTTCTCGCTTTCTCGGCTATTCGATAGAGGGCATAGGCTCCGGGGCGGACTGGAAAATCCCAGCAGCCCGCACGGTTTATAATCTGCCCTCCAAATCCCGTTTTAAACCGGTAGAGCCCGCTCATGGGATGCTCCCTGTCGTCGAAGGGAGGTATTCCATAGAGGTCGTAGCTTTCACAGCCATGATGCTTTGCCTGTCGAATAGCTTCCCACTGCAGCAGGTAGGTGGGCATAAAGTTCCTGTGTACCGACCGGGAGGCTCCATAAAGGTAGGTGGCGGATTTTCCGTGGAGGACAATGATAATCCCCGCCACAACCTCCCCTTCAATCTCTGCCAGCAGAAGCCGTACGGAGGGATTTTTTCGCTTGAGTCCTTCCTGAAAGACCTTTCGGTAATAATCCATTGAGTGGATGCTGATGCCGTCCCGCTCCGCGGTCTCCCGGTAGATATCGTACCAGGTTTCCAGGTCCTTTATGCTGCCGCTGCGCAGGGAGACTCCTTTTTTACCCGCCAGACGTATATTGTAGCGGGTCTTTTTTTTCATCCCCGCAAGAATCTCCTCTTCGCTCGCTTTCAAGGACAGAACAACTGTATCGGGTGGCTGAACGTCCACGGGGGCTTTTTTAAAAGGAGACCCGAGAAAGGCCCTTCTCTCCTCCACCGAAGGAATCCTCCAGGGAAGATCAAAGCGTATAAAGCTAACGTAGTCCGGAAGGGAGGGAACCATATTCCTCGCAAAAAGGGCAAAGAAGTGAGGCTCCACCTCGTTGACAGGACCATGAGGCACGTAGGCAATGCCCTGACCAAAGGGCAGCCGCCGCACGAGAACCAGAAGGGGTTGATCATTGAAACTGAAGGCGAAGGGAGTCCAGCCGAAGCTCTCCTTTACTCTTCCCCAGTAGCCGGACTGAAGCAGGTTGTCATAGCCGTCGAGCTCGTCAAGAGAAACTGTTTCCATCATCGCCCCGGGCATAATCAGCCTACGCTCCCCCGGGCCAGGGTTTTTGTACGGACGGGTGTTCCGTCGGCGGCAACAGCGCTGGAGCCGATCATTACCGTGCTCTCCTCGACCCGCATGGGGACGGAGAAAAAATCGTCAATGCTGATCCGCTTTGCTCCTTCGGATTCAGGCTCCTCACCGTTCAGGGAAAGTCGGGTTCCCGGTTCAACCTCCGGCAGAAAGAGGACCTCCAGCTCCTTTTCTCCCTCCGTGGAGGCTGCCAGGAGCATGCCTTCGCTCTTTATTCCCCGGAGTTTGGCGGGTTTCAGGTTGTAGACAAGTACGATGTGCTGACCGGAAAGCTCTTCGATACTGTAATGGTCCACCAGGCCGGAGACTATCTGCCGCGCCTCTTCTCCGACTTCGAGTTGAAGGACATAGAGCTTATCGGCGTTGGGGTGCTGCTCGACCTGTTCGATCCGGGCAACCCGCAGGTCAAGACGCTCACGGAAAAAATCCTCCGGAGAGGCTTCAGCTTTCACCTGAATCTCTTTTTTGGCGGCCTCCCGCTCTGCCTGGCTGCCGGCGAAGCGTTCTCTCAGGGTTTCGATAAAATCATCCTCAAGACGCTGAAAAAGGATTTCCGGTTTTGCAATGCCGCTGATACCGTCGGGCTCGCCCAGGGTCTCCCAGCTTATCGCGTCCATGCCGAGCCAGCCGGCGATTCTCTCCGATGTTTCTGGTATGTAGGGGGCAATCAGTACCGCCAGATCACGTATAAGGAAGCTCAGGTCCCTGAGGAGCCGGGCGGCCTCTTCCGGAGCCTCCTTGCGGGTTCGCCAGGGCTCTCCATCCTGAAAGGCCTTGTTTCCCATGGAAGAAAGAGCGAAAATTTCCCGGAAGGCGTCCCGCAGCTCCGCCCGCTCCAGGTGGGCGGTGATCTTTTTTTCGTGGGCGGCAACCTGTTTCCAGAACTCTTCGCAGGATTCCGCCTCCGGGAGTTTTCCGTCGTAGAAGCGGTTAACAAAGGTGAGGGTACGGTTTACCAGGTTGCCCAGGTTTCCGATCAGCTCCCCGTTTACCTTCTCCTGAAAATCCTTCCAGGTAAACAGTGCGTCCGCTTTTTCCGGCCGGTTGTAGTAGATATAGAAGCGCCATACATCAGCAGGGATTCCCGTCTCCTTGGCGTCGGTACCGAATACGCCGATCCCCTTGCTTTTTGAGAACTTGCCGCTCTCGTAGTTCAGGTATTCGGTGGACGACATATGGTGCAGAAGAGTCCAGTTTTCTCCGCTTCCCAGCAGGGATGAGGGAAAAATAACCGTATGAAAGGGGATATTGTCCTTGCCGATGAACTGAAAGAGCTCAACGTTTTCAGGGTCCTTCCACCACTTTTCCCACTCCTCCGTCAGGGTCGCGGTAATGGATATGTAGCCGATGGGCGCGTCGAACCAGACGTAGAAGACCTTGTCTTCATAAGCCTTTTTGGGGACAGGGATTCCCCACTTCAGGTCCCGGGTTATGGCCCGCTCCTTGAGACCGTCCCGGATCCAGGAATTGGTCATCTGAATCGCATTACGGGCCCAGAAGCCCTGTACCGAAGCCTCGCTCATCCAGGATTGCAGTTTAGGCAGAATGGCGGGAAGATCGAGATAGAGGTGATGGGTCTCCCGAACCTCGGGTTCGGCACCGCAGGTACCGCAGCGGGGTTTTACCAGGTCCGTGGGGTCCAGCAGTTTGCCGCAGCTCTCACACTGATCTCCCCGGGCATCCTCGTAGCCGCAGTGGGGACAGGTCCCGCGTACAAAACGGTCCGCCAGAAAACGCCGGCAGCTTGTGCAGTAGAGCTGTTCGATGCTGCCCTCTTTTATGTAGCCCTGCCGGTCGCATCCCTTGAAGATGGACTGGACAATTTCGGTCTGTTCCGGCGTGGATGTACGGCCGAACTTGTCGAAGGCGATGTTGAACCACTTGTAGATATCGTCGTGGATAACAAAATAGCGGTCGCACAGCTCCTTGGGAGAGACTCCCTCCTCAATGGCCCGGGTCTCGGTGGCGGTGCCGTACTCGTCGGTCCCGCAGACATAAAGTGTTTCGTATCCTTTCAGGCGGCAAAAGCGGGCAAAAACATCCGCCGAGAGCACCTGGATCAGGTTGCCGAGATGGGGGATATTATTTACGTAGGGCAGCGCGGAGGTGATCAGTCTCTTCTTCATAGATCATCACTATAGGGAATAATTGCCCCTGTTGCAAGAGAAAGGATATATCCCGGGGACAAAGCAGGACATCCCTTGACGCTCGATGCACAGGGAAGTACCCTTTAGCTGATACGGCGCATCCTTTAACCAAGGGAGACGTTCAGTAAGATTAACAGGAGGTCTTATGTCGGACCGTAACCAGACACCGAAAGGTTTTCCCTTTCCGGTGCGGCCGAAAATGATAATATTGGCGATTGTTGTACTGATAATCGCCGGTACCATCATGTCGAGTTTCTACGTTGTCGACCAGACAGAGCAGGCGGTGATTCTCTTTCTGGGCAATTTCAAAACAATCACCGGGCCGGGACTGCAGTTTAAACTGCCCTTCGGCATCGAACGGAACTACAATGTTCCCACCCAGGTAATCCAGACCGAGCAGTTCGGCTTCCGCACCGAACGGGCCGGAGTAAGCTCCGTCTATTCCAGGGCGGATTTTCCCGAGGAGTCCATCATGCTCACCGGCGACCTGAACATCGTCGACGTGGAATGGACCATCCAGTACCGCATCGTCGATCCACGGGCCTGGCTTTTCAACGTCGAAAACAGGGAGCGGACCATCCGGGACATCTCCCAGTCGGTGGTAAGCCGCCTTGTCGGCGACCGGACCATATTTGACGTTATCGGCTCGGAACGAACCAACATCGAGATCCATGCCCAGGACACCATGAACGAGATTCTCGGCGGCTACGGTCTTGGAATCAACGTTACTACCGTCAAGCTGCGTAACATTGTTCCCCCTGCCGGTTCTGTGCAGGATGCCTTCGAAGACGTCAACAAGGCAATCCAGGATATGGAGCGGCTGATCAACGAAGGTCAGGAAGCCTACAACAAGGAAATCCCCAAGGCCAAGGGACAGGCCCAGCAGCTGGTACAGGAGGCCCAGGGATATGCAGCGGAAAAGGTCAACCGGGCCCAGGGAGACGTTGCCCGTTTTACCTCGGTACTGCAGGAGTACCGGCGAAACCCGGACGTAACCCGCTCCAGGCTCTACATCGAAATGATAGAGGACGTCTTCGGCAATGACCCGGGAACCGATCTAATCGATCGCAATCTGGAGAACTTTCTACCCCTGAAGAACCTCCAGGGACAGGGAGGACTGTAATATGAAACAACTTGCAACCGTACTAATAGTAGTAGCTGTACTTCTGGTTGTATTCGTGGCCCTGGGGCCCTTCTACATCCTGTTTGAAGGTGAACAGGCGGTGGTTACCCGCTTCGGCGCCATCGTCTCTACCTCCCGGGACGCGGGTTTGAAATTCAAGATGCCCGTAATCGATACGGTGGTTAAGTACCCCAAGAAAATCCTTTCCTGGGACGGTGACGCCCAGAGACTGCCGACGGCGGAGAACCAGTTTATCTGGGTCGATGCCACCGCCAGGTGGAAGATCACCGATCCCACCCTCTTTTATGAATCGGTAACCTCGGTGAATCAGGCTTTCGCCAGACTGGATGAGGTTATCGACTCCTCCATTCGCACCGTAATTGCCGACAATCCCCTTTTTGAGGCCGTCCGGAACAGTAACGTAATCAACGAGATCGATCGCAGCGATATCGTGCGGATTGCCGCGGATACTGAAGAGGAACAGGCTGAAGATATTCCTGTGGAAGAGGCCCCGGCCATTATCGACACCAGCAAAACCTACCCGGAGGTTGCCAAGGGGCGGAACAGGCTCTCAGAGGAGATGTTCGACGCGGCGAGCAAGGTAACTCCCCAGTACGGCATCGAGCTGATCGATATCATAATCCGGCAGATCCGCTACTCCGACGACCTGACCGAAAGCGTTTACAACCGGATGATTGCCGAACGGAACCAGAAGGCCCAGGAGTTCCGCTCCCGGGGAGAAGGCCAGAAGGCCTTCTGGCTTGGAAAGCAGGACAACGAGAAACGTACGATCCTTTCCCGGGCCTATACCGAGGCGGAGACTGTGAAGGGTAACGCCGACCGCCAGGCTGCCCAGATATACGCCGACGCCTACAGCGCCGACGAGGAGTTCGCCATATTCTGGCGCTCCCTGGAGAGCTACCGGAATACCATGAACAAGTTCAACAAGACCCTGACCACCGACATGGAGTACTTCAGGTACCTCTACGATCAGGACGGTTAAATCTTCGGTCCCAGATACGCCAAATACCCGGTATGCCGCCAGGCTGCCGGGTATTTTTTTCTGCACAAACATTACTCATTTTGTTATCTTTAAAGCATGAAACACAGACTCGAAACAAAGCGCATTGTCCTGTACCTGGTCATATTGGGACTGGCCGTCTTTACCCTGTTGTCGCTCTATCCCCGGGAACCGGGAGATTCTTCAACGTACAGAGACCCGGAGCAGCTGCGGCAGCTTGTTGAAGAACAAAGTACTCCCCACCTGCTGCTTGATGTCCGAACTCCTGCTGAATATACATCAGGCCATATCCCCACAGCCCGCAACCTGCCGCTTCAGATTATCGCGGAAAACCTTCCTGCAGCACCCAGGGATTCACTGATAATTCTTTACTGCCGTTCAGGCAACCGCTCAGCCCAGGCAAAAAGAATCCTTGAGAATGAGGGGTATACGAATATTGTTGATTTCGGCGGAATAAACCGCTGGCCCTGGGAGCTCAGCCATTGAAGCGCCGCAAAGCGACCTCGTTCAGGGAATGAAGTCTTTGAAGAGCACCTTCCCTTGAGATAATCTTTGTGGCTTTCAGGTAAACAGCTTTGTAAATATCACGATATTTCTTATGTGCCAGTTTTTTGAGAACCAGAAAAAAACGCTCCTCCAGAAAGCGGAGCTCTGCGTTACTCCCTTCTGTCCGGGAAATCAGGTCAAGCAGAACCTCCGTCTCTTCCAGGTTATCCTGAAAACGGGCAGATTTAAGGAGTTTCAGGCTCGTTTCGATCTCCTCGTCGCCAAGGCAGCTGAAATCATCCGGACCAAGGCCGGAAGAGTCGGGTTTGAATCCTCCCTTGAGGGGAACCGCGACACTCCCGATGGACCCGAGAAAAAGTACTCCCCCTCGTAGGAGTCCCGTCGCTGCAAGTCTTCCTGGATGAAATCCCCCCTGCAGCAGCTGCCCGAGTTTCTGGAGCCTGATAAAACGACGGATTCCGGCCGTATCCATGGAACGATGCTTCCGTGTACTCTCCACCACGAGCTGGAACTCGGTGGTAAGATTTTTTCTGTTTAATCCCTGTTTGCCTCCCCGGTACTGAACGTAATCGTCGGCGAAAACAGAGAGGCGGCCTCTTTCAGCGAGGAGATCACAGAGCTCGTCGAAGGAGATAATACCGTCGCTGTTGTAACTGAGCACAATGTAGCGGGAGTCGATTCCGGCCAGCAGGTTTTCCAGGGCAGCGGCAGCGGATTTTTTTGTGCAGTAGGCACTCCGGGTCCTGACCCAGTCTTCCCGGATACCCGCCTTTCGTTTGAGACGCCCGTCCTTTCCCAGATCCAGGGGAGCTTCCGGCCGGTCCCAGCGGGCAAGGGTGTTCAGAATATGGTAATTACTTCCGTACTGGTGAATGGTATAGGGCGGGTCGAGGTAACAGAGATCCGCGCTTTTGCCACGGACCCATTCGGCCGCATCGGCGGAACCGACCTTTCCCGCGGGACCGTCGGACAATACGGGATACTCCAGCTCCATGGGGGCCATGATACGCTTCAGGGCATCGGAGCCGTGTCCGCCGAAGCCCTTGTGGAAGGCTTTAAAGACCCCGGAGGTATTCGCGTGGGTTGCCGCCTCATAGAGAAGCAGGGCAATAAGAAGTTCACGTTCATCCAGGCTTTTTTCGTCCCTAGTGGCTGCAGGCGGGTATTCCTGTTCAATCCAGCTCCGCACCCTATCCAGAAACAAAGCGTTCTCCCGGGTATAGAAGAGACGCTCGGTACGGTAATCCGCGTTTTTCGTTGACCGGGGAGCGTAGTACCGGGAAAAGCAGGCCTCCTGTGCTTCTGCTGTATCGGTATTAAGCTTTTCAAGGAGCTTCTCAAGACCACCGAAACGGGAAAAGAGCCCCGCCGTTTTCTCGGGGCTGAGCCTCAGATAGACCCGGTTCAGTATCCTGCTGTACTCCTCCCAGTCATTGGCATAAACCCGGTAACCCATGGCGCGTCCAAGGCGCGACACGGCACCGCTTCCGGCAAAGGGATCCAGCATGCTGCGGACAGGGTGCTCCTCTTCCAGGCGCAGAAAAAGCCGGTGCAGGGAGGGCAAAAGTCTCCGCTTGTTTCCGATATAGGCGATAAGCTGATGTTTCAGATACTTCGAAGAGAGGTCCGCCGCGGGCATCAGGTCAGTCCGGCAGATAGGAGGCTACATTGTTTTCTGTTTCGAAGACCTCGACCCTGTCCAGTTTGACCGAGGGTATTTTGGGGACCATCTCCTCATAGATGTACCTGGCAATACGTTCGGCGCTGGGGTTACCGGAGCTGAAAAAGGGGTGTTCGTTCAGATTGCTGTGGTCAAGCCCCGCCAGAACATCCTTTAAAATGCCTTTTACAATACCAAAGTCAATGAGCATTCCGCCGGCATCGAGCTGACTCCCGGAAAGATATATCCGGACCTTGTAGTTGTGACCGTGAAGATTCTCGCACTTACCGTGATAGTTTTTCAGGAAATGGGCGGCGGCAAAGTCTCCGTTGATTCGTAACTGGTACATCCTGTATCTGGCCTCTGGAATCTGAATGTTTCTTTGTCAGCGCCGCTTGTCCGTCGGCGCGTCCCCGGGTTAGACTGTGCAAAATTTCCTTCCGACCTGTTGGAAAAGGAGTCTGTTGGACCGTGAAAAACCTCAATGCACAAGTCAGAAAAAGATTATCAGACTTCGTATCTCCTGACAACATCCTGGAAACCCGGGGACCGGAAAATCCGGAGGTACGGGGAATGGCCTACGACTCCCGGGAAGTGGAAGAGGGTTTTCTCTTTTTTGCCCTGTCCGGGGTTCACACCGACGGTCACAGCTATATCGATGCCGCCATAAAAAAGGGGGCACAGGTTATCGTTCACAGCAGGCTCCTGGACTCATATCATCCATCAATCTGCTATCTTCGGGTAGAGAATTCCAGAACCCTTATGTCGCCCATAGCGGCGGCTTTTTACGGACATCCGTCACGACGAATGATAGTTGCCGGGGTAACCGGGACGGATGGAAAAAGTTCCACCGTCTCGTATCTGCGTCAGCTTATCGCCGCCGCCGGCGGACGTTGCGGATTTCTCTCCACCGTGGAGTTCCATAACGGCGAGGAACTGAGCAAGAACGTTTTCCGCCAGTCCACCCCTGAACCGCCCGAGGTTCATCGGCTGCTCCGGGAAATGGCGGACCGGGACTGTAACTACGCTGTGGTAGAGGCCACTTCCCACGGTCTCTCCCCCCGGAACAATCGCCTGGGGGATGTCGATTTCAACCTGGGGATTCTTACCAACATCAGCCACGAACACCTGGAGTTCCACGGGACCATGGATCAGTACGTACAGGACAAGTCCCGTCTTATGGAATACCTGTCTGAAAGCCATTCCGTCGGCCCCACGGCTGTGCTTCCCGCGGCGGAACACTATCTGCCCAGGTTTGTTGAAGCCGCCAAAGGAAACAGGATTCTGCTTTACGGAAGCAATAGCCCCGAGGCCGACTACAGGGCCGTGGATATTCGGGAAGACGAAGAGGGTATCCGCTTTACACTGCTCCATCAGAAGCAGAACTGGCCCTGTTTTCTCAGGCTCCAGGGACTCTTCAACGTGGACAATGCCCTGGCAGCCCTGATCGCGGCAAAAGAGATGCTGAAAAAACCCCTTGAAGTGCTCATTCCCCTCCTTCCTGAGCTTCAGGCTGTCCGGGGAAGAATGCAGGCGGTCCGCAGGGGCCAGCCTTTTACGGCCCTGGTGGACTACGCCCACAGTCCCGGGGCCTTTGAAAAGCTCCTTCCCCTGCTCAGGGAGCGCTGCCGGGGACGGCTGATCAGCCTTTTCGGTTCCGCCGGCGAACGGGACCGGGAAAAGCGGCCTATTCAGGGACGCATCGCCTCACGTTACAGCGACCTGGTATTTCTCTGTGACGAGGACCCACGGGGAGAGAACCCGCTTTCCATCCTGGAAGAGATCGCCGCGGGCTGCGAGGGAAAAACTCAAGGGACGGACCTCTTTCTCGTCCCCGACAGAAAAGAGGCGATCTTTCGAGCCTGCGCCATGGCGAAACCGGGCGACCTGCTGGTCTGCCTGGGGAAAGGACACGAGGGTTCCATCATCTATGCCGACGGCCCCCGCCCCTGGGACGAAGAGCAGACCCTTATCGACGCCCTCGCAGGTTTGGGATATACATGAGTTTCAGCGCCTCCGTCATCGATCTGGTCCGGGCCATCCCCCCGGGAAAGGTCGCGAGCTACGGACAGATTGCCGTAATGGCGGGGAAGCCACGGGGCGCCCGGGGGGTTGTATGGATACTGCGTTCATCCAGCCGAAAATACAACCTGCCCTGGCACAGGGTTCTCAGGGTGGACGGGCAAATAGCCCTAAAATCAGGTGAAGGCAGGGAGGAGCAGATTTCCCTCCTGGAGGCTGAAGGAGTCCCCGCAGCCGAGGGCCGGGTGGATATGCTCACCTTTCGCTGGAATCCTGGTAAAGAACGCAAGGGCTGAGGCCGTGTTTACCCGGCTTTCTCTTCCGTGGTAGGATTTATTCACGGGGCATAGTGACAGGCTGCTTTTATTTTACTTTTCCCCACACAGCAGGAGGTTCTTGGAATGTCGAAAAAAGAGGTTATTGCTATTCTGTACGGCGGTAAATCCGGAGAACACGAGGTTTCCCTCAGGTCCGCCTGTTCGGTGTACCATCATATAGACCGCAGTATCTACTCTCCTCTTTTAATCGGAATCGGAAGGGATGGCCGCTGGTTCCTGCAGCCGAAAACTGGAATACCCCGGGAGACTGAAATCCTGCCCCTTGCGGCGAATGAGGAAGCCCTGGTTTCAGCAATTCCAGGAGTCGGTCTCTCCTGTAAAGGAAAACTTCTGAATATTGATGCTGTATTCCCGGTTCTTCACGGTACAAACGGAGAGGATGGAACCGTCCAGGGTCTTCTGGAAATCTGCAATCTGCCCTATGTAGGTGCCGGGGTTATGGGAAGCTCACTCTCCATGGACAAGGGATCTGCCAAGGAGATATGGGCCGCCCGGGGACTTCCGGTTGTCCCTTTTATCCGGATTGAGGGAGATGAATACTCCTCAGCCGAACTTTGGCCGGAGAAACAGAAACAGCTTCAGAACAGCTTTACCCCACCCCTTTTTATTAAACCTGTACGGGCCGGATCTTCCGTAGGAGTTTCCCGAATAGAGGACTGGGATGCCCTGAACGCCGCCCTCGAGGAGGCCCTTCGCTTTGATACAGCCGCCCTGGCAGAGCCCGCAGTCAACGGCAGGGAAATCGAATGTTCGGTAATCGGCAATTTTCATACCCGCAGCTTTCCGCCGGGGGAGATTCTACCCAGCCACAGCTTTTACGACTATGAGGCAAAGTATATAGATCCGGACGGGGCCGCCCTGCTGCTCCCTGCCGACCTGAACGAGTCCACCGCCGCCGAAGTTCGCCGGGTTGCGGAAACGGCTTACAGGGCCGCAGGGGTTGAAGGCATGGCAAGGGTCGACTTTTTTCTGGATAATGACAGCGGGGCTATATTCCTGAACGAGATTAACACGATACCCGGGTTTACCAGCATCAGTATGTTCCCCCGCATGTGCGAAGCCGGAGGCCTCTCCTATTCAGAGCTGATCCGGGAAATGATTGAACTTGGAAAGGAACGCTTTGAAAAGAGAAAACACTGTGTCTACTCCATTCTGAACATGACCGGCACAGAGTAGTCCCTACCAGTGGTTATAGGAGATAATCTGATCCGCTGATCTTCGGGGCGGGCGTAAGGGACGATTTTCCGGATGTCCCAGGGCAAGAAGCATAACCACCCGCATGGAATGAGGAACCGAAAGTATCTCCTTGACCAGGGTCTCGTCGAAGGTAGTCACTATGGAACTTCCAAGTTTCTCTTCCTCCGCCTGGATAATCATAAACGCTACTGCCGTTGCTATGTCGATGGGATAGGAGGTTTGTCCATTGGGCATGCGGTAATCGACGTTGGTCGTACAGGCCGCGATCAGAACGGGAGCAGAGGAAACATGGGGTTCATTGTAAGCCGCATCCTGAATCTGTTTGAGGACCCGGCTGTCCTGTATAACGATAAATCGCCAGGGCTGGCGGTTTTTCGCGGAAGGGGCAAGTCTGGCGGCTTCAAGAATTGAGTCAAGACTTTCTTGATTCACCGGATCCAGGGTAAAATTCCTGATTGTAACACGGTGTTCTATATGGGGAAGCAGGGTCATATCGGATCCTCTCTCTCTTGACCATTGAAAACAATTTTCCGTATGCTACAGCGCAGATGAAACGTTCTCTTTCAACGATCGTTTTTCTCTTGTTACTGGCATACACCTTACCAGGTCAAAGTATAATTCGAACCCCCATGGGGGATATCCTCAACGATCTCACCTATTTTAACAGCCTCTACCCAAGACTGGAAGGGGCCAAAGGTGAAAATACTGCATTTTTCCATATTGAGTCGGTTCTTGAAGATAACAGAATCGATTATAGCCGGAATCCCCTGACAAAGCTGCGTCACGCCCATTCCTTTTCCTCTTCTCTGATGGTTGAGATTTCGGGAGAAAAACAGGACACCCTGAACATCGTGGTCCCCGTGGACCATCCCCGCGACAGCAGGCCCGAGGCTGATGGCGCAATCAACATTGCCCTGGGACTTGCTTTGGCAAAGGAATTTTATCACAGGGAGCTTCCCATAGGCTTGCGAATTCTTTTTCTGGGTGCCGAGTTCAGCGGAGAAGAAAACCTTCAGCTTGGGGCCGAAAATTTTCTATCTGATTTTTTCCCGGAAGAACCTCAGACTTTCCTCTATCTTGACCTGCAGGGTATTCCCGATGAAATCCTGGTCCAGACGGGAGGAGAAGGTATAGTCGCTCCCTACTGGTATGTCACGAGAACCATTTCATCCCTGGAGGCATCCGGTCTCTCCTACCGTTTTCAAAACAACGAGAACCAGATTCACCGTCTGGGAATGTGGCACAGTCCGACACGAATCAATCCTTTTCTGCAGGCCGGATACCCCGGCATTACCCTCCGGGGAGAAGCAGCACCGGAGGCTAAAAATACTGTACGCTGGATTACCAGTTTCTTTTCTTTTTTCTTTATGTTTCTGGATGAGAATTCCAAGGGATTTGTGGAAGAGTGGGACCGGCATTATCTCTATTACACTATCTTTGGCGTCCCGGTCTCCATTGGCGAAGGGGTGTATATAAGCTTTCTGCTGGGGGTATTGATTCTGCCCCTTGGATATCCCTTCTTCCGGACCCGCAGGTTTCTGCGTTACATGCGGACAATCCGTCGCAATCTATGGGCAATCCCTGTTCTGTTGTCGCTGATTTTCCTCTTTCTTCTCATAGGGACCTACGCGCTGAAGGGACTTCTTGTGGTACGAGACTTCCCCACAATCTGGCGCTACACTCCCTTTACGGCCTTCCTGATAAAAAACGGTGTGGCCATGGTTCTTTTCTTCCTCTTCTTCGGGCTCCTTCGCCGGCTGCCTTTCTCCCACAGCTCCTCGTTTTATACATCTTCAGCCCTGCTCTTTTTCATGATCTCTATAGCCATACTCACCAGCCTGGATATATCCATGACCGTACCCTTGTTGTGGGCTTTCGGGTTTTCCTTTCTGTTCAGCATCGTTCCGTCGAGGCTCATGAAAACCCTGATGCTTGTTCTCTCAATTGTTCCGGCGGTACTGGTTTTCTATAATGTTTTAAGTGAACAGGCTGTTACGGTAATTGAGTACCTGCTTCTCTCTCCCCTCTGGGGAAATCTGTTTTTATCCCTGCTGATATTACCCTATCTTTTAATGCTTATTCGCCTGGATTTTCTCTTTCGTCATCCTTCCATGAATACGCAGAAAAGGATCCTTATTAACGCTGGAATCATCGCTCTTTCAATAAGTTTCATAAGCTTTCTCTATGTCCTGGGTTTCGATCCCTACTCCGGCCCCAGATCACAGCCTGTTCTGGTGGAAGAAAAGATTTCCGCCGATAGCATGCTGAGAAAAACCACCGTTTCCAGCCCGGCACCTGTCGGGTCTCTGCTTCTCTTCGATGAAGACGGTAGTCAGGATCTGGTATTCAATGCCCGGCAGGCTGTCTTTGAGAGCAGCTACAACACTCCCCTTATCACAACTTCAATACATCTGGAGCGATTCCTGGACCGGGACAGGTTCATGATCTCCCTTACCAGTAAAAACCCGCCGGACAGTCTTGACATCAGCTTCCATGGAACAGAGGAATTCCTGATCTACGACATACAGTATCCATATACCCTTTCGGAGGATGGAACACGGGCTCGTATTCATATTGGACGGAACCCGCCGATCCCCCTGGAGCTGGACACAATATTTCTCGCGGGGACTGTTCAGACCATGCGCATACGGGCGCTTTTTTCCGGCCCCTTTGAAGACCGCAAAGTCCTGGGGAAGGATTATACTGTTCATCACACCCGGGAATACTCGGAGGATATAAATTTATTTGAATTGACACCCCCGTAATCTCTGAATTAGGATTGAGCCTATGAGAAATACCCTGAAGATACTCCCTGTAATCTTTATTCTTACCTTTGTTCTGAGCTTTCAGGAGGCTTTTGCAGCTCCCCGAATAGTTGACAATACCCTGGGGGCCCGGCTTGGTACTATTTTCCCGGAATTGAGGGAAGGTTATATCGATTTGAACCAGAACGGAAGCCTGGACCGCCTGGAAGACATGGATGAGCTGGTTCCGGAATCCCGACTGAGGGATGGAATTCTTCAGGTTCAGGAG
>Ga0334900_1002045_pt1 | contig 18989 bp, 25 predicted proteins | sample GraSluR3_MG_2_FD_207231 | JGI IMG/M metagenome (GOLD analysis project Ga0334900, IMG submission 207231) | Sludge microbial communities from methane-producing bioreactor in Wageningen University, Netherlands - Granular Sludge_31_08-R3 | ecosystem: Engineered > Bioreactor > Anaerobic >...
GTGAGAGTTTTTAAACTGGATAAAATCGATAACAGTATTAACATACCTATCAAGAACTTGAGAAAACAATTGTTTATGTGAATTCGTTTTTACTCTTAACGAGTAGCCCATCGAATCATAGAAAGCTAATAGTGCAAGTTGAATAACACGATGCTCATTTTCATCTAAAATATCAGTGAAATCACATGATTGTTCACTGAACTTAGAAAACAATTCATCTTTAGATTTCTTTAAAGCCAGCAATCTATCAGTATCGTTCAAGAATAGAGAATTGTTTTTGCACTTTGACATTAACACGCAAAAGGGACTTATGTCATAGCCAATAGATTTGATATTCGATAAGGTTGCCTCTACAATAGTAGTTCCACTTCCACACATGGGATCTAACACGACATCCCCTGGATATAACCCGATGATGTTAAAAATAGCTTTTATAAGTTGAGGATGGAATTTACCTCGATATGGGAACAAGCTATGAGTAGCATAACCTGTTGAAAACCTTCCTACTTCAAAATAGCTTTTTGTAAATGATGATCTCCCTTTAGCCAGATCAGTGTTTCTGGAGTTGCATAAATCAAAATGTAGAGTATTCTGTGAGTCATACGACTGAAAATAGGCAAGGCGATCTCTTCTATACTTTCTTTGGAGTGAAGAATATTCAAGATTAGCTAATTTGAGTTCAAAAATCTCTGTGACACTTGGTAATAGCTCAGCGTCAGGAAAGATTATGGATCTCAAGTACTCGTCTGATAACTGTTTAATGTTTCTCTTATTCATGCATGCAACTTATTGAAGTGCTATAAATACGCAACAAAAAAATGTGCTAACCATATATAACTCGATTTGATATAAAAGCTCTCTGTGTTTTTCTATACTCATGAATTGTTTAAGAAGTATAGACTGGGACAGAGTAAGACACTTCCAGAAAAAAGAGCTTTACTGTAGATGTTGCGAGAAACTTAACATCTCAGCTAATCTGGTTCTGAAACTGGACTTAGCCAGAGCTTTGGCAGAAACTCCGTTTATCATCACAAGTGGCTTCCGATGTCAAAAACATAACCAAGTAGTAGGTGGGGTAAAAGACTCTGCTCACGTTAAAGGTCTTGCAGTTGATATCGCAGTTCAAAACAACATAACCCGTCTCAGTATCCTTCGAGGACTAATCATCGCAGGATTCCGCAGAATCGGTATCGGTTCAAACTTTATCCATGTAGATATAGATAACTCTAAAGCAAACAATGTCTGGCTTTACAAGGACAGATAATGCTTCCCATTGATACTGGTACCGTCATCTCAATACTTAACCTTAACTCAGATGACAGGATCATTGTAACCTTTGAAAAGCATTCTCCCAAAGCAGTTCTGATCCTTAAGCGGTTTAGTGATGAAGGTGTATGGAGAAATCTGCAGGAATGTCGTGCTGAGGAAGATGTGCAATACTCTTTCATGTTTGCTTATAGCTATTATCTACTGGTTTCAGCAGTGGAGTTTTTGAACCTGAAAACTCTGGGTGAAGGCATTATCAAATCAACAGGAATCGATGAGCAATCCACTGAACTGCTGACAGGAACCGAGATAAAAACATTCAAGAAGAACTTGGAGATTCAAGCTCTTGAGCTTATCTCCGAATACCTCAACCAAGCAGGTTATGACCGATTAAAAGAGCTTAAAACCGGGAAATCCAAAATCAATCAAACCGGAATCAAGATAGCAGTTATATGAGCAGCATCGATCAAGAAATCATCAGAGCAATATTCAATGCCATAGAAAGCAGGCTACACCGAGTTGGCAGTGTTATTGAAGGTGAGGCTCGCAGATTGATACTCCAGCAGAATATCATAGACAAAGGTGATTTCTTTCAAAATACCGGATATGCAGTACAGTTCAATAGCTCATCAATTGATCTGATTGTGGGCTCTAATGTTCCTCATGAGCAATATGTTTTAGGTGGCAAAGTGCCTTCTTGGACACCGATAGAACCACTCAAAGCATGGGTAGAACGTAAAGGTCTTTCATGGGCAGATAAGAAGACCGGCAAGCATTTTTCAGTCGAGCAGATTGCCTATATAATTCGATCAAAGATAAAGCGAGAAGGAATTCCAGAACGTAACGTTTTTGCAGAAGTGATCAAGAACAAACAGCAGTGGATCTATAAACAGTTAGACAGCATTGAGGTGGTTTTATGACATTCACTGAGAAAAGGCAAAAAATCATAACTGCTCTTGAAAACTCTGGTATCTTATCTAAAAACATCTCCTTTAAAAGAGATGATATCCCCAGAGAATTTCCTTCTGCTATTGTTACTCTTCAAGGTGAAAAAGGTTTAAAGCCGACTTCTAAAAGATATATTGAATACGAATATGACATCACAGTATTTCTGATAATTGATGTAAACAGATCATCTGATCCGGATGCAGACATTCTGGTTCTATCAAGTGTTTTCAAAGAACAATATCAAGCCATATTAGGCAATCATATCCCCAAGATCGAATACTATCAAGCACGAGCTGATTCCGGTAGGATAGTTCGAATAGCGAAGGTCAATCCGGTGGTAGAATGAGAGTTCAGAAGATTGGCGGATTCAATATCGGGATAGTAGATACAGCAGAGTTACTATCCAAAAAATATTCGGGAAGTCTTGTAAATCTGGATTCATGCAAATGGATAGGCAAGCATAGAATAAGCAAGTCTGCTGAGAAAAAGAGTGTTGTTTCTGCACCCTACTCGATGAGCAGTTTACTGCAATTAATACAGAAAGATGAATACCATTCCGGATGCATAGAAGCGAAAGTCAATGCCTGTTTAATGCAGGTTGAAGTTAAGAATTCCTCTCTTAAAAAGTGGCTGTTGGAAGCAGAGTATCCGGGCAATGATGATATCACACTATCGCTAAATGAGTTTCTGAAATACTTCCTCGCTTGTGGAAATGGATTTCTGCTCAAGATGCGCAATACATCCGGGCAATGGGTAGGTTTAGAAAGGCTATTGCCAACAGAAATTCAGATCGTAGAAAACTATGACGAATTCGGCTTCTTTAGACCAGATTTCATTCAAGTAAAGAATGGTAATAAGAAGCTCTTTTCCGGAGAGGATGTAATACACCTGAAGAATCCAACATATAGAAGTAATGCATGGGGATTGGCTTGTCTTCCTATTGCAATAAACATGGAGATATTGGAACAGATCAAGACTTTTGATTACAATAACTTCGTAAATGGTCTATTAGTAGATTATTTCATGATCGTAGAAGGTGGAAGCCTTAAAGATGATGTGGTTGAAGATGCAGATGGGAATGAAGTACTAAAGGATGCTTTTACTGTCATAGAAGAGACACTACAAGCGGCTAAAGGCAATAACAAATCACACACTACTGTTCTTATCGAAACAGAGAATAAAGACGCAAAAATCAGATTAGAACCACTCAGACAGCAGGAAAAGGATGGTGGTTTCACTACTCTTAAAAAGGATCTCCGAGAGGGGATATTCGCTTATCACAGAGTTCCTGCAAGGATTGTATCTCAATTAATACCGGGACAACTGGGAGGCGATAATAAATCAGATATGCTGATTTTCTATCAATTCGTTATCAAACCGATGCAGCATCGTCTAGGTCAGATATTTGCTCACGAATTCAATAAAGAGTTTAACTGGAACTTAATAGCTTCAGACTTCGATTTTGGTGACCTAACAACCATCTTTGAGTCTGATGATGAAAAACTATTTAAAACAAACAGAGTAAACTAAGGAGGAAAAGTTGAAATTCAGAAAAATCCTTAAAAAAGGCGAGCTTCGTAATGTCGAGGTAGATCTGGTATCATTGCTTTTTGATGAGATGACTCCGGCAAACCAGAAAGGCTATATCGTCAAGTCTGCTGATGGCATGAGCTTTGTAGTAAAGGGCTCATCTCAGAAGTTCAAATCTGAGACAGTAGGAAAAGAGGGTAAACTCTTTGTAACACTTATGGAGCCGGATGTAAAAGATGCTCAAGGTGATTTTTACAACAAGACAGAGATTGAAAAAGCCTGTGAGTATTTCAGTAAACATGGTATGGTTGGCAAGAACGATATCAACCATAACAACTACCCTGTAAAAGACTTCTTCGTATCACAGAACTACATCTTGAAAACCAAAGATGAAGCTCATTTCCCAGATGCTAAAGTGGGAAGCTGGGTGCAGGTCTTAAAGTGTGACAACCTTGAATCTGATCTCTGGAAAAAGATCGAAAAAGGTGAGTTCAATGGAGTATCCATCTATGGTAGAGCTGATGATCTGGGAGCTTCAGAAGAGACTTTAAAGGCAATTCGCAAAGAATTGGCAGATCTAAAAGATCTGCAGAAATCAATGAATGATACCAATCGAAAGCAGGAGTTGGGATCGGCAGTATCAGAATTGGAAACCAAACTATCACAAATCGAGTCCGGTATCGGTGATAATCTGCTTCGAGAAGCTGTTAAGAGCATAGAAAAATCTCTGAGCAATCTTTCAATAACACTTAACAGAGCAATCTCCAAATCCATTCAGGGAGAACCGGGAGAAGACGATTCTGATCGTGAAGTATTTATCAATGGAGATAAGGTTATAGTAAAAGCAGCACATCGGGAGATCTATAAAGGCATAGCTGATGTAGATTCCGGAAAAGCAATGAACATCCTAACTCCAAACACCACTTCGCTTTTCATTGATGAAGTGATCGGGTCCAAACCTTCTGATACTCTGACTGATGTTACAGTCATTCCTCTTCTAAAGGATGAGAAGTTTGATGTCGGTTTTGTTGAAGATCTGATCTTCAAAAACAGTTTGGATGGTGCTCTGACAGCACAGGATGTAGGAACCGCAGATTTGGATTGCCCAACAGGGATCCTGAATGCTGAGTTTACACTCGGAAGGGATGTAGTAGAGTTCTACAAAGATAAGTATGGAGAAGATGCATTTGGTGCTTATGTAGAACAGCATATAGCCAAGAAAGCGGAGAAAGCTATTCGTTTGCTTCTGTTTAAGGGAGACAGAACATCAGCCACAGCTAAACTAAAAGCGCTGAATGGTGTATTAAAACTGGCTACTGACCGAACAGATATCACATCAATTAGTCCGACAACCTATGATGAGTGGACAAAGAGATTTGAGCAGGTTCTGCTTCTATTCAGTGATGAGATGCTTGAAGAGCAGGAGAGTTTTAATATCTATGTGTCTCATAAGGACTTGATTCGCATCAGAACAGAGTTGGGATACAGAGAGACCAACAAAGGAGATAAACTACTGTTAGAAGGTGGTAACATATCATTCTCCGGAATTCCGATCAAAGCCAGACTGATACCGGATAACTACATCGTATCTGGTCTGACAAAGTTCATAATTATCGGTTATCGTACAGATGCAGAGTTGAAAGTCGAACACCATGGTTCTGACTGGAAGTATCACTGGTATATCAGGATCAGACCGGGTATAACCTATGTCCCCAATTTCGTGAAAATATTCCATCTCACAGACTAAAAAAGGAGGTAAACTATGTGGAAATGGATACTGAAACAGGCTGTAAAAGCTCTCGCTGAGCCGATTGTTGATGCAATCATTGCTGCACTTGAACATTTAGCTGCTAAAACCAGCAATACCATCGATGATGCTTTTGTTGAAAAGTTCAAAGAGTTCAAAGAAGCCATAGTCGGCTGGATTCTTTCTCACTGCGACAAGATCGCTAAAGCAGCATAAGGAGTAAACCAATGCCAGTACAGAAACCAACACTTCCGGCTGGTCTAAGTTCGGGAGATCTTGCCGATCTCCTGAACCAGATCGGTAAAGTAGATGTCTACAACATATATGCCGGAGTAGGCAGACTAACATCGGCAGAGTTAGATTCCATCTTTGCATCGCAAGAGACAATCAATACAGAGCTGGAGAGCAACTTTGAAGAAATTGGAGAGCTTTCAGAGAAGCCATTCAAAGCCGAATCCAAATCAGAAAAGCTCAAAACTCGTCACTACCAATTGGAAGGGAAAAGAACCAATATAGTCACTGTCACCATTGTTGGTATTTCCGAAGAAAAAAAGAACTGGTTGGAAGACCAAAGTGCCGGAATGACTCAGCTTACATTCATAGCTTTATCTAAAGATAAAACGCAGGCAATCCTGATCAACGGCTGTCGCTGGACTGTGGATTGGAGTGGTGAAGCTGACGGTCTTTACACCCAAGAAGTAACAACTGAATTCATAGGCAAAACATCTGAGAAAGTCGTCTTCTTTAATCAGATACCTGTAACAACCGGAGCATAGATGGAGAAAGAGATAGAAAGCAAAATCTGCGATGTCCATAAGGAAATATATGGCAACGGAGATTCTTCAAAATCAATGGTTAGCAGAATTGCAAAACTGGAGACCACAATCAAAGTTCTGACATCGCTATCAATCAGCCAGTTTTTCATCTTAATCAGCATTGCAATGAAAGTGTTTATGGGAGGTTAAGCATGAATCTTACTTATGCAAAACTGAGAAAAGTACTCTCCCTCTTTCTGAAAAACTCTGTTCTAAGAGATGGCATGAAAAAGCTAATAGAGAGTAAAGAAAAGGAACTGGATGAACTTGGTTTTCTGGATCTACTCGATAAATCACAGGTTGATGTAGAGCTTTTGGAAATACTGACAGAGCAGGAAGCATCTGATATCTCGGCAGAAGATGCCATTGGAGTGTTTGCAGATTTTTTTTGCTCTATCAAAGCCAGTTGGCAGAAGTTAAAGCCACTGCTTTCAAGTTTAGGATTGAAGGTAGAAGCAGGGCTGACTACCGCATCGAAAGGTTAGAGATGGTACTGCGGAATATGGGATTGAACCAACTGGATTTTCAGGAAATGACACTTCCGGAACTGTATTTACGCTACTGCCTACAAACTGAAATGATCAGGAAAAATAATGGATAGTATTATTGCATGGATAGGTGGTAAAAGGCTTCTCAGAAAAAAGCTGGCAACGCTGATTCCAAAAGATATCAATGGTTACATTGAACCTTTCGGAGGAGCAGGTTGGCTTTTGTTTTTCAGAGAGAAATGGGCAAAGCTTGAAGTATATAATGATCTGGATAGCAGGCTTACCAATCTCTTCCTGCAGGTAAAATATCATCCGGAAGCATTGCAGAAGGAATTTAAATGTATGATCGGCAGCAGGGATATGTTCGAGCTCATGAAGACTAATACAGGTCTGACCGAGATACAGAAAGCAGCACGTTTTATGTATCTGATCTCCAGAAGTTACGGCTCAAAAGGTGGAACCTTTGCTACTGCCAAGACTCAAGGTCACTGCAGGTTAGAAAACAAGATAAACAGATTTGAGCAGATCTCCAGAAGGTTAGATGGAGTTATCATTGAGAACTTGAGCTTTGAGAACCTGATAGCTCGATACGATACAAAGGACAACTTTATCTATTGTGATCCGCCATACATGAATGGTTTTAAGTATGACAACTCTTTGAATTTCGATCATAAAAAGCTCTATAATGTGCTGAAAAAGATCAAGGGTAGATTCCTGCTTTCTTATGATGATTGTCTGCAGGCAAGAGAGATCTATAAAGCATATAATATCATCGCTGTCAGCAGAGTTAAAGGGATAAACCGCAAAGCTGGGGAAAGCTATTTCAAGGAGATAATTGTTTCAAATTACGAGGTAGAAAATGTATAGAACAGCAGAATTTGTAACTCCCAAGCATCCCGATAAACTCTGTGACCAGATCTCTGATGCTATCTTAGATGCTTGTTTGGAAGATAACCCCGACTCCAGAGTAGCAGTTGAAACAATGGGAGGTCATGGTTTTGTTTTTATTACCGGAGAGATTACTACAAAAGGGAACCCGGATATCCAAAAGGCAGTTAAATCTTTAGTTGGTAATGAGATTAGCATACAGCTCAATATTGCAAAGCAAAGCGAGTTTATCGCAAATGGGGTTGATATAGGCGGAGCTGGTGATCAAGGGATTATGATAGGCTATGCCTGTAACGAAAACCCTGCACTAATGCCACAGGAAGCTTTTTTGGCTCGAAGTTTATGCCGGTTTATTTATAAACGTTATAGTGCAGATGGAAAGACTCAGATAACTCTGAATGACAACGGGATCATTAGTATTGTAGCCAGCTTCGCCAATACAAAGCAAGATGATCTTGTAAACTTGATTAGTGATTGGGCGAATTCATTAAAGCTGAACATAAAAAAATCGGTTCTATATGCAAATCCTGCTGGTGATTGGATCAAAGGAGGTTTTGAAGCTGATACCGGACTTACAGGCAGGAAGCTTGCAGTTGATAACTATGGACCACGCATTCCACTCGGTGGAGGAGCTTTCTCCGGAAAAGATGCTACTAAAGTAGATAGATCGGCAGCTTACATGGCTCGTAGGATAGCGGTCGATTTTTTGCGAAAATTCGATGCTGAAGAAGTCTTTGTGAGATTAGCTTATGCTATCGGTGTAACCTATCCAATGGAAGCTACTGCTGTTGTTGATGGAAGAGAATTACCGATTTTCGGATATGATCTAACTCCTAATGGGATAATCAAATATCTTGATCTAAACAAACCAATTTACAGAGAAACAGCAAAGTGGGGACACTTTGGTAATGGATTTAACTGGGACAGATAATGAATAGCATCATCGGTTGGGTAGGCGGAAAGAGATTACTTCGTAAAGTGATTGTCCCGCTAATCCCTAAGCACAACACCTACTGCGAACCCTTTGGCGGAGCAGCTTGGATACTGTTTGGAAAGAGTGAAGACCATAAAGTCTGGCAGATATCTAAGAAGCATAAGTATCGGGAAGTATTAAATGATATCAATGGCGAACTGATCAATTTCTGGAGACACATTAAATACCATCCTGATGCTTTTAAAGCTGAGGTTGAACAATACATGGCTTCCAGAGAATTGTTTACTGAGTTTGTCAGTATTAAGCCGAGAACAGATTTTGAAAGAGCTATGTTTTTTTACTATAAACTGGCTTGCTCTTTCGGAAGTCTTTCCAAGACTTTTGCAGTACGCGGTCACAGATCAATGCTCCCTATCCGCAACGGGGATAGACTAAAGCCGGCAGCCGACAGGCTGAAGGATGTTGTTATTGAGAAACTAAGCTACGATGCAGTTATTTTTAAGTATGACAATGTAAGAAGCTTCTTTTATCTGGATCCGCCATATTACGAGCTTGAAGAGTTATATGAGAGAGATTCAACCGACAGCTTTGATGAGCATGAGGAATTGTGTAAACTACTCAAATCAATCAAAGGCAAATGGTTGTTATCTTATAATGACCATCCATACATTCGAGAGCTTTACAAAGGCTTTCTAATAGAGAATGTAGAAACTCTGTACTCTCTCTCAGGTGATACGAAACCTAAAACAGAAATAATTATTAGGAACTATTGATGCTACTGTGTTTCTTCTGTTACTTTTACAGAAATATCATTTCCATACGCTTCTTTCATTTTGTTCGTAAAATGTTCTTCAAAAGTTCTGACTTCGCTGGCTTCAACAGTCTCCGGAGCTTTTCCACAGAAATGAAGTTCCTCTTGAAATGTAAACTGATTATGATGTTTGATCTCAGTAATCTGGTGGTCTATTTGTTGCATTATCTTGCAATAATTGATACCATAATACCTTTTAGAATTGTCAAGGTATCTGACATCTGCTTTAATTACATCAGAGTTTTCATTCCGATTCACACAGATGATATAAGACTTTGTATCTCTCATAATAACCTCCATTGTGTTAACTACACTCAAATCTATCAATAAGAGTTAATGTCAATTAAAAGTTAAATATGGCTTCACTTAAGTTTCGTATCATTGTAGAGAATGTAGATGCCAAAGGTGCTGTTGCTGATGTAGTAGCACAGGTAGACGATCTAAAAGTAAAAGCTGAAACTCCTTCCAATATCAAAGTAGATGCTCAAACCGCTCTTGCTACTATTCGTGATGTGATGATTAACCTGCAGTCGTTAAAGTCTTTGGTTTCTGGAATTATAGGAAAAGCCAATGATTTCCTTAATGCATCACTAAAACAGAGACAAGCAGTTACATTGGTCAATATTGCCTTTAAAGATCAAGCATCTGAAATTCGGAAACTGGCTTCCGGACTCCAATCCATAACAAATTATGGTGATGAAGAACTGCTTCCGCTGATGGCAAAATTGGCACAAACATACAAGCTTACTACTAACGAAGTGAAACAGCTATCACCTTTGTTGATAGATTTTGCTGATGCTAATGCTGCCACCGGAATGACTATAACATCTGCTTTCGATCTTATGGGTAGAGCTATAAATGGCAACACTGCTATGCTGGGCAGATACGGTATTGAACTTGATAAGACCAGATTAGCTCAGGAAGGGGTTAGCTATTTAGTTGAAAAGCTAACTGAAGACTATGGGGGAGTTTCAACTGCACTTGCTGATCTTAGACTGCAGAACTCAAATACTTGGGGTGATATTAAAGAGCAGATAGGTGATATGCTCAATGTGCTAATTACACCACTTCTAAAAGGTCTTCAATCTCTGTTTACATGGTATAATAAACTTACTCCAACAGTGAAAGGCTTTGTTACAGGACTGGCTGTAGCCATTCCGGTCATAGGAGCTTTAACTACGGCGATAACTATTCTGACTACCGCTATAATTGCTCTTAAAACTGCCATAAATCCCGTTGTGGGCATTATCTCTCTGGTAGTGGGAGGATTAACAGCCTGTGGATTTGCTTTCGCAGCATCGACTGTTGAGACTAATAATGCAGAGGAAGCTTTAGCTCGCTATAAAAGACAGGCTCAAGAAGCCAAAATCAAGCTTGATAACCTGATTGCCAATATGATCGATTTCAATGAGCTGGTGAGACGCAGTAGAAGGGAAGTAGATTCTCTCAGCTATGAAGAAGCCAAAAGGCAATATGAGAAGATTGGGGAAGCTCTCAGTGAAGCAAGACGAAAGTGGGATGAAGCGATTGAGGCTCGTGATAGTGATGCTTCTTGGGCAGCCTTTGAGGAAGAACGAGAGTTGATGGCAAGAGAGACAGCTCTACGCAAGAAGCTGTTTGAAGATGATATGAAGGCTATTGAAGAATACCATGCTGGCAAGCTTCGCATAGAAAGAGAGAATACCTATGAAGGTATAAGACTGTTAAGATATAGAGTTGAAAATGCTCAAAAAGCCTATGAAGATATCAAAGAAATCAATGGCGCAACAATCAATGATAAAATGGCAGCATATCAGGCATGGCAGTCATTGGAAAAACAGCTGTCAGATGCTATCCAATCGGAAACAGATAAACGGATAGCTATCGAAAAGCAGTATTCTCTTCTGGCTATTGAGGATGCATTAGAACGTCGAATTACTCAGTTAAATGCCGAGATGGAAGCTGAGCTGAAGCGAGCTGAAAATCTCCAAGTCAGTGAAGAAACACTACAGAACATTCGGACTCATTATTTCAATGAAGAGAAGCGGATCAGGCAAGAGTTTCAACAGCAGAAAGATGCTGAAACAGAGGAAGAGAAATCAAAAGCTCGTCAGCATGAGCAGGAGATGGAAGCGATTCGGGATGAGTTTCATGCCAGAGCCGAAGAGTATGCGTTAAAGACATATGATTCTGAAATGGCAGCTATTGAGTCATATTATGATCGTAAGAGAACTAGACTTATTGAAGCTGGATTTACTGAAGAGCAGATTACACAGCAGATTGAAGCAGCTAAGCAAAGGATTAGAGAAAACTACCAACAGAAAGCTGTGCAAGGCTTCTCAGGTATGTTTGGTAATATTGCAAAAGCAGCACAAGCATTCGGTAAAAAAGGTTTTCAAGTGTGGAAAGCGATGTCGATGGCACAGGCTTTGGTTGACACCTATTCATCGGCAACTGCTGCTTATAAGGCGATGGTCGGACTTCCTGTTATTGGACCAGGTTTGGCTATTGCGGCAGCTGCGGCAGCCATTGCAGCGGGTATGGCTAATGTTGCTATGATATCCAAACAGAAATATCAGGAAGCAGCTGAAGGTGGTCTAATGAAAGGACCTTCTCATACAGATGGCGGTATCCTCATTAATATGGAAGGTGATGAATACATTACCAGAAAGCAAAGAGTAAAAGAGTTAGGCTCTAAGTTCTTTGATTTCATCAATTATGCTCCAATTGATCAAGTGAGAAAGATCATAGGAGGAGCGCTAATTCCGAGTATTCCGATGGTAACTACTCCGGTTTTCAGCTATGCAGGTGGTGGTAGTGTCGGAGATAGTGGTGGATTGAGTCTGCTAATTAATAGGGTAGAAGATCTCATTTCCGAAAGCAAACTTCTCCAAAAGGTTTTACAAGATAAGAAGCTGACAGTACACAATTATATCTCTGCTAATGATGTTATCTGTAAAGCTGACTCTGTACTGCTCAATGAGAAATCAGAAGAGGGGAGTCTGATACGGAGTGAGTTATGAGCTATCGGGTTGATTTCATAGATAACACAAATTTTACAATTCAGCACAGTATATCGCTTGCAGATGGACTGGATAAAATAAAGACCAATGCTGATAAGATTGCCGGAATTACTTACTTTGCCAAAGAACCAAGAAGGATGGAATTCGAATGCTTTATAGATACATGGATTGAGAATAATATCTTCTCAGGAGAGTATGAGTTTGACCGCTATGTATCTCATTTCTTTGTCAGGTTATACGAGAATAACATTCTGGTATTTCATGGCATTATTGACACTTCTTTTGTTAATTATGATGCCAAGACAGAAGTGGTCAGCTTTACCTGCTACGATTATCTGAAACTTCTGACAAAATGCTCAGAGATTCAAATGTTATATTCTCTGATTCAAGGCTATCATCCGGGCTATTGTTTTGGATACATGATGCAAGGGGTAGAGCAATTACTGGGAGTCACTTTGAGTCATGTGTGGGGTTCAGGCTGGTCTCCACTAAACATTCAGAAAACGGCACTGCAGATTCTTTCATTTGATTGGAGAAACATAATCGCTTCTTTTGATAACTGGAATGGAGAGCTTGTAATTGAAGCTGGTTTTAGGATCTACAATCTGTATGTTCCGGAGTTTAGATTGCTGATTTACAAATATCATCAACATTCTGGACATCATCAGATTATGGTATATGGTAGAAAATACCGCATCTATAATCACATTTGCATACATCAGGTTTCTGACAGCGACATTAGTGATAAGACAAGCGCTTATACTGAAGACGAACTCGATGGATTAGAAGCAGAAAGACTTGAGATCTGCAGTGATTACTATACTTCGACTTCTTGGATAGGCAACGATACTTTAAACATCGATGGCAGGATATATAGCTTTGTAATCAATCAGGAAGACCTTCCAGCAAATGGAAGTCAGAATGTAACTGAAACTAAGAATCTGGAGTTCACTGGCAATGCAGTTCCTTACAATATCTATCCCAAAGGTTTTTATGAATTTGGCGGTGAAGGAACAGAACGGCTGAAAGTTCTCAAAGCAGTACTAATGCTGCATAATCTTACTTTAATAACAAATATCAATGGAACAGTAAGGATGGTGAACAAGGATGATTCATCTAATAATACTATAGCCATCGATTCTGCTGATGTTATAGAATTCAAGGTTAAAAGGGTAAATAGATCGATTCCGGATGTATCAACATTGGACACCTTGCTTGGTGATTCTTCAGTCTTGAAGAGCATAATATCTGAGTACTATTTTGATTATTTCAATCAGATCTGGGAGCTGACAGTAACCATAGATAATCTTTCAAAGTACCAGCTATCGCTATTTGATAAGATCCAAATCAATGGCAAACTATATCGAATTACGGAAATCCAGCGAGATGCCAAAGCTGATGAGTACAAGCTAAAGGCTTGGGAGTTGTAATGCTTAGTTATGATGGATTTCGTATTATCAAGATCAATGGTGGGCAAGCTAATGGATATGTAGTAGAGAACGGTATTGTAGATTATGAGCCTGCAGTAAAATACAGAGTAGAGAAGCAGAATGCCTTTGATCCCACAATAGTTATAAGGAGAGAACCCTATCACGAAGATTCAATTGATTGTGAAGCTGTCCTACTGCCAACAGAATTTGATGATCTGGTTGAGCATCTTATCGGTGCAGATCAGCTTTACATAGAGTTCGATACTGCTGATACAAAACTTCAGTTTCCGATAATCACTGATAAGTTGCCTAAACTTGAGGATGATACAAGATCATTTACTAATAAGGTAAAATTCTCTTTCAAATCCATATATCAGAGTTTGAACTATATCAACTTCAATGACATATTTGGATGGGGTGAAGCTTGGGGTAAGAACTGGGGATTTTAAGAGGTAGAAATGGCTGAGACCACTAATTACAGTTTATATAAACCGCAGGCTGGTGAATCAGGCTGGGCGCAGGCATTAAACAACAATCTGGATGTTATTGATGCTCAGATGAAATCTAATCAGGATGGTATCTCAAATCATACTGGAGATGGATCAAACAAACATAATGCAAATCAGATAAAGACTGCCAATGGATCCAATGTTGAGTCTGAGATAGCAGCTTTGATTTCCGGTAAAGCAGATGTACACCATACTCATAATTACTCATCCCCGGCTCATGGGCATATGGCAGTTGAAGTACTAATGCCTGATAATCAGGATATTGGTCATCATATCAATAACATAAATACCGATATCGCTACAATTAACAGCACTCTGAATCTGGTCATTATAGATCTCACGACAGTAAACCTATTTGCCCAGATCACCAATCGGTTTGGTGGAATAAGAGTTATCAATAATACTTCTCCGGTTATTAATGTGTCACATTGGAGTATTGAAGTTCAGAGGGGTGGTGTTACTATTTGTGAGATATACAGCTCCTCTAACTATACTTTTATTGATGGAGATTTGCTGACTAATGTTAACGATGGGGATGAGCTTATTGTCGTCTCCACAGCCTACTCCGGATTATCAAGTAAATCAAAGACCTATTCGCATATTTTTCGTGAGACAAACAACAACGTAGTTGAAAGGCTTAATCTAATCGAATCACAACTAACTATCGGAAACATCATAGATTCATTTGCACAGGATGCAGATGCACTGCAGGCATTGGCAAATGTTCTTCACTCTTCTAATACCTTAGCTCAGAAAGTGTCTGAGTTGATGCAGAGATGAAATCAATAAGGTTCAATTCAGTCTGGGATCTAATTAACAGGAAAACCACACCTACTGTAACGACAGATAAGACCATAACCTTTGTAAAGACCATTTATTCAACAGTAGACGAGAAAGAAGACCTTGGAATCAACGATCAAAATCTAATCCTGTCCGGAAGTAAGTTTCCAGATGAAGCTAATGATGGACAGATATTCATTAAAGATAGGAAACCATATATTTACAAGGAGCAAGGATGAATGTAAAGAAACTGATTGAACAGCAGAAAAAAGAACTTAAAACTGAGCATGATAGACTCAGTTTGTTGCTAACCGATACACAGCAGAAGATATTAAAAACTGAAGGTGCTATGCTAATGATGCAGCACTTCGAGAAACTATTAGATAAGGAGAAGTAAAATGGCAGGACAATGGAAATCAATTCTCGATTCTGACCAGCTTGGTGTTGCTAATGGAGTAGCCCAGTTAGATGCATCTGGCAAGCTTCCAAGCGAGCAATTGCCTATGATCTCGACAAGTCAGATTACCGGTGTTTTATCTGCTTCGCAGATACCCAATCTCGATGCCTCCAAAATCACATCTGGCACGCTGGGTGCTGATCGTATTCCGACCTTAGATCAGAGCAAGATTAGCGGTCTTGAAACAACTTTAGCAGGAAAGGTAGATACAAGTATAACAATAAACGGTTTTGCTTTGTCTTCAAACATCAAGCTTCAAACAAACGATCTTATTCTTAGGGTTACTGAGTTGCCAGTTTCCGGTGTGGAAGGTGAGATTGTTAGTCTTGAAGGTAGTCTTTATATATGGAAGGATTCAGCCTAATGTGGCGAAAGCTTCTTGAGGAAGGTGATATTGACTGGGAGGATGTTGCCAATAAACCAACGGCATATCCTCCTAAATCACATAAACATGAGATATATGCTGATAGCTCTTTCGTTTATAGGGAACTCAAATATGATCTTCATGATGTTCTGTCTCAAGTCGTAGAATTCTTGGAAAATGCGTTTGATTTCAGATTAAAATAACTGAAAAATGCGTCATAACGTGTCTTTTGATAGAGAATAGAGTGGCAAAACTGCAATCACTTGCAAGGAAGATGCAAATGCCCTTTATATCCTTGAATTTAAAAGAGATAGCCTTATTGTTTGTCGAAGTGAAATTTATGCCGCCATTATTGCCTTAAGGCAAAGATGGTGTCACAAATGGCAAAACTGCAATCACTTGAAGTGCCCTAAAGAGGCAAGACTGCCGTCACTTGCAAGGCTGGACAACAAATAGCTCTAAGTATAAGACAGTCAAGCAGTTATGGAGTAGGGGATTGGCTTACATAGTGTAAAAGTGGCAATCATGCTGTCACAAGTGGCAAAAACAGGTGTCACTTTACAGGAACGATAAATCGGGACGACCTATAAAGTGACACCCAAGACTGCCATGTGAAAACACGATTGCCTGGTTCGGTAACTCTCTATTTATTAGTCGAATAACTTCACTTAGTGTCCGTTTTTTCAAATCTGCCATTTGCGGTTTTTTCAGGCAGTTCCTTATCAATTCGAATCCATCTTTGCGGTCACTTAAGGGAACTCACATGGCTCCTAAATGCCTTTATATATTAGGTTTATCAAATCCTTGCCCGTTTAGGGTTGAGCAAGCACTACGAAACTAAACCGTTTTACCGTTTTTGCGGTTATTCACCTCATGAAAAAACGATGTTTCGTGGAGCAAGTGAAAAAACGGTGAAAAAACGAGCGAAAATTCGCAATGCCAATTAATAATTGTAAATATTATAGAAATAATCTTTACCGAGTTGCCATAAATATTTGTCTAATTGTTTTAGATTGAATTTTTCAAGACCATAGGATCGCCGAAATTCAATTAGAATGTTTCTATATCTAATATAGTTCTTGAGTTCTTCTTTAGTAAATTTTGCAAATCTACCGACTCGTTTAAAGTGTATCAGAACTTTTTCTACGTAACTGTCGTAGATTGGGTATTCTTCAGGTTTGTGATGGCTGCAATATTTTGTGGCAAATGAATAGAAGTTTATAGTTTTTGAATCATTCATTTTTACTAAAGCGATTTCGTTAACAAGACTATAATCTGAATTGGTTAGGCGTTCATCGATTTTAAGATCAACAATATGTTTAGCCATTTTGAAAGGAGAAAAGATCTTTGTACTGTAAAAATCGTTTAGAGCACAAACCTTTATTAGTACATCATCCATAGATTCATTTGTTGGATATGTAGCTGTGAAAAGCTTTTTTAAGCTACTCTCCTGCATAACATAGTTTTCGAGTGAATCCCACTTATTGAGATAAGATTGTACTTTATCTATTGAAGGAGAAGGTATATCAGCTTTCATTATAATTCTGATCACAGCGAGATCATTTTATGCTTACTCAAGATTTTGAGTATAACAGGATACCGCGCCTTAAACTGTTCACATAATCATAGTTATCTTTAATAACTTCAAAATCATCTAATACGTCATCGATAACTTTTACTATGATTGTAATGTCGTTTTCGTATTTATTAAAGTAAAGCACTGTATTTGCTTCCTTTTGTAGCCACTTTTCAATTGGGTTCTTCAATGTGTCTTCAATGCAGGGGAGGTATTTTACCTTAAACCGAAGTTCTTCTAATTCAAGTTTTTCGAGTTTTTCTTTAAGACTTAAATAGATGTCGTTATTTTTCATTTCATCATTCATATTAACCTTCCTTTAAGGATTTTGCTTAGTCTAATCGGAGTAGCAGATCTTCTTTAAATCATATTGATATTTTTCTTTATGAGTAATAGGATTATATATTGTAGATTTTGAAACGACTCCTTTACATGAGTCTCCAATATGGAATTCTTTCATTCTCTCCAGAAGATCATTCGAGAAATGACCATGAATGCTTGTATCGTCATCCAATAGTATCTCAAACCGACCCTTTGAGCTTATGGTTATCAACTCACCTTTGAAGTTAGAATCAACTGGATCTGAGATCTTGATTGTTGTTAGTGTTTGATGGAGTGACACTATCTTTTCATTTTCTCCTTTCCAGAGTTGCATGTCTCCTTCAGGACTCTTCCAAGAAATATCTACTTCAAGTTCATCTTTGGATAATTCTGACAGAAAATGAGAAATACTTTTAGCACTTTTTGCGCCTATATTCTCAACGCACTCAATTATTTCATCAGCGTTTTCAGAGTTGAAAGTATCGAAAGTTTTTTTTAATGCTTCCTGTAAAATACTATATCCAAAGAGATCTGGAGTAGTTCTACCTGATAGATAGAAGATAGTAGAACCTGTTCCAATACCTTCGAGTCTCAAATCAATAGTGTCATTAATAATTGCTTCTCGCTTTTTACCACCTTTATTCCCATATTCAAGATACTTTGAAATATTAAATATGGATTGAGCAAAGTGGTTAGTGATTCCTCCAACAACTCGTAGAGGGATACTACCAAATCTCGCTTTTTCTCCCTTGAGTCTGAGTTCAACAATCTCCTTCTCTCTTTTAAGATTTTCTTGATATAATTGATTGTTGAGATCTTTTAGCTGATTATTGTAAGTTTCAAACTCCAACATCAACGAAAAATCATCTGGATTTTTATCTATTAGTGCTTTGATATCTTCAATCTTCTTCTCTATCAGAACAATATGCTCTTTTAGTTTCTTGATAATAGTCATATTACACCTCAAATAAAAAATCTAAAAATTCCTTTCGGTTTTTCTTCACGTGAGAATCCAAACCATCCTCTCCAGTAGCTCCGATCGACGAGATTATTATTAGGTAGAATGAAAACATCACAATTATACCGTATTCTTGAATGAGTACGATTGTTTAAATCTGATATG
>Ga0334900_1002051_pt1 | contig 18932 bp, 17 predicted proteins | sample GraSluR3_MG_2_FD_207231 | JGI IMG/M metagenome (GOLD analysis project Ga0334900, IMG submission 207231) | Sludge microbial communities from methane-producing bioreactor in Wageningen University, Netherlands - Granular Sludge_31_08-R3 | ecosystem: Engineered > Bioreactor > Anaerobic >...
CACGTTCTGCGACATGCCCACGTAGATTCTGCCATCGATTTGGCTTACCAGAGCATAAACAAAAAAGAGATTGTCCATATACAAAAAAGAGCGCTTTGTGCGCTCTATTGTAGCCCCACCAAGAATCCCTGCCTGACTGGCTGCTCCAGCAGGCAGGCAGGGAACTTGGATCTACGGTTTAGGAAACCGCTATGCAGTATTTTCCTTGCTGGCAAGAATTGCCCGAAGCTTCCTCTTCCCGCTGGCTGTCTTGTAGTATTTCTCCCTGATCCTTGCCTGCTCTGAATCGCCCACGGGTTCTGAAAAGAAGAGCCGCCAGGGAGTGTATGGCCTGGTGGACTGCACTTTGCCTTGGTTATGCTCGCTAAGCCTACGCCGCACGTTCTGCGACATGCCCACGTAGATTCTGCCATCGATTTGGCTTACCAGAGCATAAACAAAAAAGAGATTGTCCATATACAAAAAAGAGCGCTTTGTGCGCTCTATTGTAGCCCCACCAAGAATCGAACTTGGATCTACGGTTTAGGAAACCGCTATTCTATCCATTGAACTATGGGGCCAAATAATTCTCACTATTTCAAATCGAACCTGAATCTACGGTTTAGGAAACCGCTATTCCCTGCCTGCGTGACGCGTCAGCAGTCAGGCAGGTATCCATTGAACCCTGCCTGCCTTTGGCAGGTATGGGGCCAACATTTCAAGCCGCAAAAATAAGTCTTTTTTGCTATCTCAGCAAATAAAATTCAACAACACATGGTTATAACACACCTTCACCCGTATAATTCATCATTTCGTAAAAAAGTTAACATCAAAACGACACCCACTTTCTTCCACATACGAAAATTATCATACCTTGAGATATGAAAAAAGGGTGATGAAAAGAAGATTTCGTTTCGAGCATAAAGTAATAATCTTATACCTATTGGTTGGTGGGCTATGGATCATCTTCTCCGATAAGATGATACTGCTTTTTACTAATGATCTCGCCACCATTAGCCGTTACCAAACCCTAAAGGGCTGGCTTTACGTATTGGTAACCGCTGGATTATTCTTTGCAATCCTAAGGTGGTACATCGTAAGGCAACGTAAAGCATTGGATAAATCAGAGGAAAGTGACAGGCTTAAAACAGCCTTTCTGCAAAATGTATCGCACGAAATACGAACCCCCATGAACTCCATCTGCGGTTTTTCGTCACTTCTTGGCCGCGATGGGTTAACACCCGAAAAACGCAAGCAATACATTGAGATCATTATCAACAGCAGCAATCAACTTCTTTCCATTGTAAACGACATCCTTTGCATATCAAACATCGAAACAGGACAGGAATCTGTTAGCATGAACCCCACTCAGGTTGATAAAATTTTTGGTGAGGTTTTCGATATGGCTCACCCACAAACCAAGGCAAAGGATGTAACGCTTAAGCTCGATATCGACAGTAGGGTTAAAGACATTGAGGTATTAACCGATGGGGCCAAGCTAAAGCAAATAGTATGGAACCTTACCAACAATGCGGTTAAATTCACGCAAAAGGGCGAGGTTGTCATGGGCTGCACCCTGGAAGGAGACAAGCTTAGCATTTACATTGAAGATACAGGCTTTGGCATTGCCCCCGAAATGCATGAAAAAGTATTCGATAGGTTTGTACAGGCCTACCCGTCTATTCAACTAAGCTATGGTGGCACTGGGCTTGGCCTATCCATAGCCAAAGGCTATGTCTTACTTCTTGGGGGAGATATTAAACTCCAATCGAAACCATATATCGGAACCAAGGTGTTTGTTTCAATTCCCATCGAAAATCCAGCTAAGCCAAAACAGTAGAAATATGTACAAACAATCCCAATATTGATGTGGTTATAATGGATCTGCGCATGCCCATAATGAATGGATATGAAGCCACTCGCAGGATAAAGAGGTTAAGGCCTTCGCTACCAATCATAGCACACACCGCCTATAAAGAGCCCGAAAGGCAGGTGGGGGTAAACTTCAGGATGGATTTGACGAATATCTCCCCAAACCGCTAAACCAAAAAATTCTAAGCTCAATTCTGTCGAAGTATAAAAAGTAGGGTTGCACCAAAGCAATCCTTAGAAACTCATGAACAGCCCCCTACACATTTAATCCCCTATTTTGTGTAACTCCGCCACTCCGCTTAGCTGAATTTTTAATATCTTTAGGGTCGCAAACAAACACCTACCTTAAAATGACAACTAAAAGGTTACTAGTGGTTTTCGGGCTTTTTTTAATCCCGATTGCCCTACTTGCTCAACCCAAAATGCCATCCATTAGCGAAATGCGTTGGGGGCGCGATTACAATCTACATGTGAAGCTCTCAAACGATACTAACTACGTAATGGATGTAAGGGCGCTTCACCACACTGGGGAGTTGTCGTTTGATACTGATAGCGATGCCGCAACATACTATCCCGTTAGCCTCGATGAGGAGTTTATTAACCACATTAAGAACCGTAAGCTCGATAGCGAAAGGCATCAAACCATCGATTCTATTCAGCCCACCACACGCCCAACCACTCTTTGGTCAGCATTGCACGGCACGCTTGGGGGAGGTTATGTACACTTTGTAAACTGTTTGGTATACGCACTGGAGTCGAACCACCTAAGGCTCTCCGATCCCATCATGCGTAGGCCCGAAACCAAGTGGAAGCCCAAGCCCACAACCCAGTCGTACAAGCGAACCCGCAAATGGGAGTACTACGTGCCATACGATCAAAAGCAGGCTCAACGAGAGTACAAGCTCCGCAAGCGTGAGGGGGACCTCAGAGATTTGCAAGGAATACCCGAAAATTTTTTAGACCTTTTTCTGAATACAAACCAGAAACAGTACGAAAGGCTCCGTGCTGAAGGAAGGAAAATGCAGATTGCCCAAATCGATTTGGTGCGGTTACTTCTGGGCGCAAAATATTTGGGCATCGATCAAATTGAGTTTATCCAGCAACGAGTTACCTCATCGGTGCTTCTTTACAGCGTAAGCAACCTACCCTCAGTCATCATTTTTGATGACTACAAAGCTGCCGTTGCCATGACTCTCGATAAAACGGGTTATAAAATCGACTACGTTGTTTTTCAGGATCAAAACACCCTATCGGGCGAGGAGTATGAAAGCCGTTACCAAATGATTGAAGCAATAATCGAAACCATTAACGAGGCCAACGAAAAGGTTTTCCGCAAGAGGCTCTCTAGCTACTACGGATCGTAGCTCATCAAAAATCATACCCACGCACAGTTCTGGTCGATGTAAAGAGCTGGGTTTTTCAAAAAAAGGTTACTTTTGTGCAATGCAAAATAAACTTTTTGCTTGGCACAATTTATTATTGATAATCAACATATTAAAATGACACTAAAATCACGCTCAAAGATTGCAGATCTACTGAAGGGAGGCGTTGTTGGCGCTGAGGTAACCGCAAAAGGATGGGTAAGAACACGCCGGGGAAATAAGAATGTTGCTTTCATTGCCCTAAACGATGGCTCTACTATACACAATATACAGGTTGTTGCTGATGTTCCAACTTTTGGCGATGATTTTCTGAAGGATGTAAATACTGGTGCTTGCATCAAGGTGGTTGGACAGCTCGTTGAATCGCCCGGCGCACAGCAGCCCGTTGAGATTCAGGCAAAAAGCATTGATATCTACGGCAAGGCCGATGCCGCCACATACCCACTACAGAAAAAGGGTCACAGCTTGGAGTTCCTACGAGAGATTGCCCACCTAAGACCTCGTACCAACACCTTTGGTGCTGTGCTCCGCATTCGCCACGCCATGGCCTATGCCATTCATAAGTTTTACAACGATAAGGGCTTCTACTATCTGCATACCCCAATTGTTACCGCCTCCGATGCCGAGGGAGCTGGTGCCATGTTTAGGGTTACAACCCTCGATATGGAAAACCCACCCCGCAATGAGAACGGCAAGGTAGACTTTACCGAAGATTTTTTTGGTAAGGAAACCAACCTAACCGTATCGGGGCAGCTCGAGGGCGAACTTGGTGCTTTGGCCCTGTCGGAGATCTACACCTTTGGCCCTACCTTCCGCGCCGAGAACTCCAACACCCCACGTCATCTGGCCGAGTTCTGGATGATAGAGCCCGAGATGGCATTCTATGATATTGAGGACAATATGGACTTGGCCGAGGAGTTCCTAAAATATCTTACCAGCTATGCCCTCGAGCACTGCAAGGACGATTTGGAGTTCCTAAACAAGATGTGGGACAAGGAGCTGATTGAGCGCCTCAACTTTGTGGTAACCAACAAGTTTGTTCGATTATCGTACACCGATGCAATAGATATCCTCGCAAAAGCCGACCAGAAATGGGAGTTCCCAGTGTTCTGGGGAGCCGACCTGCAAAGCGAGCACGAGCGATACCTGGTGGAGAAACACTTCAAAAAGCCAGTAATCCTTACCGATTACCCAAAGGATATTAAGGCTTTCTACATGAAGCAGAACGACGACGGTAAAACCGTACGCGCTATGGATGTGCTATTCCCAAAGATCGGTGAGATTATTGGCGGTTCGCAGCGCGAAGAGAACCTTGAGGCGCTTACCACCCGAATGGCCGAGATGGGGGTACCTCAGGATGAGATGTGGTGGTACATTGATACCCGAAAATTTGGAAGCGCTCCCCACAGCGGTTTCGGCCTAGGATTTGAGAGGTTACTCCTCTTCGTTACCGGAATGAGCAACATTAGAGATGTGATCCCATTCCCTCGTACACCTAACAACTGTGAATTCTAACCATAAATTCATCTCCTAAACAATGCTCAAGCAAAGGTTACAACAGAAGCTACTACAGAAGCTATCGCCGCAGCAAATACAGGTAATTAAGCTGCTGGAGATACCCACCATGCAGCTTGAGCAAAGAATTAAGAAGGAGTTGGAGGACAACCCTACCCTTGAGGAGGGGCTAAATTATGAGGACGAGCAGTATCAGGAGGAGAGTGCAAACGAAGAGAAGGAGAATCAGAACGACGATGAATTCTCGCTAGAGGACTACCTCAACGATGAGGAAGTGCCCACGTACCGTTTATCGTCAAACAACTACTCCAAAGACGATAAGCGCCAGGAAATACCCTTTTCTACAGGGACATCATTCCATGAACACCTCAAGAATCAGCTCGGCTTTCGAGTGCTCAATCAGCACCAAAAAAACCTCGGGCTTTACCTTATTGGCAACATCGATGATGATGGATACCTGCGCCGTAAGCTATCGGCCATTGCCGATGATTTGGCCTTTTCGGCAGGAGTCGAAACCAACGAGGAGGAGCTGGAACAGATACTTTACATCATTCATGATTTTGAACCCATTGGTGTGGGCGCGCGCGATTTACAGGAGTGCCTCCTAATACAAATACAGAGCAAGGATCAAACCTTACCCCAGGTGGCGCTTGCCCGCAAAATCCTCAAGTACCATTTCGATGAGTTTACCCGCAAGCACTACGATAAGATACGGAACAAGCTAAACCTAAGCGATGAGCAGCTTAAAGATGCCATTGACGAAATACTAAAGCTTAACCCAAAGCCAGGCGGGAGCTTTCATGACCCCCACAATCGGGTTTCGTATCATATTGTTCCCGATTTTATCCTCGACCTTGTGGATGGAGAGCTTATCCTTAGCCTAAACGCTAAAAACGTACCCGACCTCAAGATCAACAGGGAGTACTCGCAAATGCTCGAGTCGTACGCAGCTAACCGCAGCAGCGCATCAAAGCAGGAAAAAGAGGCCGTTGCGTTTGTGAAACAAAAGATCGATTCGGCCAAGTGGTTTATCGATGCCATTAGGCAAAGGCAAAACACGCTGCTGTTCACCATGCAGGCCATCATCGAGTACCAAACAGAGTTTTTTAAAACCGGCGACGACACGAAGCTAAGGCCAATGATTTTGAAAGATATTGCTGAGAAAACAGGCCTCGACATATCCACCATATCGCGAGTGGCCAACAGCAAGTACATTCAAACCAATTTCGGAATCTATTCACTCAAATACTTCTTTAGCGAGGGCATGCAAACCGATTCTGGCGAGGAGGTTTCAACCAAAGAGATAAAAAAAATCTTGCAAAATTGTGTTGAGGCAGAGGATAAGCGCAAACCCCTAACTGACGAGAAGCTTATGGATATTCTTAAGGAAAAAGGGTACCCCATTGCACGTAGAACTGTTGCTAAGTACCGTGAGCAGCTTGGGATACCAGTGGCCCGACTCAGGAAGGAACTTTAGCAACAACTAATCGGTTAATCACCGTTAACAGCTCTTGAAATGTCGAAATACATCGCTCACACCATATCGGTATTGCTGCACCCCATGCTAATGCCAACCTATGGCCTGCTGGCCATATTTGTAACCAACAATAGCATGTTCCTTCTGCCATACGATGCCAAGCGTATAATACTCGTTATTGTTGCCATTAACACGCTGGCCCTCCCCCTCCTTACGATCCCCCTTTTCAACAGGATGGGTATAATAAAAAGCATACAGATGCATGAGCATAGAGAAAGAATTATTCCCATTGCCTTTACGCTTGTTCCATACATATTCTCTTTTTACTTCCTCAAACGCTTACCCATACCCAGTGAGGTTTCACTTTTCATGCTGGGAGCATCAATTACCCTAGCCATTGCCCTTGTTGTTTCCATATGGTGGAAAATAAGCTTACACATGATTGGCATTGGTGGTTTGGTTGGATTATTCTTTGCCCTATCTACTCGCATATATTTTGAAATCACCACATACCTTATAGCGGCTGTAGCTATTGCAGGCATTGTTGCGTGGGCAAGGCTTCGGCTAAACACACACAACCCCCCTCAGGTTTATGTTGGGTTTATTTTGGGTTGGATTTCGGTTGCCTCAACCATACTACTGCTTAGCTAGCAAAAAGTTTATACGCTATGAATAGAATAATCCTTTTTTGTGTTGCTTCCTTTGCAGCATTATCATTTAATACCATGGCACAAAGCGCTAACGAACAAATTATAGCTAAGGATGTGGAGCTGAAAAAGTTTTTAGGGGTATGGTATGAGATTGCCCGCTTCCCTCATTCCTTTGAACGAGATTTAGTGGGGGTTACCGCAACCTATTCGCTTAAAAAGAATGGCAACATTCAGGTTGCTAATCAGGGTCACAAAAACACCCTCGATGGTAAGCTGAAAAAGGCTAAAGCCTTTGCAAAAACCCCTAACCCTAACGAACCGGGAAGGCTTAAGGTATATTTCTTTTGGCCATTTGGTGCCGACTACCTCATCCTCGACCTTGGCAAGGAGTACCAATGGGCCTTGGTGGGCAGTAGCTCACCTAGCTACCTTTGGATATTAAGTCGCACGCCCCAGATGGATGATGGACTGTATGAATCCATCGTCGAGAAGGCCAAATCTCTTGGGTACGACACATCTAGGCTTGAACTTGTACCCCAGAGAGTAAAGGAGTAGAGTATGCGTCGGGTATCGGCAAACTATATCTACACCAACGCTGGGGAGCCCATCAGAAACGGCGTGGTGGGGGTTGATGACAATGGTACCATTGTGGAAATAATTGACCACAAGGGCCAGGAGAAGGAGTACGCCCACACCGAGTTCCGCAACGGGATAATAGTACCCGGCTTTGTGAACTGCCACTGCCATCTCGAGCTTTCACATCTTAAGAACAGGTTAAGCAAAAATCTTGGTCTGGCAGGATTTGTAAACCAAATCCGCAACCATAGGCTAAGCGGCGAAGCAATCGACGACACAGACCTAGCAGATGCAATGGAAAGCATTATAAAGGACGGAACCGTTGCCGTTGCTGATATTTGCAATACTACCGACAGCTTTTTTGCTAAGCAATGCTCAAAAATCCACTTTGTAAACCTAATCGAAGTTCTGGGGCTTGAGGGCGAAAAAGCGCAGTGGATAATGGATAAAGCCCTAGCCACGAAACTTATTGCCGACGAAACACTAGGCACCAACAGCTACCTAACGCCCCACTCCGTTTACTCTCTTTCGACTCCTCTACTAGAGATGCTTAGCAAGGAAATTGCTACTAATTCAATTGTTTCAATCCATTTTGCCGAAAGCCCTGAAGAAGAAAAATTTACCTTGCAAAGAGCGGGAGGTATAGCCGAGAACTACGCTAGCTGGAGTTTATCAACCCACGATGCCCCAACCGAAAACCCAGTTGAGATTGTGAAAAAGCACCTTCCCCGTTGGGCAAACATACTTTTTGTGCACAACACATACCTTGGCGCCCCACAGGCCGATGAGCTTGCACGGCATTTTCCCAATGCCTACCTCGTGCTGTGTCCAGCATCAAATATCTTCATAGAGAATACGCTGCCCGATATACCCATGCTTATGGGCACGGGTATGCCCATAGCCTTGGGCACCGATAGCTTGGCCTCATCGCCCTCGCTATCCGTGTTCGATCAGATGCGTATTATATCTAGCAGATTCCCCAGCATTGCCTTTACCGAGCTGCTCAAATGGGGCACCATTAATGGTGCAAAGGCCATTGCGCAAGACCATAGGCTAGGAACAGTTGAACTGGGGAAAACACCTGGGCTCAACCTTATCTCACCCTTCGACTTTGCCAACAACAGGCTACTGCCCACCAGCCGCATCACCAAATTGATATAGCCAAAGTTTATCGTTAAGCCGTAATGTGTTGTACAATCATCTTTAAAAGCACGTAAGCTTAATCGTACCCAAATCTTATATTTTGTACCTTTGCCCTCAATATTTTCGTATTGGCATGGCAACCTTTCTGTTTGATGAGATAATTTTTGGCCCCGTGCGCAGCCGCAGGCTTGGGGTATCGCTGGGTGTTAACCTACTTCCAACCACCACAAAGGTGTGTAGCTTCGACTGTATATACTGTGAGTGCGGTTGGACGCATGGTGATCAAAAGGAGAAGTTACCAACCAGAGAGCAGGTTAAAGACAGCATGGTTAAGCGCTTTGAGAGCATGAAGGCGAAGGGTGAACAGCTTGATGTGATAACCTATGCAGGCAACGGCGAACCCACACTGCACCCCGAGTTTGAAGGGGTAATTGACGATACCATTGAGCTAAGGAACAAGTACTTTCCCTATGCACGCATAGCTGTACTATCGAACTCAACCATGCTGCATAAGCCTAGCGTGGTGAAATCGTTATTGAAAATTGATCAAAATATTCTTAAATTAGACTCTGGTTTCGATGAGACCATCCAGCTGCTCAACCAGCCCCATAGGCCCACCACAGCCGAGGAGGTTATTAAGCACCTTGAGCAATTCGATGGTAATTTTATTCTGCAAACCATGTTCGTTAGGGGGAGCCACAAGGGTAAAGTGGTAAATAACACCACCGAAGCTGAGGTTAACAAGTGGCTGTCGGTTGTAGAAAGGTTGATGCCTAAGGAGATAATGATATACACCATAGCGCGCGATACGCCTGCCGATACGCTTAGCAAGGTTCCTTTTGATGAGCTAGAGGCAATTGCAAATAAGGCAAGGAAGTTAGGTATACCCGTTCAAGTATCTGGATAGCATGTTAAATATTGAAGGAAAAGAGCGAGTACTAATTAGCCCCCTTGGCTGGGGGTTGGGGCACGCTACGCGCTTAATTCCAATTATTGCCGACCTTACTGACCGAGGCTGTTCGGTTGTAATTGCTGCAGACCTACCCTCAAATGAGCTGCTCAGGCTACGGTTTCCAACGCTGGAGTATATTCACTTCCCATCCATTAACATTAAGCTATCGCGCCGTCGGCTTAAGATAATTCGGCTCATTCAAATTGCAATGCGATTCTTTCTGCTAACCTACCGCGAACACAAGCAGATTAAGAAGATAGTAAAGGAGTATATGATAGACATTGTGATATCGGATAACCGATATGGGCTATGGGGTGCTACGGAAAGGTCGGTTCTTATCACTCATCAACTCAGAATTCTATTCCCAATACCCTTTAGATGGGCCGAATTTATGGGTCGATGGTACGTAAAGCACTATGCCGAAAAATTCACTGAGTGTTGGGTGCCCGATCGCCCACTGGGCTTCCGGTTCTCTGGTGAGTTATCGAGCCCAAGCAAGTTGCCAAGCAATGTGGAATACATCGGAATACAGTCGCGATTTACCAATATTGGTGTGGAGAAGGGTGAGTCTGAGTGGGATTTCGTGGGGATTGTATCGGGGCCACCTCCACAGCGCGATATATTTGAACAGATACTGATAAGCATTGCCAACCGCCTTAAGCTAAAAGCACTTATATTCCAAGGGCTACCCCTGGGCCCTCGCTTGGCCCGTACCGTAGGCAATGCCACCCTTGTATCGCACCTACCCGACGAAGAAATGGCTCAGGCCATCATATCGGCAAAGCTACTAATCTGCCGATCGGGTTACAGTACGGTAATGGATCTTGTTGCCCTTAACCGAAGCGCACTGATTATACCAACCCCTGGACAATCGGAGCAGGAGTACCTGGCAAAGTATCTCGCAAAGCACAAGCTATTCCTTAGCATCCCACAAAGCAGGTTGCTTAGCCTTACCCTCGCAAACTACAAACAGCTGGTGAAGGTTAGCAATGCCTAATTGAGGTTAACAAAAACAAATTTTGCTCTTCAAGCTCAAACCCTTAACTTAGCGTAGGTAAATTAACCTAACCAATAATGCTCAAACGATTTCTACTGCTGCTACTTGATCTGATACTCTTCTTTACTGGATTCTGTTTGAGCATATCGTTCAAGCCCAACACCCTTGAATACTATATTGATCACTACCCCGTTCCGCTTATCGTTTTCATAATTTCATGGAGCATCTCATCGATTGTGATTGGTAAGTTTGTGCTTACAGGAAAAGAGTTTGGCCCAGTGCTCAAGCGTATCGTTATAAGCAACCTGGTAACCCTGGCAATTGTTACCACCATCATGTTTTTTTTCTACAGCTACTCCTTCTCGAGAATAATTGTTTTTGGCACCATTGCATTTGCCACCGTGCTTGAGATGATAACATACGGGGTTTGGTTCCTTGTAAAGCAAAGCCACGAGATTAAAGAAATGCCCTTGCCCACCATGAGGCTGCGTTCCTCGCCCCCAGTAATTCCTCAACTTGAAGAGACAGGTGCTAAGGTTGATTTTGAGAGGAAAAAAGCCATCCGTCGTACCATTGTTAATGAGCTGGGCCTAGATGTGTACGCATACATTAGCAGAGCCATCAACCTAAATGTGGAATCGACCCTTATTGTTTCTACAACCACACGATTTAACATTGATAATCAACCCTCGCACTTTTTCAACACCATAGTTAACCTTAAGCGGGTAAATGATATTCGATGGATTAACAAGTTCTTTGAGTCGGTTAACGATAAACTTCCCAAAGGAGGACTTTATGTGTGCATGGCTGAGACCAAGGATCTTCGCAAGCGAAGAATTCTAAGGAAGTATCCCCCAGTGCTCAACTATATATACTACACCTTCGATTACATCATCAAAAGGGTAATGCCCAAGTTTAACCTCACCAAGGGGATATACTTTTTTCTTACCCGCGGTGAAAATCGGGTACTATCGAGAGCCGAACTTTTGGGAAGATTATACTCCTGCGGATTTGAAGTGCTAAACGAAGAGTTTGTAGGAAACCACCTATACGTAATATGCCGTAAGGTAAAGTCGCCGGCCTACGATATGGAGGCAACCTATGGGCCATTAATTAAGCTCCGAAGGGTCGGTAAAAATGGTAAGGAGATTAAGATTTACAAGATGCGCACCATGCACCCCTACGCCGAGTATCTGCAGGAATATGTTTACCAAAAGCACAACCTACAGGATGGTGGAAAATTTAAGGACGATTTTAGAATATCAACGGTTGGTAGAATAATGCGAAGGTTATGGATTGATGAGCTACCCTCGCTAATTAACCTGTTTAGAGGCGATTTAAAGATTGTGGGGGTGCGTCCACTTAGCCGCCACTACTTTAGCCTTTACACAAAGGATCTGCAGGAGAAAAGGGTTAGGTATCGACCCGGTCTGGTTCCCCCTTTCTATGTTGATAACCCCAAAACCCTCGATGAGATAATGGCCTCGGAGCACAAATACCTCGATGCCTATGCAAAGCATCCGCTTTGGACCGACATCAAGTACCTATTTGTGGCTGCTTATAATATTATATTTAAACGATATAGGAGCGGGTAGGGAATGTAAAATGTAAAGTGATAAATGTTGAATGTAGAAGTTAGAAGACCGGAGACAGGAGACAGGAGACAGAGGATGGAGGAAAGTGTCAACCCACACCTCCTTTCATCCCTCGTCATCACGACAAAAACTCCGTTCTTACGAGGCAAGCAATCATCAATCATCCAATCATCCAATCATCCAATCATCCAATCATCCAATCATCCAATCATCCAATCATCCAATCATCCCTTCCCAAAACGTCAGCTAGGGCAGGTCTCAGCCAATCAATCCAATCAACCAATCAACCAATCAATCCAATCCATCAATCAAATCAAAATGATCCCAAAACACCAAATAGAGCTAACCGTACGCGATTACGAATGCGACTTGCAGGGCATAGTGAACAATGCAGTTTACCTCAACTACCTTGAGCACGCACGCCACACATACCTACTTGAGCGCAATATCGATTTTGCCAAGCTACACACCGAGGGCATCGACCTGGTTGTTCATCGCATTGAGATTGACTACAAGCAGTCGCTCACCAGCGGCGATAGATTTCAAATTACCTCCTCGATGCGCAAAGAGGGGCCCTTAAGGGTAATATTTGATCAGGAGATAGTACGACTGCCCGATATGAAGCCTGTGGTGAAGGCGAAGGTAACAGGTGTAGGTGTTCGTAATGGTCGGCCAATGCGGGTAACCGATATTGCTGGATTCCAAGAGTTGGATTAGGTCTCCCTATCCTTGCTAGCGACCAGCAAATACAGGTTTTTATCCTCTAGAAACAGATAGCCCTGCTCGTAGCAAAAGAAGTAGGTAAATCCTTTTTGGGTTGTGTAGGTATGCGTATGGTAAGTAAAGTTAAAACCATTTGTTAGCATGGTTTCGCGGGTTACCATTGTTTTCCCCGACTGCTTGTTAAGGCTCTCAAGCACCCGCCTATTCTTCCGAAGAATGTTGTTGATATTGCGAACCGTATTGGTTGCATCGCTATTCAGCTTGTTGTTGTAGGTGTTGCGGCATTGATCCGAACAGAACTTCTTATCGGAACGCCCAATTATTCTATCACCACATTCGGGGCATACCCTGTAAATCTTATTTTCGTCTGCGCTCATAGCATACACGGTTAATCATCGGGCTGAACAGTAATTGGTTACATACAAATATAGTAAAATGTAACCACATGGCTATTAAATTATTTTCGTTGCGTTAACCTTAATTGTGACAAAAAACATTTATTTAAACAAATGTTTATCTAATTTTGCGCCATTACAATTTACACACAATTTAAATGAGAGAGCTAAAAATGAGAGAGCTAAAAATTGGCGGCATAACCATTCCCGTGCCGATTATTCAGGGTGGAATGGGTGTAGGAATATCCCTATCGGGTCTTGCAGCGGCGGTAGCCAACGAGGGCGGTGTAGGTGTTATTTCAGCAGCTGGGCTAAGCCTTGTACATAGAAACCCAGCGCTCGATTTTATTCAGGCCAATATCGAAGGGCTAAAAACAGAAATTCGACTTGCCAAGGAAAAAACAAAAGGGATTATTGGGGTAAACATCATGGTGGCCATGTCGAACTTTGCCGATTTGGTTAAGACAGCAATTTCGGAAAAAGCCGATATCATATTCTCGGGTGCGGGCCTACCGCTCGATCTTCCTAAGTTTTTACAGGCCGATAGCATCACCAAGTTGGTACCCATCGTATCATCGGGTAGGGCAGCCAAGATTATCTGCGAAAAGTGGAAATCGCTATACAACTACCTACCCGATGCCATTGTGGTTGAAGGGCCAAAGGCTGGAGGTCACTTAGGATTTAAAAACAACCAGATAGAGGATAGCCATTTCTCGCTTGAGGAATTGGTAACCGACGTTGTGCGCGAGGTGAGCGTGTTTGAGCAAGCCTACGGACAGGAGATATCGGTTATTGCAGCCGGTGGAATATACAACGGTCAGGATATCTTCAACATTATGCAAAAGGGTGCTCGTGGCGTGCAGCTGGGAACCCGGTTTGTTACCACCCAGGAGTGCGATGCATCGGAAAAATTTAAGATGGCCTACGTTAATGCCACAGCCAGTGATATTGAAATTATACAAAGCCCTGTTGGGATGCCCGGCCGTGCTGTAAGGAATAGTTTTATTGACAAAGTGCGCGATGGCCTAAAGCGCCCAATAAAATGCCCTTTCCATTGCATTAGAACCTGTGATGTGTCGAGCAGCCCTTACTGTATAATAACTGCACTATACAACGCCTACAAAGGAAATATGAAAAGTGGTTATGCTTTTGCTGGCACCAATGCATACTTGGCCGACAAAATATCGACAGTAAAAGATGTTTTTAGCGAGCTAAAAACCGACCTGCAAGCAGCGGTTAAAGACTTTGAGGGGAAAATGAAGTAAATGCATAAATCTTTTAAAAACACAAAAACCACCCCTAGGGGCGGTTTTGTTTTTTTAGGGCTTCGATTAGCTGGTAGTAAATACGAGTAGTTTCGTCACTATTCTTAAAGTTAAGAAAAACCTTACCGTTCATATAGTCGGTAATCTGTATAAAAGGCGGATCTAACGACCTAAGATATAGGCGGCACTCACCAACCCCATCGAGTTTAAAATGACCCTTATTTATGGCACCTATGCTAAACCCGTTGGTACGCTTGGTAATCGTAGGTAAATCATTAGCTAGTTCCACAGCCTGCATCCCTTCATAGTAAAGCTTAACACCATACATCCCCTTTATCTCCATATAGTGAGAATTAATGCTCGCCTTGTGGGGCAAAACTCCCAGCACAATAATCGCTGCAATAGTTACAACCATTATACCTAATACAACCCAACGTGTAACCCTGGCTCCAGTTAGCTTTGTGGTAGAGTGATTATGATTATAGCGTTGGGCTAAGAGCACTGTAATAATAGCCCCACCAAAAATAGTTAAAGGATATATTGCATTGGCCACCATCGACATACCCAACCACTCGAATAGATACGTGCCAAGCAAAATGGATAATCCCATTATTATAAAGACATTTCGTATTAGGCTCGACAATCCCTTAATATCGACCTGAGCACGCTCCTTGGGGCTCATGGTGTTGTAACCGGCAATAAGCATAGGGAAGGCCTTTACCAAAAAACCTAAGGCCACTAGCAAAACGGAAACGATAAGAATGTGGGTGTCCATTATAAGTCAGATTACTGTTGGTTAATATGATATTGTTAAAATACTGAAAATGCCATTCCACTCGCTGCTGCACAACTCCCGTTCGCCCGAGGCTGCTCCTCAGCCAAATATATTTTGGTAGGCTCCCGCTATTTGCGGGACAAGTTGTGCTTAATATACGAAGTTAACTCTTTTTGCCTTTGCAAGCAACGGTTGCTGGTACAGCCTGCTGGTGATAGACCAACTCAGGTGCAACCATCCTTCGGTAGGTAAACCTGAGCCGAACGAGGGCTAGCGCATATTATTCCCTACATCAAACATCAGCTCTTTTACCTGCTCTATCGTATACAACCCAATAAATCTTCGTACTTTTGTAAGTAAACAATTAAACTAAAACAGGTCAACTCCTCACGTAACACCTGTCTGATGGTAGTTTGCCTAAATAAGGCAGGGCAGGTGCAGAGCTTTAAACGCTAAATTTACCTGCCCTTGGCAGGCACAAAACGCCTCATAATATGTCTGCAAAAACCTTACTAGTTCTCGATGCCTACGCCCTGATATACCGCGCCTACTTTGCCTTTATTAGCCGGCCCATAAAAACCAGCAAGGGTCAAAACACCTCGGCAATCTATGGTTTTACCAAATCGCTGCTCGATGCGCTAAAACGGTTCGACCCCACACATGTTGCCGTGGCTTTCGACATCTCGGGCAAAACGTTCCGCACTGAGTTGTACCCCGAGTACAAGGCCAACCGCCAGGAGACACCCGAGGATATTAGGTCGGCCATTCCTGTTATTAAGGAGATTATTCGTGCCATGAATATCACCATCCTCGAGAAGCAAGGCTACGAGGCCGATGATATTGTGGGTACTCTGGCCAAGCAGGCCGAGCCCCTTGGCTTTGATGTGATGATGATGACCCCCGACAAGGATTACGGTCAGCTCCTTACCGACAAGGTGGTGATGGTAAAACCCTCACGCAGCGGTACCGACATTGAAACGGTTACAGCAGAGGATTTCTGCAAAGGTTACGGTATTAAGAACCCAATGCAGTTCAAGGATATTTTGGCACTTTGGGGCGATACATCCGACAATATTCCGGGTGTGCCGGGAATTGGCGAGAAAACCGCCGCCAAGCTAATTGCGCAGTACGGTTCCATTGAGGAGATTTACAAGAACATCGATGAGCTATCGAAAGGGCAACGCGAGAAGCTGCTTGAAAATAGGGAACAGCTCGATATGGCCAGAATACTGGTTGAAATCAAGACAGATGTTCCCGTTGATATCGACTTTGAGAAGCTGCAACGCGTACAACCCAACGCCGAGGAGTTGAAGCGACTTTTCGATGAGCTGGAGTTCCGCACCCTTTCGCGCGATGTGTTTGGCGAAACCAAACCGCAAGAGAAACCCAAGCCAGTGCAAACCTCGCTTTTTGGCGATAACGATTTTGCGGTGCCCGCAACCGAGCCATCGCTTAAAACCATAAACGATGTGCAGCACAGCTACAAGCTGGTTGATGCCGATAAGGATATTGATGCGCTAATTGAGCAGCTGATGGCGGTTAAGGAGTTCTGCTTCGATACGGAAACCACGGGGCTTGAGCATCACACCTCGAAGCTTGTGGGGCTATCGTTTTCTATTGATGCATTAACAGCTTGGTACGTGCCAATTCCTAACAACGACACCAAGGCCAAAACGCTTCTCCAAAGGTTCAAGCCACTTTTTGAGAATGATAAGATTGATAAGGTGGGGCAGAACATAAAGTTCGATTTGCTCATGCTGAAGTACTACGACATTGAGCTACGTGGCAAGCTTAACGACACCATGCTTGGACACTACCTGTTAGAACCAGATATGCGGCACAACCTGAATATCCTGTCGGAAAACCTTTTGGGCTATAAGCCCATTGGTATTGAGGAGCTGATAGGTAAAAAGGGAAACCGACAGCTTAACATGCGCAATATCGACCCACAAAAAATTGCAGTGTACGCCGCCGAGGATGCCGATTTGGCCATGCAGCTCAAAAAAATACTGTGGGAAAGGTTGGAAAAGGAGAACCTAACGGAGCTCTACTACAAGCTGGAAGAGCCGTTGATTAAAGTGCTGGCACAGATGGAGTACGAGGGAGTATCGATAAATACGCAGGCACTCAACGATTACGCCGTTGAGCTCAACAAGGAGCTTATACTGCTCGACCAAGAGATAAAGGAGATGGCTGGCGTGCTCGACCTCAATGTATCATCGCCCAAACAGCTTGGCGAGGTGCTGTTTGAACGATTGAAGATTGCCCCCGATGCCAAGCGTACCAAAACCAAGCAGTTCTCCACCAGTGAGGAGGAGCTGATGAAGTATGCCGACAAGCACCCCATAGTAGAAAAAATACTAGACTTCCGTTCGGTCAAGAAGCTATTATCAACCTACGTTGAGGTGCTACCCACGCTTATCAATAAGAAAACGGGTAAAATTCACGCCTCGTTTAACCAGGCGGTTGCCTCAACGGGTAGGCTTAGCTCCAACAATCCCAACCTACAGAATATCCCCATCCGCGAGGAGCGCGGAAGAGAAATCCGCAGGGCATTTATCCCCTCGGGCGATGAGTTCACATTCCTCTCGGCCGACTACTCGCAGATTGAGCTGCGCCTAATGGCGCACGTTAGCCAGGACGCATCGATGCTAGAGGCTTTCCAAAGCGGCGAGGATATTCACGCCGCCACGGCAGCAAAAATCTTCAAAATACCACTAGCCGAGGTTACCCGCGAGCAGCGTAGCCGAGCCAAAACCGCCAACTTTGGGATGATATACGGCATATCGGCATTTGGGCTATCGCAACGATTGGGCATTAGCCGCACCGAGGCAAAAGACCTTATCGATGGATATTTTGATACCTACAAAGGTGTAAAAACCTACATGGATAGCTGCATTGAGGAAGCTCGCAAAAAGGGATACGTGGAGACCATTTTCGGCCGCAAGCGTTACCTGCCCGACATCAACTCGAACAACCAAACCGTGCGGGGATTGGCCGAGCGCAACGCCATTAATGCGCCCATTCAGGGTTCGGCTGCCGATATCATTAAGGTGGCCATGATATCTATCCACAACGCAATTCTGGAACAGGGCCTTAAAAGCCGGATGATTATTCAGGTACACGATGAATTGAACTTCGATGTGTACAAACCCGAACTGGAAACGATGAAGGCCCTTGTTAAGGATTGTATGGAGAACGCCATCAAGCTTTCGGTGCCTTTGGAGATTGAAATGGGCGTGGGTAATAACTGGCTGGAGGCGCATTAAGCGAACCCGTCAGCGATGAATAGTCCTACCAAGGGTAGGTGAACTGACAGGGTTCGCTTGATATACATATACAACTTACAATAAAAGTTGACAGTTCACCTGCCCTTGGCAGGGTTTAGCGATGCTGTCAGCTTTTTTTTAATATTTTGCTCCAGGGGCCGATGCAGAGAAGTACGCTACCTTTTCGCCAACAATATCAGACAATAGATTATCGGCCAGTCGGCTAGCGCCAAAACGTAGCCACTTATTGTTAAGCCACTTCTCGCCAAGAATCTCCTCAACAATTGAGTAGAACATGATGGCATCGGGGGCCGTAGTCATCCCTCCAGCGGGCTTTATTCCCACCATTCGTCCCGTTTCATCGTAG
>Ga0334900_1002055_pt1 | contig 18904 bp, 27 predicted proteins | sample GraSluR3_MG_2_FD_207231 | JGI IMG/M metagenome (GOLD analysis project Ga0334900, IMG submission 207231) | Sludge microbial communities from methane-producing bioreactor in Wageningen University, Netherlands - Granular Sludge_31_08-R3 | ecosystem: Engineered > Bioreactor > Anaerobic >...
CCTATGTCAATTTTTCCGGTTCGGGAATGAACGGCGGTTCCCTTGAAGAATCCCTGCTGGTCGGATCGGTGATAATGACCCTGACCGGGCTGGAAAACATAGATGCGGTGCAGTTCCTTGTGGACGGCCAAAAAACAGAAAGCCTGATGGGGCATATATATACCATGGAGCCCATATACAGAAGCGATGTAGAACCCGAGTTCCAGCAATAAACCCGGACACTACGGATTTTAATACGGCTGTAATGCCCCCGGGCATCCGCCCGGAGGTATTGCAGCCTATTCCATCATAATAATACCCATCGCCCTGTAGGTTTCATAATAAATGGTCCGGTTTTTTGGAAGGCCGTTGTCCTGCTGAAACCGATACAGGGCATTTTCCATGGCCGGTCCGTATATACCGTCTATTGAGCCATTGTAATAGCCCAGAAGCCTGAGCCTTCTCTGTACCTCCACCACGTCGGTCCCCTTGCTGCCCGGCCGCAGGTTTCTGGCACCGTTGCCGAAGGGGCCGAAGACGCCGCCGTAAATCATAACCGGCGTACCGTACTTAACATGGGTGTAAAGGTCCTCCACGTCCCTGTTGTACATCCTTACACAGCCGTGGGAAGCGTTGTACCCTATTGACGAGGGTTTGTTGGTGCCGTGTATACCGTAGATGCCCCAGGGCACGTCAATGCCTATCCACCGGCTGCCAAACCCTCCGCCCCACCTGGCCTTGCTTGTAACCTTCCACCTGCCAACAGGGGTGGGGGTTGAAGGAGCACCGGTAGCCACCGGATACTTCTTGATAAGAGTGTTCCCGTCCAGAAGATACAGGGCCTTTTCGTCAATATCGATAAGTAAGCGCAGGTTTTCGTATTCGGGGTTATCCATCATATACCGCTTTTCCCATACCTGGTAGTCTGCCAATTCCTTGGACTGCTCGCTGATTTCCATATAGTTTTCTATATAATACACAGCAGCAATCGCAGCAATAACAAAAAATAAAACAAATCCCAGCCTTCGCAGTGCCATAAAACGAAAACTCCCCCCTTATACCCTATATAATTATATGGGGCTCGGGGGGAGTTTAACACAATTTCTACAGTACCAGGCTTAAGGTTTCACCGCATTTTTTACACCTGCTGCCCTTAGTCAAAACCCTGGTATTAACCAGGTTTCTTTCCACCAGTTTTGTCTTGCAGACCGGGCAGTAAGTACTGTTGTCAACCCCGGACATGTTGCCTACATATACATAGTCCAGGTGTTTTTCCGCCGCTTCCCTGGCCGCCAGCAGTACATCGGGTGAGGTGGGTGGCCTGTCCATATGATAGGCCGGAAAGTACCTGCTCAGATGCAGCGGGATTTTTTTGCTAATGCTTCCCACCCACTCCGCCAGGCTGTCCAACTCACCGGTACCGCTGTTAAGGTCTTCGACCACAAGGGTGGTAACTTCCACATGACAGCGTCCCGACGCCTGTTTAATGGTTTCAAGAACGGGAGACAGTCTCCCGGCGCATACCTTACTGTAAAACCCGTCACTGAAGGCCTTCAGATCAATATTTGCGGCGTCAATAAAGGGAAGCAGCGCGTCAAGGGCTTCGGCGCCGATATAGCCGTTTGTCACCAGCACGTTTTTCAGCCCCTTTTCCTTCGCAAGGCGGGCGGTATCAAAAACGTATTCATACCAAATGGACGGTTCGTTATAGGTATAGGCTATTCCAATGCTGTTCCCCGCCGCCTGCGCCCTGTCAACCAGTTCGCCGGGGGACATGAACACAGTCCCGGGACTGCCGTGGGCGATGGCATGATTCTGGCAAAAACTGCATTTAAGGTTGCAGCCGAAGCTACCCACCGATACTATCCGGCCTCCGGGATAGAAATGGTAAAGCGGCTTCTTTTCTATCGGGTCTATGTTATAGGCGGATACACGCCCGTAATTCATGGAAAACAAGCTTCCGCCGATATTTTTTCTCGCCCTGCAGATACCCGTCTGACCGGGTTTTAGCACACATCCGTGCGGGCACAGGAAACAGCGGACGGTATCCCGGTCCTTCGTATAGTACACCGCTTCCTTTTCTTTCATAAATATCACACCCTCATCCGTGTCTTGTCACCTCAAACCGTTCCAAGACGTAGGATTCGTTTCTGCCTATCCCCGCTTTCTGCAAAGCAATGGCTATTTGCTGCGCGGGAGTGTCAACTCCTTCAATATCGGGAAGCAGAAGCCCCGACCTTCTTCCCGACCGTACTATCACCCCGTATTTTTTCGCATCCAGTTCATCGGTAGACTGTACCGCTTCCGGTTTGCCCAGCACATCCACCGAATAGACAAGACTTTCTAGTTCCCCGGCGTTTACCGGGAAAAATCTCGGGTCTCTTATTCCGGCGCTTATTGCGTTCTCTATAATTTCTTGGGCAATATTTTCGGTGGTTGGAGATATGGTGCCTATACAGCCCCTCAGCCCTCCGGCCTGTTTGATGGATACAAAAACCCCCGCCCTTTCGCTTATCATTTCGCGGGGTAGCCATCCAGGGGGGTCTGTTTTCCTGCCTTCCCTTACATAGGTTTCCAGCGCAAGCCGGGCCAGCCGCACGCAGCTGTCCTCTTTTTGGTCGGGCGGTTTCGGCGAACCGTCTTTGGCGCCGGTGTTTTTCTGACGTGTTTCAATATTAGACCTAATCGGCTCGAAAATACCGGTGCAGTATCCCACCCCGTAGGGGCCCTCATATGACAGAATATCGGGCTTTGTATCATACCCGTCCAGAGCTCCCAGCATTATCAGTACAGACCTGTAACCACACTGCCCCGCTTCTTCCACCAGGCGGGGGTCCATTTCCAGGATTCTGTCAACCTCCATATTGCGAAGGTAGGATACCAGTTTTTGGTCAAACTCCGCCCCTTTTTTGCTGTAGCCGGCCGGAGCTCCCCTGGTAAGCCTGTGGGACAGGTCGGCACTGCAGAGGACAGCGGTATCAATCCCTGTCCCTTCCACCGCCCTTTGGATGCATCTACCGAATTCATAGAGCTCTCTTTCCGGAAGCAGCCCGTAAGTGATATGTACAATGCCAAAGCCCTGATATCTTTTGTTTATAAAATACAGGGGTACCAGGGCTCCGTGGTCAAGCTCCGGCGGTATGCGGTATTTTTTCATGGTACCGTCGTCTACGGCTGCAACGGGTATGCCTTTTTGTGCCGCTTCCTCCATAATTTTGAATGCCGTTTCGGTATGCCCCCCGAATGATAATGAAACGCCGGGCTGTCCGAAACCTCCAAAGTCCCCTTCAAACCTTTTTTGGACCCCGACCGCAACCGCATCCCTGAACATGGGCCCGTGGGGAGTAATCACTATTATTACCCCGGGCCTTTTAGAGGCTATGTCCCGGGATATTTCCTCCATCGATTCTATGGTCTTACGGGCACCTTTTTCCTCCCCCTGCCCTATTTCAGGGACAATAACAGGCGGGTGGGGCACCAGATAGCATGTACCAATTCTACCCATTATTTTTCCCTCCATTCCGTTTTGCTGCGTGAAGCATCGGAGGCGGGCGGTATACGTCGATGCCTCACTTTCCCGATAAGTACTTTAAAATGCCGGTATACAACGCCCAGGCAATTTTCTCCTGGTACTCATCTTGGTTCAAAAGCAGTTCTTCCCGCGGGTTCGAAAGAAACCCGCATTCCACAAGCGCGGTGGGGGCTTTGTTATCCTTCAGAAGATATATGTCGTCATCCGCCTTGGGCTGGCGGTAATTGGATTCGTCAAGGATTCTTCTCAGCTCCCCCTGAAGTATCATGGCAAATTCCCTGCTCTCTTCACATCCCCTGTGGTAAAAGGTCTGGGCCCCGTAATACTGCGTCTGCGGGAAGCTGTTCAAATGTATTATTATGTTGACACAGCTGCCGCTTTGGTTGGCTATTGCCTTTCTTTTCTGCAAATCATCCCGTTTTTTGTTCGGCGCGTCGGGGGAATAAAGTCCGTAATCATCGTCCCGTGTGAGAATTGCAATGCCTCCCCCTTCCTCCACCAACCTTTTAAGCCTTAAAGAAATCTCAAGGTTTATCCTGTCTTCATTCTTGCCCTGCCTTCCCACTGCACCGGGGTCCCTGCCCCCGTGACCCGCGTCAATAAATACGACCATGTTGGTCACCGGCAGAAATACGGCCCTGCTGGATTCAACGATATCATTAATATATGTAAAAGTAAATATTATGACTGTCAGAAAAACGGCAGATACCAGGCAGTGCCTTTTTCTGATTATAATAATCCTCATATATATATTCCCCCCATAATGCCGGGTATATAAAAAATATATGTGCAAAAAAAAAATAAATCACTTAAAAGTGATAGATAAGGTATGTCCCCGATTGATAAGCTTTCAGGTCAGGGACACACCTCTCTATGAAGTATGCCTTCGCCGCCGAGGAATGTCCCCACTTGAGTTCCTTACTGCAGAATGTCCCCGATTGATAGTCTTATGGGTTTTATATTGCAAATTTTTGTGTTACTCAAGGTCGGGGAGTACCTTGTTTAGAATGATCCCGGCAATTGCTCCCAGGGCCATGCCGGACACGCTGAAATTAAGGATCCCCATTTTCACCGGCAGGGCTGCTCCCCCAAGGCCAAGTATCAGTATTACCGCAGCTATGATAAGGTTCCTGGATTTCTTGAAATCCACCGCATTTTCCACCACTGTCCTGACACCCACACCGGCTATCATACCGAACAGTATTATGGATATACCGCCCACAACGGCAGTGGGTATGGTATTTATAAATGCTCCGAGTTTGGGTACTATGGAAAGTATTATTGCAAAACATGCCGCGACCCTCATGACAACAGGGTTATACACCTTTGTAAGGGCAAGGACCCCGGTGTTTTCGGAATAGGTTGTATTGGCAGGGCCGCCGAACATGGCGGATACACAGGTGGCCAACCCGTCCCCCATAAGGGTTCTGGAAAGACCCGGTTCTTCCACCAGGTTCTTTTCCACCGTGGCGCCCACCGCCAGTACGTCGCCTATGTGCTCCACCACTGTAACTATGGCTACCGGAGCCACCATCATTATCATTTCAAGGTTGAACTTGGCCATCTGGAAGGGGGGCATTCCGAACCAATCCGCTTCCACAAAGGGGGTGAAGTCAACGTTCCCGGTCATAATGGATACCATATACCCTACAAAAAGGCCTATTAGAACCGGAAGTACCTTTATAAAGCCTTTTGCAAATATGCTGACCGCCGCCACCGTACACAGTGAAACCACCGCAAGAAACCAGTTGCCCTGCGCCATGTCTATTGCGGTAGGTGCAAGCAGAAGGCCAATGGTCATTATTATCGGCCCGGTTACTATCGGAGGGAAAAAACTCACAATTTTTTCATAACCGAACACCTGTACCAGGCCCGCTATGACGAGGTATACAAGCCCTGCTATTACGATTCCTCCCTGGGCATAGGCAAGCCCTTCGGCATAGGCGTCACCAGCTTCATACGCAACACCGTTCACGGCTGCAACCGCGGCCGCTGCCGCTAAAATGGGCGGAATAAAGGCAAAGGACGATCCCAGAAATACCGGCACCTTCTTTTTGGTGATGAAATGAAACAGCAGTGTCCCGACGCCCGCCATGAAAAGAGCTACTGAAATGTTCATCCCGGTAATAATGGGAACAAGAACAGTAGCTCCAAACATTGTAAAGGTATGCTGCAGTCCCAAAACTGCTCTCTTGCCGGTGGTGAGGGTATCACCCTCCAAAATTGCGCCGCTGTCAACCCGTTGGTTCCTGTCAGTGTTAGCCATTATCCACACTCCTTTTATTTTTATCAAAACAAAAACTTCCTGTCACCGACAGGAAGTATCTTTGCACAGTAAGCATCCGATAACACTTACCCGCTCTTTCCTTGTCGGCCTCTCCGGACCACCTTAAAGGAAGGCTAGTATTCATTTTCTAAATTATATCACCGGGCCTTTGCAATGTCCAGAAAAAATTTAGCTATTCATCATCGATTTCCTCGTTTCCCTTTGTTTCGCTAATGTTCAGCAAAAGACCCTGACCCAGTATCCAGATGGCAAAGAATAATACAGCCGGAAAGATTGATTTAAGTATATCCACAGGGCTCTTAAAGTCATACCCCGCCACAAAAAACTGCACCGCTGCAAATGTAACCGTACCAACCAGTGCCCCTGTCATAACCACTTTCTTTCTCGCCCTTTTACTCCTATAGGTCAGATAAAGGCCCTTGAGCACGTTGTTTACCGTTATATATATAGACAGTCCTATTGTAAGAAGGAATATATCCAGGTATTCGCTTATGTGTTGCTGCAGCACAAACTGCCGAAACAGCAGTATGCCCCATAAAGCCATAAAACATATGCCAAACGCGCTTGAATTTATTCTTCTCTTTTCAGCAATTATTCTTTCATCTTCAATTCTTTTCATTTACTATTCCTCCCAAAAAATATCATTCAGAGTTTTGTCGAGCTCTTTACAGATTGCAATACAAAGCCTGATTGAAGGATTATATCTGCACGCTTCAATGAGACCTATGGTCTGTCTCGTTACATTAACCCTTTCAGCCAGCTGTTCCTGTGTCAGATCCTTTTCGATTCTCGCCAGCTTCAGTTTTATATTCTTCATTGAACAGCACCTGCCTATAGTATAGGTTTTTATTGTTGTCTCTGAGATATTCTTTCACTGACTTTTTGAGCAGTTTTGTGTAATACCATCATTGTTGCAATAAAAAACGGACAATAAATCAAAATTGAAGTAATAAACACCAGGATAAAGTACCACAGCCTGTTACCGCCGCTACCGTACAGCACCGAGCTCCTTATACCAAAGAATATTGCAATGACGAAACCGCTTCCAAATCCGCTTAAAACATTTTTGGTACCCATAGGTATTCTGCTTCTTCTGTCATGGAGTTCCACCTCGTCAGAATAAATGCCAAGCGATACCGTTCTAACCGCACTGTAGAGCAGTAATATAACAATTATAAAAAACTCGGTGGTAACCGGTTCAGTATTTATACCATACAGGTAGAACTTAACCAGAATTGAAGTGCCATTTAGTATTATGGCGATCCAAAATGCCTCTTTATAAATTTTGTTTTTTAGGTTTTCAACTCTCTCGTCGGAAACTTTTTCCCTGTTAAACAGTTTCATAGTCCATCACTCTCCATATAACACAGGATAATTTTCTATTTTGATAATATTATATATTATATGTTGCTTAATGTCAATTATATTTTGCATTTTTCAATATATATTTGTCGCAAGTATGGGCCTCGCCAAATACGGATAATCAAAAAAGCATGCTGCCGCCATAACGCCGGCGAAACCTGCAAGCTCATATGACAATTCCCGCATAAAACAAACCGTCAAGGGTAATATGCCCCCAACGGTTTTATATCCTTACCGACAAACCTGATTAACTGTAGGCAGGTATTTATCGTTTTGAGAACTGGGAAGCTTTTCTGGCCTTCTTCAGGCCGTATTTTTTTCTTTCCTTCATCCTTGGGTCCCTTGTCATAAACCCTGCTTTTTTCAGTATCGGTCTGTAGTCCGGGTCCGCCTGCTCAAGGGCCCTGGATATGCCGTGTCTCAAAGCGCCTGCCTGACCGGTAAATCCTCCGCCGTGCACCCGTGCAATAACGTCAAATCTCCCGGCGGTACCGGTAATCTCCAAGGGCTGACGGGCTATAACCTTCAGGGTCTCAAGCCCGAAATATTCTTCAATGTCCCTGCCATTTATACTTATATTGCCTTCGCCGGGCAGCAGCCTGACCCGGGCCACAGAATTCTTTCTTCTTCCGGTGCCGTAGTACTGGACCTTCTCCACTGTCTTTCCTCCCTTCATAGACGATTAATACTTAAATTCAAGCTTTTCGGGTTTCTGGGCCTGATGCTTATGCTCCGGCCCCCTGAATACCTTCAGCTTGGTTATCATTTTTCTGCCAAGCCGGTTGTGGGGTATCATGCCCCATACGGCTTCATATACAACCTTCTCGGGTTTTTCCCTGATCATTCTCTCATAGGATACTTCCTTAAGCCCTCCCGGGTATCCCGAGTGGCGGCGGTACATCTTCTGTTCCTTCTTCTTTCCGGTCAGCTCCACTTCCGAAGCGTTTACTATTATTACAAAATCACCTGTATCCATATGAGGAGAATATATAGGTTTATGTTTTCCCTTCAGTATACTGGCAACCTGACTGGCAAGCCTGCCCAGGGTTTTTCCTTTGGCATCCACAACATACCATTTTCTCTCAATATTATCAGGTTTAGGCATATATGTTTTCACTTAAATATCCCTCCTCTGCTTTACTGTAACAAGTTATCGTATATGACATAAGGCCCGGGGCTAGTGGGCCCGATATCCATAAACATAAATAGTATATTACATGGCACCGGGCGTGTCAAGAATGACTGCCGTACAGCACTTCAACCAGGAACAGGCCCTGGGGAGGCAGCGTCGGCCCCGCCAGTTTCCTGTCCTTTTTGTCCAGGATATCCCCGATGTGGGAGGGCATGATGTTTCCCTTCCCCACTTCCACAAGGGTGCCGGCTATTATTCTTACCATTTTGTATAAAAAACCATCCGCCTGTATTGTCATCTCTATCATCCGGCCGCTTCTCTCCAGTTCCAGCAATTGTACATTCCTGACCTTTGACTTGACAAGGCTGCCGCTGCTGCAAAAGGAAGAAAAGTCTCTACTGCCGGTTATATGCTTTGAAGCTTCCTTCATTAAATCAAAATTTAAACTTTCGGATATAAAACAGCTGTAGTTTCTGTATATTGCCGAAGAAATCGGCGCATTGTAAATTTTGTACCTGTATTTCTTTGAAACGGCATGGTACCTTGCATGAAAATCCAAATTAACGTCGATGGCCTTTACAATCCTTATATCCGGCGGCAGCTGACTGTTGAGTGCCGGCGGTATCTTTACGGTATTTATCCGGGTACCGGTTTTGAAATTCGCCCTCTGGCCGAAGGCGTGTACCCCGGTATCGGTTCTGCCGGCACCGATAAGTTTTGCCCTTTCTCCGGTAATTTTTTCTATGCTGTCCTCAATAAGCTGCTGCACCGACAGGGCGTTTACCTGACGCTGCCATCCGTGATAGTTGGTGCCGTCATATTCTATCGTAAGCAGTATATTTCTCATCTAAAACACCTGCCAACCCCTGCTTGCAATTGTGACTCCGAGGGTTAATACTCCCAGTACCAGAGCAAAATAGTCCGTCCGGGCCATCATAAGCACCTTCATTCTGGTCCTGTTTTTTCCGCCCCTGTAGCACCTTGACTCCATCGCCAGCGCCAGGTCGTCCGCCCGTCTGAAGGCGCTTATGAAAAGCGGCACCAAAAGCGGTACAAGGTTTTTGGCCCTTCTTAAAAGGTTTCCGCTTTCAAAGTCCGCACCCCTTGCCATCTGGGCCTTCATTATCTTGTCGGTTTCGTCCAGAAGGGTAGGAATAAACCTTAGGGCAATGGTCATCATCATCGCAAGCTCATGGGCGGGCACCCCCAGTCTTCTGAAGGGGTTCAGCAGCTTCTCAATCCCGTCGGTCAGGGCTATGGGTGAAGTGGTAAGGGTCAGCAGCGATGCCCCCATAACCAGCAGCACAAGCCTGGCCGCCATCCGCCCCGCCTGCATCAGCCCTTCCCGGGTTATATTCAGGGGCCCCAGGCTGTATATCACCTGTCCCTCAACCATAAGCATATTGACAAATATGGTGAGAAGCAGGATTAACAGCAGAGGCCTCAACCCCTTGAATACGTATTTGACGGGTACCCTTGAAAGTCCAAGCTCGGTAAAAATAAAAAATGCGCATATGCCGTACCCGATAATGTTATTTGCAACAAAAAGGCAAACTATGATTACAAAGGTCAGGACTATCTTAATTCTCGGGTCCAGCCTGTGAATAACCGAACCCCCGGGAAAGTACTGACCAATGGTTATATCCTTAAGCATTTCCCCCACACCCTAGATTTCTTAATATTTGGTCCCTGGCATTTTCCACCGTGAACACGTTCACCTTAACTTCCCAGCCCTTTTTCTTGAGTTTTACCATCAAAGAAGACATGGACGGAAGGCCCAAACCCATATCCTTAAGAAGCCCGCCGTCGCTGAACACTTCTTCGGGAGTTCCGCTGTGAGCTATTCTGCCCTTTTCCATGACTATAATTCTGTCGGCCAGCCGGGCGATTTCATCCATATTATGGGTAACAATAATTATTGTTATCCCCTGTTTTCTGTTCATATCGCGGATGTGTCCGAGGATCTCCCTTCTTCCTTCGGGGTCAAGCCCCGCCGTGGGCTCGTCCAAAACCAGATACTTAGGCCTCATGGCAAGAACGCCGGCAATGGCAATTCTGCGCCGCTGCCCGCCTGAAAGCCCGAAGGGGCTGGCTTCCTTTAAATCGTTATAACTCAGGCCGACCATGTTCATTGCCCATTTAACCCTTTTTGTAATATCCTTTTCGTTTAAACCTATATTCCTGGGTCCGAAGGCCACATCCTTAAATACCGTTTCCTCAAACAGCTGATGTTCGGGATACTGAAACACGAGCCCAACCTTCTGCCTTACCTCGCTTCTTTTGTATCCCTTTTCCCATATATCCCTGTCATCAACCTTTATTCTGCCTTCCCGGGGCTTCAGCAGTCCGTTCATATGCTGTATCAGCGTGGACTTCCCGGAACCGGTATGCCCGATTATTCCAACAAAACTTCCCTCGTCAATCTCCAGGTTTATATCTTCAAGGGCTGACTTCTCATAGGGCGTACCCGGCATATACGTATACTTCAGGTTTGTGATTTCAATCGACATAACTCCATCACCAACTCATCCTCACTTAAAATGTCCGGCAGCCCAACCCCGCATTCCCTGAGTCTTAGGTTAAGCTGGGCAAGCTTTGGCACTTCCAGTCCCAACTCCTGAAGCAGCTTTACCCTGGAAAATATTTCGGAAGGTGAGCCCTCCAGCGCTATTTCGCCATCCTTCATCACTATGATCCTGTCCGCCTCGGCCGCTTCCTCCATATAGTGGGTTATATGCAAAATGGTTTTACCCTCTTTTTCGTTGAGCCGTCGTATCACTTCCATAAGTTCCTGTCTGCCCCGGGGGTCAAGCATGGCGGTGGCTTCGTCCAGCACGATACATTCCGGCTGCATTGCCAGCACACCGGCGATTGCCACCCTTTGTTTCTGTCCCCCCGATAAAAGATGGGGGCCGTGGGTCCTGTATTCATACAAACCCACCTCCTTCAGCGCCTCGTCAACCCTTGTCCTTATTTCCGCCGGGTCAACCCCCTGGTTTTCCGGCCCGAAGGCAACATCCTCCTCAACGATGGTCGCAACAAGCTGATTGTCCGGGTTTTGAAAGACCATCCCTACTTTCTGTCTTATTTCCCATACCTTCTCCGGGTCCCGGGTATCCATTCCCATTACCCGGATTCTGCCCCGGGTGGGAATAAGCAAAGCATTGATAAGCTTTGCCAGTGTGGATTTCCCCGAACCGTTGTGCCCGATAACCGCTACAAATTCACCCTTTGATATACTAAGATTAATTTCCTTCAGGACCATTTCGTCCTGTTCACTATAACGGAAACTAAGGTCTTCCATCAAAATCTGGTGTTCCATTTTAACCCCTCTTTAAGATGAATTGGGGAAACAGCACTTCTAAACCAGCTCCAGAATAACCATCTCCGCTGCGTCTCCTTTTCTGGGACCAATCTTAACTATCCTGGTATAGCCTCCTTCTCTGTCCATATATTTGGGGGCTATATTGTCAAACAGTTTCTTTACCACCGTTTCATCGGTAACAAAGGCCATTGCCCTGCGCCTCGAGTGAAGGTCCCCCTTCTTTGCCAGCGTAATCATCTTTTCCGCCATGCTTTTGGTTTCCTTCGCCCTGGTTACCGTTGTCACAATTTTCCCTTTATCTAAAAGGCTTGTAACCAAATTCCTGATCATCAGCATCCTGTGATCGGTAGGCCTGCCCAACCTTCTGTTTGATGCCATAAAATATCCCTCCCGCCTGCTTACTCGTCGCTTTTTTTCAAATTCAAATTCAATTCCGAAAGCTTTGACTGTACTTCCTCCAAGGATTTTTTGCCAAGGTTCCGCACCTTCATCATGTCTTCCTCGGTCTTCTGGGTAAGCTCCTCCACCGTGTTTATTCCCGCCCTCTTGAGGCAGTTGTAGGATCTTACCGACAGATCAAGCTCTTCAATTGTCATTTCAAGAACCTTTTCCTTTTTGTCTTCTTCCTTTTCTACCATAATCTCAACGTCCCTTATCTGCTCTGTAAGGGTTATAAACAGGTTCAGATGCTCGTTCAGTATCTTTGCCCCAAGCGATACCGCTTCGTCGGGGGCGATACTGCCATCCGTCCATACTTCCAGCGTCAATTTGTCAAAGTCGGTAACCTGACCCACCCTTGTATTGTCCACTCTGAAATTAACCTTAGTCACCGGGGTGAATATTGAATCCACCGGTATAATCCCTATGGGCTGGCCGGGCTCCTTGTTCTTCTCGGCCGAAATATAACCCCTTCCCTTTTCAAGGGTGATTTCCATGTAAAGATTTGCGTCATCTTCAAGGGTTGCTATATGGAGCTCGGGGTTGAGTATTTCCACGTCGGGACCGTGTACTATATCGCCGGCTTTTATTTCGCCTCCGCCTTCGGCTTCTATTCTTACCAGCCTGGGCTCCTCTCCGTCCAGCTTAACGCTTAAGGTCTTCAGGTTAAGGACTATCTCTGTAACATCTTCCTTAACCCCGGGTATTGTGGAAAATTCGTGAAGAACTCCGTCTATTTTTACAGATGTCACAGCAGCTCCGGGCAGTGAAGAAAGCAGAACTCTTCTTAAGGAATTACCAAGGGTTATGCCGTAACCCCTTTCCAGCGGTTCCACCACAAATTTTCCATAGGTATTGTCGCTGCTTGTTTCCAAAATCTCCACTTTGGGCTTTTCTATTTCTATCATTAATTAAACCCTCCTTGAACAACTCTATTAAATATTGCCGAGGGCAACCGATTACAGTTATATTGATTATCTGGAATAAAGCTCAACTATTAGGTGTTCTGCTATTGGTATATCCACATGTTCTTTTTTTGGCACGCTGACAACCTTTGCTCTCATTTTCTCCAGATCCACTTCCAGCCAATCAGGAGCAACCCTCTGATTATTCTCAACAAGTTCCTTGAATTTTTCACTGGCCCTGCTTTTTTCCCTAACCTCAATGACATCTCCCACCCTTGCCAGGTAGGAAGGAATATCCACCTTTCTGCCATTAACCAGGAAATGCCCGTGTTTTACAAGCTGTCTTGCTTCTTTCCTGGATTCGCCCAGGCCTATCCTGTATACGATGTTATCAAGCCGGCTTTCCAAAAGCGAAAGCAGGTTTTCTCCGGTTACACCCTTCATTCTCTCGGCCATGTTGAAATATTTCCTGAACTGGCTTTCCATTACTCCGTAATACCTTTTGGCCTTCTGCTTTTCCCTAAGCTGGATGCCGTAACCCGAAACCTTTTTCCTGCCCTGTCCATGCTGACCGGGCACATAGGACCTTCGGTCTATGGCACATTTATCCGAATAACACCTGTCGCCCTTCAGATACAGCTTCATACCTTCTCTACGACACAGTCTGCATACCGGTCCTGTATATCTACCCATTGTTTTTTTCTACACCTCCTGCTATTTGCTTAAACCCGTCTTCTTTTCGGCGGCCTGCATCCGTTATGGGGTACGGGGGTCAAGTCCTTAATCAGGTTGACTTCCAGCCCCGCAGCCTGAAGTGCCCTGATGGCCGCCTCCCTGCCCGAACCCGGGCCCTTGACATATACTTCAACGCTTCTCAATCCATGTTCCATGGCGTCCTTGGCCGCCGCTTCGGCTGCCATTTGCGCCGCAAAGGGAGTGGATTTCCTTGAACCCCTAAACCCCAGCTTCCCGGAACTTGCCCAGGAAATCGCATTGCCGTGCATATCCGTCAGGGTTACCATGGTATTATTAAAGGTTGATTTAATATGAGCCTGGCCGCGCTCAATATTCTTCTTTTCACGTCTTCTGGTTCTTCTTCTAGGCCTTGCTGCCATTCATTTTACCTCCTTCATTTAAGGTGTGCCCTTACTTTTTGCGCCTGATGCCGACCGTTCTCTTGGGACCCTTTCTGGTTCTGGCATTGTTCTTTGTACCCTGTCCCCTGACAGGCAGACCCCTTCTGTGGCGCAGGCCCCTGTAGGATCCAATGTCAATAAGACGCTTGATATTCATGTTGACCTCTCTTCTGAGGTCTCCTTCCACCTTATAGTCTTTATCAATTATTTCCCTCAGCTTGCTTATCTCCGCCTCGGTCAGGTCCTTAATCCTTGTATCGAAGTTTACTCCTGCTTCCTGCAGTATTTTTCTGGCCCTTGGCCTGCCAATTCCATAGATATAGGTAAGCCCGACTTCCGCTCTCTTGTCCCTGGGTAAGTCTATACCTGCAATTCTTGCCATCTTACTACCACACCTCCTGTATTCTGTTATCCCTGTTTTTGTTTGTGCCTGGGATTTTCACAGATTATCATTACCTTGCCTTTTCTTCTGATTATCTTGCATTTTTCACATATCGGCTTTATTGACGGTTTTACCTTCACTTTTATACCTCCTCAGCTTTTGCCTCTCCATATTATTCTGCCGCGGGTAAGGTCATAGGGAGACAGTTCAATGGTCACCCTGTCCCCGGGTAAAATTCTAATATAGTGCATTCTCAGCTTGCCGGATACATGGGCCAGTATTTTATGACCGTTTTCCAGCTCGACATGAAACATGGCGTTTGGCAGCGCTTCCACAACCCTGCCCTCCACTTCAATAACATCCTTTTTAGCCATAAGGTAATCATACCTCCATTCACCAGATCCTATTTGCTTTCAGGATTAAGGTTTTTCAGGTGCTTTCTCAGTTCGGCGTTTGTAACCTTCCTGCCGTTTTCGAGTTTTTCCGCAATATCCTGTAGTATAATACCGGTTCTGGCCAAATGTTTTACCTTCTTCTTTTTTGGCCGGTCTGTTTTACGCATTTTTCCGTCGGCTATATACGCATAATGCTCTATTGAGCCCACAACTACAAAATATCCGTCCTTGTCCCTGCCAGCCCTTGATCTTACAACCTGGCCAAGCTTTATACCGTTGGTATCCATACCCATATCACCTCCGGCAAACCCGTTATGCGAGGACTCCGGCAATTTGCTCCCAAACCCTTTCTATCTGCTGTGCGCCGTCAATATTTATCAAAAGTCCCCTGCCCGAATAATAATCTATCAAAGGCTGCGTCTGTTCAAGGTATACCGCTATCCTTTTTTCAACCGTCCTCTGTTTGTCGTCCTCCCTCTGGATGAGCTCCTCTCCGCAGGCATCACAGGTCCCGGTACGGTCAGGACGGTTAAATTTCACATGGTAGGTGGCCCCGCACGCGGTGCAGACCCTTCTGCCCACCGCCCTTTCAACCAGTACTTCCCTTGGCACCTCGATGTTTATTATATAATCCAGGGCCATACCCATTTCCTTTAATACTCCGTCCAGGGCAACAGCCTGGGCCGCGGTTCTGGGAAACCCATCAAGCAAAAACCCTTTCTCGCAGTCCTTTTCCACCAGGCGGTCCCTGACTATTTCCACCACAATTTCGTCCGGCACCAGCAGACCCTTGTTCATATATTCCTGGGCTTTAAGCCCCAGGGGTGTACCTTCCTTCAGGTTTTTTCTGAAAATATCTCCGGTGGACACGTGCGGCACCGAAAATCTGTCCACTATCCTGGCAGCCTGGGTCCCCTTGCCGGCACCCGGCGGTCCCATTATTACCAAGCGCACTATAATCATCTCCTATTTAAGAAATCCCTGATAATGCCTCATAAGCATCTGGGCTTCTATCTGTTTCATGGTTTCAAGGGCCACGCCCACAACTATCAGAAGCGCAGTTCCTCCGAAGTAAATCTTCAGACCGGTAAACCTCATAAGTATGACCGGCAGTACCACTATTACAACCAGGAACAAAGCCCCAACCAGCGTAATCCTGTTTAGAACCTTGTTTATATAGTCCACCGTCGGTTTTCCGGGTCTTATACCCGGGACAAACCCGCCGTATTTTTTTAGGTTGTTTGCCACATCTATCGGGTTAAAGGTAACAGCGGTGTAAAAGTACGTGAAAAACACTATAAGGCCCGCTGTAAACAATGTGTGGGAAAACCCGCCCCATGCAAAGTACCTTTCCATGAAGGTGTTGAACCCGCTATCCGGGAAAAACGCCGCTATGGTCTGTGGAAAAGCCAGCAGCGAGGACGCGAATATTACCGGTATAACTCCTGACTGGTTTACCTTTATCGGTATATGGGTGCTTTGCCCGCCGTACATTTTTCTGCCCACAACCCTCTTGGCATACTGTACCGGTATTCTTCTCTGTCCCTCCTGAATAGCCACAACTCCTGCTATTATAAGCACTGCTCCTACTGTAAACAGTACCAGTTCCACGATGTTTGTCGTGCCCACCTGGTAATACTGGTATATGGTCACCAAACCGTCGGGCAGCCTTGAAATTATACCGGCAAATATCAGCAGCGAAATTCCGTTGCCTATACCCTTATCGGTAATTTGCTCCCCAAGCCACATCAAGAAAGCGGTTCCCGCCGTCAGCGTCAGTGCGACTATGGTTACGTTCATCGGCGTGGCGTTATAAAGGGCACCCCTCATACCGAGGCTGAGGCCTATGCTCTGTACCAGCGCAAGTACCACGGTACCGTACCTCGTATACTGTGCAATCTTCTTTCTGCCCTCTTCACCCTCCTTGGCCAGTTCCTCCAGCTTCGGAACGGCTATCGTAAGAAGCTGCATTATAATGGACGCCGTTATATAGGGAGTGATGCTCAGAGCAAATATCGTAAAGTTGCTGAATGCTCCCCCCGAAACCACGTCAAAAAACCCCAGCAGCCCGCCTTTTTGAACTATTTCCTGGATAACCGCAATATTTATCCCCGGAACCGGTATAAAGGCACCTACCCTGAAAACTATCAGCATAGCAATGGTGAAAAGGATCCTTCTTTTTAAATCCGGTATCTTCAGTGCATTTCTCAAAGTTTGAAGCACTCTATATCACCTCAGCCTTTCCTCCTGCAGCTTCAATCCGCTGGGCTGCCGTTTTACTGAATTTATGCGCCTTTACCGTCAGGGGTTTGCCTATCTCTCCGTTCCCCAGTATCTTTACCCGCTCGCCCTGCTTTTTTATGATGCCCGCCTGCGCAAGCAGTTCCGGAGTAACGGTGGAACCTTCCTCGAACATATTGAGCCTTTCCAAATTTACTATTGAATATTCTTTTTTGAATATATTTGTAAAACCTCTTTTGGGTATCCTTCTCTGCAGAGGCATCTGGCCTCCCTCAAAACCGGGCCTCACACCACCGCCCGAACGGGCTTTTTGTCCCTTGTGCCCTCTGCCTGCGGTTTTGCCGTGACCCGAGCTCATACCTCTGCCGACCCTCTTGGCTTTTTTCTTAGCGCCTTGCGGGGATTTAAGCTCGTGCAACTTCATAGTGACACCTCCTCAGTTAACTTCTTCAACCTCGACCAGGTGACTTACCTTGTTGACCATGCCCCTTATCTCTGGTGTATCGTCATGTTCCACCACCTGGGAGAGCTTCTTAAGACCCAGGGCCTCAACCGTTGCCTTCTGATCTTTTTTATTGCCAATTGTACTCTTAACCAGTTTAATTTTCAGTTTAGCCAAGGTATATACCCCCTAACCCAAAATCTCTTCCACAATTTTTCCTCTCTGCCTGGCAACCTGCTGGACAGTTTTCAGTTTACCTATCCCCTCCATGGTGGCGTTAACCATATTTTTGGGGTTGTTGGAACCCAGGGATTTGGCCCTTATATCCCTTACCCCCGCACATTCCAATACCGCCCTTACGGGTCCCCCCGCAATTATTCCGGTACCCTCCTTGGCCGGCATAAGTATCACTTTTCCCGCTCCATATCGGCCTATTACTTCATGGGGTATTGTCGTGCCCACCATGGGAACCTTAACCATATTCCTTTTTGCATCCTCTATCGCTTTCCTTATGGCTTCGGGAACCTCAACGGCTTTCCCGGTCCCGACGCCCACTTTGCCTTTTTCGTCTCCTACCACTACCAGCGCGCTGAACCTGAAATTCCTTCCGCCTTTAACAACCTTGGTAACCCTGCCTATATGAACAACCTTTTCAACAAGGTCCGACTTAGACTGTTCGTTGTCTCTTCGCCTGTTTTGCATTTATCTCCCTCCTTCTTTTAAAAATTCAAACCGGCCTCCCTGGCTGCATCCGCCAGGGCTTTAATCCTGCCGTGATATTTGTATCCTCCTCTATCAAAAACTATGTCCCTGATACCCTTTTCCAGCGCCCTGCCGGCTATAACCTGCCCCACCGCCGTTGCGGCGTCCACATTGTAACCCTTGTCCGCCTTGTCCTTAACCTCCTTATCCATCGTGGAAACGGACAGAAGAGTTGTGCCGGAATCGTCGTCTATAATCTGGGCGTAAATATGGTTTAGGCTTCTATATACGTTCAACCGCGGCCTGTCGGCAGTACCGTGGATTTTGTTCCTGACCACCCTGTGCCTTTTCTGCCTGGCCTCGTTTCTAATCATTTTTTTCTGCAAGGTTTTTCACTCCCTTCCTACCTATTTACCCGTTTTGCCCACCTTACGTCTTATGCGTTCGTCAATGTATTTTATTCCTTTGCCTTTGTACGGCTCGGGCTCCCTCACGCTTCGTATCTTTGCGGCATAGTTTCCGACCTGCTGTTTATCAATGCCCTTGACAAGAACCTTGTTCCCGTCCACTTCAACGCTTATCCCTTCCGGGTCAGTCATTTCAACGGGGTGGGAATACCCTACGTTCAAAACCAGCTTCTTGCCCT
>Ga0334900_1002057_pt1 | contig 18902 bp, 20 predicted proteins | sample GraSluR3_MG_2_FD_207231 | JGI IMG/M metagenome (GOLD analysis project Ga0334900, IMG submission 207231) | Sludge microbial communities from methane-producing bioreactor in Wageningen University, Netherlands - Granular Sludge_31_08-R3 | ecosystem: Engineered > Bioreactor > Anaerobic >...
AAGGTAAATTTGTCTCTTGTTGGTTCGGAAAGTGTGCAACCAGAGGATGCCAGCCAACGTTTTGAGACAAGTGTGTATGTTCGGTCGCGAGAATAAATGTTACATTATTAAAGAAATGTCTAGATATACTGCCCAATCGGGACAGATCGGTTTAGTGGTACTTTTGGTAATGGTGGTGGTTTCCACGATTGGTTTATCGGTGGCGAGCAGAACAACCCAAGAAGTCACGGTTAGCCGACAAGTCCAAGAAGCCTCACGTTCTTTTGCGGCTGCTGAATCAGCAATTGAAAGAATATTATCGGAAGAGTCGGGGCGTTTTTTTGATTTCGAGGGTGACGTAGCCCAATATAGCAGTCAAGACGAAACTTTACAGGTTCAATCAGATGCCGAAATTGAGGTTGAGGTTGAGAAACAATTTGAGTTAGAAGGCCAGGTTGAGGAAGGTACCGCGATTGAGATTTTGGTTGACGGGGCTCAAGCAGGCAACCAGCTAAGTCTTGAATGGTCAGATACTAGAAATTGTGATGACAATCCAGCATCCCTCGTGATTTCAATTACTAACGAAACAGCAGGCACCACCAACACTCGATATCTAGCAGTAGCTCCATGTGACCATAGTGATAATTTTGAAGTTTTTGACCCAAACGCACTTGAACATCAAGGGGAAGATAAAGCTTTGCGCTACGTTATAACTCTCAATGATGGCGATCAAATTGTCCGAGTAACGCCAGTTTATGCTGACACTAGTATTTTAGCTGCTGGTATTGGTGATTGGTTATCAGTGCCTCAACAATATCGAATTTTATCGGTTGGTAAAAACATAACTGAAGGTGGCCAGGAAACCAAAGCGGTAGAGGTTGAGAGATCTCAACCAATAACACCTTACATTTTTGATTATGCCTTAATTTCTGGTAGTACTATCATTAAAGGAACGGGCGAATAAGTTATGAAATCAGTTGGACTTGATGTCGGCAGTTATGCCATTAAGGTTGCCTCTGGGAAATTAAGTGGTGATAAGTTGGGTATTGAATTGGTATTAGAAGAACCAAATCCTGCCGGCACTCTGCTACCAGCTGATCCTCAGTTAAGAGAGCAACTAGTGGAGAAAATAAAGCAGATTTGGCAGGTTAATGATTTGCCAACAAGGAATATAAGAGCAAGTCTGCCCGAATCAACTTTAGTTACAAAAGTAATTAATATGCCTAAACTTTCGGATGCCGAGTTAGCCTCAGCCATTCATTGGCAGATTGAACAGCATATTCCCATCCCATATGAAGAACTTCAGTATGAATACACCGTTTTACGTCGAATTGAATCTGAATCTGAACCAAGTATGGATGTATTGGTTATTGGCGTGCAAAAAAATTATGTTCAAGGAGTTGCCGATTTATTCTTGGAAGCAGGGCTAGACGTTACAAGCTTAGAAAGCGATACAATTGCCCAACTGAGGTGTCTTGAGTCTAATCTTCCGGTTGGTCAGAATAATGCCTTACTTTATATTGGTGCTACCAATAGTACTGTTAATATAATTAGCGATAACGTTTTGTCGCTGGTTTATACCTTTCCAATTGCAGGCTTTTTATTTACTCGCTCCATTGAACAGGCTTTACAACTTTCTCCTGCAAGGGCTGAAGAGTATAAACGTAGTTTTGGTTTATTAGAGGATCAGATGGAAGGCAAAATCCGCAACGCTCTTTTGCCAACCGTGAGATCTTTAGTAGCTGAAGTACAGAAGGCAATACACTATTTTCAATCACAACATATTGACCAGAGTATCAATAAGCTCTACGTTTATGGTGGATCACAATATTTGCCTGATCTATTTACATTTTTATCAGAAAACTTGGGGCTTGAAGTAGCACCGGTCCGCCTTTCAGAGCAAAGCAATCTTGTTTGGCCAAACCAAGTAGCTCAAGATAGCAGGTTTGTCACCGCTTTAGGATTAGCTCTAAAAGATATTAAAGGCTAAGCCGGTTATGTCAAAAAAAATTACACCCCAGATTAATTTTTTAAAACAGCGGCAGCGGCAAGTCGCAGTTTGGCGTAAGCAGGATGGTTTAATATTTAATATTAGTGTAGCAGTTTTAGTCATTGTGGTACTGGTAGCTATTGCTCTAGCCAGCTGGCTTTACTATCAGAAAAAACAGGAAACTGAGCTTTTAAGGCAAGAAAGAAATCTGGAAACAGAGTTGTTGGCTCTATCCGATCAAGAGGCAAAATACTTAGTTTTTTTCTCCAGACTAGAAATGTTAGCTGAGATTTGGCCGAACAGACAATCTCACCAAGAAACATTGCGCCTATTAAGTGACATTTTGTTGCCAGGACTTGAGTTTAAACAAGTAAAATATCAAAAAACAGATGGCTCGTTGCAGTACAATGTATCAGCTAGTGATTTTTTTGTTTTTGAAGAATTTATCAACTTGATGCGGAATTCGGACTTTAAGGAACGGTTTAATAATTTGAGCTTTTCAGATATTAGACGCGATAAAGATGGCTCATATAATTTTACGGTTACTATGTCACTAAAGGAAAATACATGAACTGGGAAGATAGCAAACAAGAATTTCAGTTTTTTTTAGTTGAGAGGCGTATTTTAGCCAGGTCAATTGTTTTGTCTTTAATTTCTCTTGGTTTAATATTTTTGGTAGTTTGGCCCCTTTGGTCCAACAACCAAAATGTAAACAGTTCGATTAAACAAATTGAAAAAAAATTATCGTCTTCTAGTCAACGTCTCAACTTAATCAAGACTCACTCGCAAGAACAACAAGAAGATTATGATCGAGTTGCCTTAGCGCTGCCTGATCAAAAACAACCACTGCAAGACTTACTCGCCATGCGAGAGATTGCCAGTTCTAGCGGAGCACTACTGAGTGAATATAACCTAAATCCCGGACTAGTTTCTACAGAATCGGCTGAAACTGCGCCAGCTACAACCCAGAATATGCAGACTTTTTCTTTTGAGGTTTCATTACAGGGGACATTGGAAAACATTCAGAAAACCTTTGCTGCTATCGAAAATAGTTTACCGATGTTTGAAATTACTGAATTTGATTTTTCTAGCAATTCAGAAAGCGAGTATAGGGTTAATCTTAATTTAGTTTCTAGATATGCAAGCCTGCAACCGAGTAGTGTGGCTAAAAAATCGGTTAAATCACTTAATGATCAACAAAACCAGGTTTTGAATGAATTGAGAAGGTTTTCTATCACTGGTAGTGATAAACAAATTAGTCCGCTGGAATATAAGGACCGTCAGATTTTCTAAGTAACGAGCTTTATCTAAATGATGGTATCTAGAGATTTTTATTCTTGATCATCTTGATCGATACTAATGCGAACACGAATATTATCTTGAATTGCTCTAACCTTGGCAAGTGTGCGGATGGCTTGAATTGTTCTACCCTGCTTACCAATTATTCGACCGACATCTTCAGGATGAACCTTTAAGGAGTATTCGTGCAGGCCATCTGCCTCGTTTTCTTTGACCTCAACGGCATCAGGATGATTTACTAAATGAACCAAAAGGTACTCTAAAAAATTTCTCATATCAATCCAATCTTTTTATTTGGCTGATTTTTTTTGATTTTCACCACTGAATTTTTTGTAAAGGTTGGCCACGGTCAGTGTGGGCTGTGCCCCTTTTTCAATCCAGGCCTGATAAAGATTATCATCAAACCTAACCTCTTTGGTAATGGGATTATAAAAGCCTACTTGCTCTAAATATTTGCCATCTCTTTTATCCCGACGTTCATTAACCACAATACGGTAAGCCGGCTGATTTTTCTTGCCAACTCTTGTTAGTTTGATCTTAAGCATAACGGAGGGATTATATCAGGTTATAGGTTAATCTGGGAAGTAGCGGCTTAAAGCAGCCGTCGCGGCGGCTTGTTCTGCCTTCTGTTTACTTGGTCCGATTCCTTTTTGAGGTTTTTTACCAGGAATAATTACTTTAACGGTAAAAATTTTATTGTGATCAGGCCCTTCCTCTTTAAGAACCTCATACTCTGGTGCATCCAAATTGCTAGCCTGCATTTTTTCTTGCAGTAAAGATTTAGAGTCTTTAGCTTCAATATCGGTAATAAATGTTTTGAGTTGTGATAATAAATATTGTTTAACAAAAGCCTGACAAGCCAGATAACCAGATTGCAAATAAATTCCACCAATTACGGCCTCAAAGGTGTCAGCTAGCAAGGAAGGAAGTTTTTCTTCAGCTTTATCGCTAAGATTAGCCTGAAGGTGATCTGCTAAATGAAGTTGGTTGGCCACGGTGGCCAAGGTTTCGGTTTTGACCAGAGCGGCGCGATAGCGAGTTAATTTTCCTTCATCTGCTTTGGGATAGTTTTTAAAGATAAATTCAGAAACTACCAACTCCAAAACTGCATCACCCAGAAATTCAAGTCGCTCATTAGTGGACTCTTTCTTGATTTTGCGAGATCTTAGCGATCGATGGGTAAAAACTTGTTGGTATAAATCAGGAGATAAATTCGCTATTTCCGTAGGTAAAGACAAATCTTTATTATTTGACATATGTTACAAAGCGTTGATTAGCTCCTCGTCGATTAATTCAATTAGATCATCAAGAGTTTCAAGCTCTTCATTGGCAAACATGCTCTTAATAATTTGAATATCAAGGTCAATGCCAAAGTTTTGGTTAATTCGCTGTATAAATCGCCAATCATCCTCAGGGTTATTTAGACTGCTATTAAAAAAACCCAAATCCTCGGCTAAATCCCAATCAGGCTGAATCTCATTCTCTTCAAAACCATAGGTAACCGCGATGATGTGCTTTAACTGATTAAAAATTTGGTCGTTTTCGATCATATTATTTTTCCAAACTTCTTTTTTTATCCCAATAACTGCCTAAAACTCCATTTACAAACTGTCCCGAATGTTCGCTGCCATATTCTTTAGCAATTTCGATAGCTTCATCAATAACTACTAACGGAGGAGTTTTGGTGTACATTAATTCATACAAGGCTTGTCTTAGAATTGCAAGGTCCAGCTTGTTAAATTCAGCGATCGTACGTTTGGGAGCAAAAGCTAAGATCTCTTGATCAATGAGCTCGATTTTATTAACAATTGGTTTAATTGTTTTAAACTGTTTCAATTTAATATCAGGCTGAAAAGACCAAGCGTAAAGGGAATGAACTCTTTCCAACCTGCTTTGTCGGCGGGTATCACTATCAGCAGGTGACATAAGGTTTAAGATTTTTTCTGGTCTTTTTTGATTTCTTGCCGTTGTTTTTTGGTGGTTCGGCTCAGTCTCGAAGAAGATAGTTTGATCCCCTTTTGTAACTGTCTACGACCGGCTCGGCCGGTTGAAATTCTTCTTTTTGGTAGTGCACCCATATTTTCCTCTCTGTTTCAATCGCTTATTGTACCAGCTTAATCTGATTTTGTAGCCGTTTTACCTGTTCAATTAATTGTAAATCAAACCAGGTGGCAATTTCCAGCGTATTCCAGCCTGATTGTTTTGTACCAATAAACTCCCCTACTCCTCTGCTTTTAAGATCTAGTTCTGCCAAGCGTTGACCATCTGTAATCGACTCCAATTGTTTAAGTCGATCTATGTGGTCGGTATTTTGTGAGGGAACCAAAAAACACCAACCAGGTTGCCCTTGGCGGCCAACTCGACCACGCAGCTGATGAAGTTGGGCTAAACCGAATCTTTCAGCGCTAGTAATAGTAATTACGGCGGCTTTTGGTAAATCAATACCCACTTCAACTACAGGTGTAGCTACCAGAACATCGATCTTATCTTGATGCATTTTCTCAAGTATTTTGTTTTTTTCAGCTACTGATTGTTGACCAGTCAATACAGCAATCTTAATTTTTGGCATTGCCTTTTTGGCTGATAGATAAAGCTCTTGAGCTGAACTGATATTTTCAAAACCAGGCACTTGAGAAGGGCTAATAAATGGTGCAATCAAGAAAGCCTGAATATGATCGGTTAGAACTTGTTTTTGCAGCCAAGAGAAGTGATCGGCTAGTTTCTGGTGTGGAAAAACTCTGGTTTTGATCTTTTGTTCTTTGCCTGGAATGCCGGTCAGGTATGAAACAGAATCTTGAGTGAACATTATTTTTGCTAAGGTTCTAGGAATAGGGGTGGCGGTCATACTAATTAAGTGGGGCTTGGGAGAAAATTGCCAAAAAAATTCGCGCTGAGCCACTCCAAATCGATGCTCTTCGTCACTGATCACAAGACTAGGTTTAAGATTGACATTTGGCTGAATTAGAGCGTGGGTGCCGATTAAAATCTGAGCCTGAGAATCACTTTTTTGATTAGCTGTCCATAGTTCACAACTAAGGTTTAGTTTTTTGGCTATAGGAGAGATAGTTTCAAAGTGCTGTTGGGACAAAATAGTAGTTGGGGCTAAATAAATTGCCTGATGATTATGGTATGCGAGGTTAGTTAGCGCGTATGCGGCTACAAGCGTTTTGCCACTGCCGACTTCTCCTTGAACAACGTGGTGTGAGGGAAAGTTCTGACTTAACTGTTTAGCAATATCTTGGCAGGCCTTTATTTGAGAATCGGTTAATTTAAATGGAGCAACTTGTTGAAAGTCTTTGAGAAAATTTAGAGACTGCTGATGGTGGATGATGGCGGCGGCTGGTTGTTGTTGTCTCTTAGCTTTTTGTCTAGCTAGCTGAAGAAAAACCTCCCACAGTTCATCGAAGGCCAGCCGCCGCCTAGCTTGAAAAGCTTTATCTAGTGTAGAAGGGAAATGTACCTCTAAACCTGCTTCTTCTCTTGGCATGATTTTTTCTGCTTTAAGTTTTTGGTTAGAAAAATGTTGCGTCAGATATTCTGGCAGTCTAACTTCAAGTGAAAAAAGAATTTGATATAAAATTTGTCTCAGCCATCTGGTACTTAGCTGATTAGCTTGAGAATAAATTGGAATAATTCTTCCCAAGTGAACTTGGCTATTTTTTGATTCAACAGGTTCAAAAACCGGATTAGTTAAACTTAAGCGATTTTTGTAGGCACTGATTTTACCTAAAAACAAATATTCTTTTCCTATTTCTAAAGTTTTAACCACATAAGGTTGATTAAAGAAAGTTAGGCTTAAGGTGCCGGTTTTATCGGCTATTGTAATTAAAATAAATGACTTGCGAGAATAAAAAGATCGAGATTGCTGATTTTTACCCATTCCAGCTACGAAGTGTTTAACTACCTTGGCCTTAATGGTTGTAACCTGATTCAGTTGTAGATGTGCAATTGGAGTAATTTGAGTGGCATCTAGGTATTTATAAGGTAAAAATAGTAGTAAATCTTTAATTGTTGATATGCCAGCTTGGTTGAGTAGTTCTTTTTTCTTTGGTCCCACACCAATCAGGATCGAAACCGGCGATTCCAGAGATATAGTGGGCATATCGCCCATTCTACGCTATACTTTTTTCTATGTCGCTTAGCTTAAGATGGAAAAGATTCTGGCGTCGTCAGCGCTGGCAGCTTAGACGATCTTTTAGATATTGGTCTTGGCGAAGCCAGGTAAAGTCAGGCAGTCGAACTAAAAGCGGAGCCAGAATGACCGCTTGGAAAGTAAGACTATTGAAGTTTGGTTCGATCGCGGTTATTGCTGGTGCTTTTGGAGCAATTTTGTTATTTATTGCTTTGGTTGCTTGGGTGGCAAATGATCTACCTGATCCAAATAACATCAAACGACGAGATGGTTTTAGTACTAAAATTTTTGATCGTCACGGTGAAGTTCTTTATGATTTCTATGCCGATGAACAGCGTAGTCCCATTAAAATATCGGATGTGCCAGATTACTTAAAACAAGCTACGATTGCCATTGAGGATAAGGAATTTTATAAACATAGCGGTTTTGATCCCCTAACCATATTACGAATTCCGTACAACTTGGCTTTCCGTCAACGTGTGGTGGGTGGTTCCACTCTAACCCAACAACTAGTTAAAAACACTTTGCTTTCTAATGAGAGAACGATAACGAGAAAATTAAAGGAATTTATTTTAGCTCTCGAGATCGAGAGACAATTTTCCAAAGATGAAATTTTACAGATGTACCTAAATGAAGCGCCTTATGGTGGGACGGCCGTTGGGGTTGGCTCGGCAGCTCAAGTTTACTTTAACAAGAGTGTTGCGGATTTGAATCTGGTTGAGTCAGCAATTTTAGCCGGCCTACCCCAAAGGCCGTCAGCCTATTCTCCTTATTTGGGACGTACCGATGAGGATGGCAATCCCCTCTGGAAGATTAGAACCCAAGGAGTTCTGCGTCGTATGAGGGAGGATGGGTACATATCAGAGGATGTTGAAAAAGAAGCTAATAATCAACTAGAGGAGATTAGTTTTGAACGTCAGTCAATTCCAATTAAAGCGCCTCATTTTGTGTTTTATGTTCAAGATGTGCTGGAAGAAATGTTTGGTCCGGAAATTGTGCAGGCTGGCGGTTTACAAGTCACCACTACTTTAGACTTACCTTTTCAGCAAGAAGCGCAAACAATCGTGGCAGAAGAGGTGGAGAAGGTTAAAGATTACAACATAACCAACGGTTCGTCGGTTGTGATGGACCCACGAAATGGTGAGATTTTAGCTATGGTTGGTAGTAAAGATTATTTTGCCGAGGATATTCCTGGACAGTTTAATGTAGCTGTTGATGGTTTGCGCCAACCAGGATCGTCTATCAAACCAGTAACTTATGCAACCGCTTTAAAACAGGGCTACACACCAGCAACCGTTTTTGTCGATGCCTTCACCAATTTCGCGCCAGATGATGAGGCCAAACCTTATCAGCCACGAAATTATGATGGTCAGTTTAGAGGGCCAATGAACTTAAGACGTGCCTTAGCAGAATCTAATAACGTAATTGCGGTTAAGACTTTGGCTACGGTGGGAGTCCAGAATATGTTAACCACCGCCTATGAATTAGGTTTTAAGACCCTGGAACCAACCACAGAAAACCTAAGCCGCTTTGGCCTGGCGGTTACCTTAGGAGGGGCAGAAGTGCACCTCATTGATTCAACCACTGCATATAGTGCTTTTGCTAATGGTGGATCTCGAATTGATCCAGTGGCTATTTTGGAGGTTAAGGACAGCTCAGGACAAACTATTTATCAGCACAAACACGTGCCTGGAAAAAAAGTATTAGAGCCAGGTGAAGCTTTCTTGATTAATCATATTCTGTCTGATGATATCGCCAGATCTGGTGCTTTCGGAACCAACTCACAGTTAAATATTGAAAATCGACCAATCGCGGTCAAAACCGGTACCACCAATGATCAGCGTGATAACTGGACGATCGGCTGGAGTCGTAGCACTATTGTAGGTGTTTGGGTAGGAAATAACGATAATTCTGAAATGACCAGAGTGGCCTCAGGCGTAACGGGAGCTTCTCCCATTTGGCGGCGAATTATGTTGGCCGCTATAAACAGTGGCAGAACTACTGATAATTGGGAAATGCCGGATACAGTTGAAAAGGTAGCGGTTGACAGAATCTCAGGTTATCGGGCACATGACGATTTTCCCTCTTATGAAGAGTTGGTTATCAAAGGTACTTTGCCTACACAGCCAGACCCAATCCATCAAAAGGTAAGGCTTTGTGAAGGTCAGGACAAATTGGCGACCGCGCCCGATATCCAAAGAGGAAACTTTTACGAAAAAGAGTTTGTAATTTTAAAAGAAAATGACCCAATTAGCCAAGATGGCCGCAATCGTTGGCAGGAGGGTATTGATGCCTGGATAAGTGAGCAACCAAATGCTGATTTATATCGACCCCCTACAGAGATGTGTGACACATCTGATGAAGTAATTGTCTTGATTGAGGAACCAGAAGACGAAACTAGTTATAATGAAGAAGATATTGAAGTTGAGGTAAAAACTTTTTCGGAAAGAAAGATTGAGCGAGTTGAGATTTTTGTTAATGGTGATCGACGCGAAACTTTTGATAATCCGCCATATAAAACAAAAATTAGATTACCCAAAGGGCGCTACGAAATTTACGCTAAGGCAATTGATGAAGATGACAAAGAACATAAAAGTAAAACAACAGAAATCGGTACTGGCGGAGAGGATTGGGAAAAACCAAAGCCATCACCAACGCCGTCGCCAAGTCCAAAACCATCTCCGACACCAAAATCTAGTCCATCGCCATCACCTAGTCCTACAAGTACGCCTGTAGTACCAACTCCTAATGTAAATTTAGATGATGATTAATGGCTCAAGTTATTACAAACTATTTGAATAAAGAGCGAAAACATTTCCAATTTGGAAAATAGAAAAATTATTGATTGCTTTCTTTGGCAACCGCGGCAAATGCTTCTGGGTCCTCAACAGCTAATTCAGCTAGGATTTTTCGATCAAGCTTAATATTATTAGCTTTCAACTTACTGACAAACAGTGAATAACGAATTGGTTCTGCCAATTGACTTAAAGCAGCCGATATTCTGGTAATCCACAATCTTCTGAAATTTCGCTTTTTTTGTTTGCGACCAATATATGCATATTGGCCAGCGTGTAAATAAGCTTCGTGAGCCACCTTATAAAGACGATTTTTCGTCATTCGATAGCCTTTAGTTTGGGAAAGAACTTTCTTATGTCGGCGTGAAGTTATAGCTCCACTTTTAACTCTAGCCATATTAAGCAACCCCTAACATCTGTTTAACTTTTTTAGCAAATTTGCCCTTAAGTTCCACCGGAACAGCATAGCGACGAATCGCCTTTTTCGACTTTTTACGTCTAAGGTGACGCATATTTTGGGTTCGACGCAAGACTTTACCAGTAGCGGTAATTTTGAAGCGCTTGAGCGCTGATCGTCTCGTTTTTTGTTTATATTTCACAGCCATATTGACTCCAGAAGATTGCAATTATAACAAGCCTTTGCCGATTATCCAAGCGGAGTTTCCTGATTTGTGGGGTAATTTAGCTTTTTTTAGGATTGGGCATTAATTGACAGGACATCATCTTGCCTTGCATTTTTGGTTCGATCTCGATTTGTCCAATATCAGAAACTGCGTCAGTAATTTTCGTTAAGACTTCTTGTCCAAACTCCTTTTTAGTTATTTGTCGACCTTTAAATCTTACGTGTAGCCTAACCTTAAAACCAGCCTCCAAGAATTCTCGGACGCGGTCAATCCTAGATTGTAGATCACCTTCAGCTATAAAAGGTGATAAACGTAGCTCCTTAATATCTGTTTTTTTAGCCGAGCGTTTTTCTTCCTGTTTTTTTTGTTGCTGCTGATATTTGTGCTTAGAAATTTGAATTAGCTTAGCAACAGGAGGTTTTGCTTGGGGAGCAATCAAAACAATATCCTTGTTTTTTTCCTCCCCAAGCTCCAAAGCTTCCTGTTTACTCATCACGCCAATTTGCTCACCGGCTTCGTCAATGACTCTTAGTTGAACGGCTCGAATCCGATCGTTAATGATAAAATCATCCGATTGATCTCTAAATTTTGGCTTTCTTGGTCTAAAACGAATTGTAACCTCCTCTTTTCCTCTGGATTATATCATTTTTGTCTCAACTTCTTGAACAATGATCTTGATAAATTCATCGATAGACATAGTTCCTTTGTCGATTTGGCCACGCTGCCTGACCGCAACTGATTGAGATTTTACTTCTCTTTGTCCGACGACCAACATATAGGGTATTTTGTCCGACTCGGCTTTTCTGATTCGATTTTGCATTGTTTCCGACTCGTCTCTGATCTCATACCTAATGCCTTGGCTGCTTAGCTTTTTACCCAACATCTGAGCGTAGTCAAGCTGATCTGCCGAAATTGGAATGACTGAAACCTGAACTGGTGCTAACCAAACTGGAAATGCACCAGCGTAGTGTTCAATTAAAATCGAGACAAAACGCTCAATTGAACCCATAATGGCTGCGTGGATCATTACCACTCTTTCAGTACTACCTTGCTCGTTAATGCAGGTTAAATCAAACCTTTCGGGCATATTGCGATCGACCTGAATTGTGGCAACTTGCCACTCTCTGCCCAAAGAATCCTGAGCCATAAAGTCAATTTTTGGCCCGTAAAAAGCGGCCTCTCCTTTGGCTTCTGTGAATTCAGCTTTTCGTCTGATGAGTATTTGTCTAAGTTGATCTTCTGATTTCAACCACTCCTGCGAAGTACCAAGATATTTTTCAATATGATCTGGATCGTGAAGCGAAAGGCGAATTTTTAGATCAGCAAAACCTGTACCAGCATAAAACTTTTCAATAATATCCCAAATAGCTAGCGACTCTTGTTCAACTTGACTCTCGCGACAGAAAACGTGAGCATCATCTTGTGTAATGCAGCGTACTCTTGACAAACCAGATAATTCGCCAGTTTGTTCATCCCGATATACCATTGTTGTTTCAGCGTATCTTTGCGGTAAATCACGGTAACTACGTGGCACGTGAGCATAAATTTGAGTGTGATGAGGGCAGTTCATCGGTTTCATAGCAAACATATGCCCTTCACGGGTGTCAATTTTAAACAGCTCGTCACCAAACTTGCCCCAGTGACCACTGGTCTCATACAGGTCCTTTTTTGTTAAATGCGGAATTGTTACTTTTTGATAACCTTTTTCTTGACGTAATTGCCAAACAAAATCATCAAGCAAATTTCTCAGCAGCGTGCCTTTAGGTGTCCACAGCGGTAGTCCTGGTCCGACAAGATCAGAGAAAGTAAATAAATCAAGTTCTTTACCAAGTTTACGATGATCGCGTTTTTTAGCTTCTTCTAGCAAATGCAAATATTTGTCTAGTTCTGCCTGGTTTTCAAAAGCTGTCCCGTAAATTCTCATTAGCATTTGATTATTTTCATCACCGCGCCAGTAAGCACCAGCTAGAGAAAGTAGTTTAAAAGCTTTAATTTCGGCAGTTGATCTAACATGAGGGCCCTTACATAGATCAGCAAAGATAAAATCCTTTTTTAAGTCTGGTAACTGACCATTTTGGATTATCTTTTTAGCTTTTTCTAAATGTTTTTGGCTTGCTGTGATATAAATAGAAACCGGTTCTTGTCGGTCCTGTGCTTCTTGAATCCACTCTTGTTTGTAGGGATTTTGAGCAAATATCTGCCTGGCGACTTCTGGCGACACCTCAACACGTTCAAAAACCAAGCCTTGCTTTATAAGTTCAGCCATTTTTGCTTCGATCTCGGCAAAATTATTTTCAGAAACATTTATATCTTTTTGTTCAAAATCAAAGTAAAAACCTTCATCGGTAGCCGGTCCCATTGCCATCACGATTTTGTCTGCTCCATACAGCAACTGCATCGCCATGGTTAAAATGTGTTCAGCCGAGTGCCTAATTTTTTGTCTTTGTTCTTTTAATTCTTGGTTATTCATATTTCCTTTCGATTAACCTTGTGAGTATCTATAGTTTATTCTTTTTATAACAGGTTTTCACCTGGAATAAGGTTTAAGTAGGGAGAATAGAAAATTACTATTCCCCCACAGTAGTTGTACCAGTGGGGGAATTTAAGTTGGCTTTGTTATCTAGTTGCGTTTCTCTTTGCAAAATAATACTAAGCTCTTCTAATGGTATATTGAGGCTGTTTAACCAAGGTTGAATAGCAGTAAGTAATACGCCGGCGATAAGACCAAAAAATACTATTGTGGCTAGAATTTGACCTAAGCCAAGAGCAAAACCTGCTAGTAAGCTTTTGAAGAACACCTCTTTACCAGATACATCGTAAATACTCTTGCGCTGATCTGGCGCAGGGCTAACTTGACTTTTGGCGGTGCTGTCTAATTTTAATGCCATGCAGTGTGAGTCTGACAGGACTTGAACCTGTGACCTCTTCGATGTCAACGAAGCGCTCTAGCCAACTGAGCTACAGACTCAAATAAGTGTTAGATACCTAAGAATTGTAACACGGAGAAAAATTAAGCCGCTTTATTTTTTTGTTTGGCCTCTTGTCGTTGGCGAAATATTTGGGCGGGATTATTATCTCGACGAAAGTAATTTGCTGCTTTTTCAAAAACTGATAATAATGGTCTTGCAACCTGATCACCCTCAGTTTGTGCGGGTCTTCTAGCATTTCTTTCAGCGGTAGTAGCGATTGAAAATATTGGAGCATGATTGGGAATTGAAACTGTGTTCGTAACAGGTTTTTGCTCTGGAGAACCAGCTTGGAATTGGGTGTTGAGTTCAATTTGTTTACTATCACCTTGAAGCCCCGCTCTCAGCTCTTTAAGTCTTGTTTTACGTTTTTCTTCATAACCAAAAATTGCCGTGGCAATAGGACCCAATGCCCCCTCACCTTGTTGGTCGTGGCCTGTTAGCTCATCTCTCTCGATAGTTTTATAAATATTCACATTCGCCATTCATCCTCCTGCCAGAGATACCAAATTATACCCGTACAAAAGGGTACAATCAAGATCCTCCTTGGGAGGTAAAGATATTGATTAACTGTATCAGACTACAAATTAAGCAAATGGTCAAGTGCTTTTTGTTTTAATAAGGTTGCGTGAGCATATTGTGCCTCGCGCGCTTTAAGAGATTCACGTTTTTCCTCTGGAACGTTAGCAAGTCTTGTTTCCAGCAATTCAACTACCTCAGACTCAGATACTTTAATGTTTTCTTTGGCGATAATAGCGCCAAGTAACAATTCCACCTGAAGTCCACCCAATGATCTGGTGGCATAATCTTGTTGTAGCTGCTCCATCGTTTGACCGCTTTTTTGCAAGAAATCTTCCATCGTCATCTTGAGATGTTCAAGTTGATGGGCAAAATGATGTAGTTGCTGCTCGGTTTCTCTTCTGAGCAATAATTCTGGAACCGGTACGGCAATTTTCTCTAGTAAAGCCGTTAAAATAACTCTAATTTGCTCTTGTTTGATCTGTTCAGGCGAGTCTTCTGGTTTTGTGGTTTGTTTTTCATTTGTTTTATTAGCTGCGTTTTTAGTAGGCTTTTTTGTCCAAAGTTGATGATTTTTCTTAAGTTTTTTTACTATTTGATCGTAGTTATCTAGTGTGATTTCTGGTTTAACGGCTATCGATACTTCAAGTTCCCAATCCTGATCATCCTCCATTTTTATCGGTTTAATGGCCGGTTCAGTTAGTGGGAACAATTTATGTTCTTGTAAATATTTTTGATAAGCCTCAGGCAAGATAGTTTGCAGGGTGTTTTCGACGATATATTGTTGTCCGACTGCCTTGATAACTAGTGCTTCCGGAACCTGACCCTGTCGAAATCCGTCGCGCTTAAGTTGTTGCTTTGCTTTATTAATGGCAATTTTTTTGCCTTTTTTAACATCAGACCACTTAATTGTTAAGTTAAAAACGGTGTTGTCTCCAATTAAGGGAAGACCTTTTTTAGAAGTTGATTTAGCTTTATTGTCCGATTTGGTAGACTTTTTTGTTGAAGTATTTTTGGTTGATTTGGTTGTGTTTTTTGCCATGCGGGCAGTATACCATACAGTCCAGATTGAATACTTATCAGAAAATTAAAAATGGTCTAACTGACTTTTATGACGTTATAAACAACATCACCAGATGGAGCTTGAATAACAGCCTTTTCACCAGCTTTTTTTCCAAGTAATGCTTGTCCAATCGGTGATTTTTCTGAAATCTTCTTTTGAACCGGGTCAGCTTCCCACTCACTCACTAAAGAAAAAGTTTGTTTTTTTGCCTGACCATCGATGGTTATTTCCACTTCGGATCCCAATTGAACTTTTTGGCTCTTGCTCTTTTTAATGATTTTGGCGTTTTGAACCAATGATTGCAGTTCATCACGCTTGGCTTCAAGCATAGCTAATTCTTCTCTGGCTGCGTGATACTCACTGTTTTCTCTAAGATCACCTTGTGACCTGGCTACCGAAACCCGCTGAATAGCTGTTGGTATCTTATTTTCAGTTAATTCAGATAACTCTGCCTCCAAAGCATCATAGCCCTGTTGAGTTAGTTTTACTTGATGGTTGTCTGACATATTTTCCTTCTCCTGCTTTTCAGCAAGTCCGAGTATTCTATGGAGTTAAGAGGTTTTTGTCCATAGCAGTTTAAAAATTTATATAGGTTATGAAAATATATCTATATATAAATGAAATTAATTAGCACTCTTATCAATAACTATTCTTTCAGGAGTAGCGATAACGAGTAAGCGCTTACTAGTAGTACCTGGTGGCCAACAAGTTTGTAAAATAAGCATTTCTTTTTCAGTTTGCGGCTGAATTATTTGGGTATCATCAGCAGCAACAACCATTGTTTCTTTAACATAGTAGGTATAGCTTTCTCCCCAAAAAGTAAGATTAATTTCTTGTCCAGGCTTAATATCTTTGAGTGCGTAAAATTGAGCGTTATATCTAAGAATGTTCCAGGGAGAGTCGGTTGAATGAGCAAATAAATAAATTGTTTTATTTTCTTCTAATTGGTCAGGTAAGCCACTACCCTTAGCGTGAGCAATACCTTTTTTTAGGGCCTGTGTGTAGTCTTTTTCTGATCCGGCATCAACATTAGGAATTACTAGGCTATTAATATCTAAATCAGGGATATTGATAGAGAATACATCTTCTTCAGACATAATCTTTGGTTCTGGCGTGGATTCTATTTTACCGATAATTTCCAGCATCTGATTTTTAGTGCTAGGTTTAGCCTGCAAACTTGGTTTTAATTGCTCCCAGGCTTGCGAGATAATCGGCCGCGACTCTAAGATCAAAATCGGCGCAAAAAATAATAATAGCAAGGCCACCGATGCCCCGATTAGGGTATTGCTTAAGGTGGCGTTAATCTTTGGTTGAGTTAACAGAGCCAGCGTTTTGCTTGAAGCGTTGGCGACTTGTTGTTTTGAACTGTTAATCAACTGTAGTAAGTAGTTAGTTATTTGCTGGCTGATTTGGCTTACGTTGAGCTTAAATTGTTTATCTAATACATCAGCTGGTTTCTCAGTAATAACTTCAATAGGAGTGCTCTTAATTAGCTGAGTGAGGGCGATTTTTTGATGGTTGACTTCTTGCTTGGAAACTAACTGCTGTTTCTGTCTTTGTAACCCAAGGTCAACAATTAAAATCGGCTGTCTAGCAACTTTCCATTTCTGGTAAGCATCCGAAAGTTTTATCTCGCCACGGATAATATGTGACCGATTGTCCACTGCCCCAGTAGCTGGTAGTCCGGCATCCAGAATGGTCATTTTAGCTTTATTAGGGTTTAAGACGGAGGCCAATTAGTCGAATCGATAAACCAGTTAGACCCATTAAACTAGCCAGACTAATTCCAACTTGCAGGGGCGAACCAGTTTCTGGTAATTCTGTTGGAACCTCACCTTTTTTGGTCACTGGCTTCTCGCGTCGATTGCCAAAGACAACGAGCTTAATTTTGTTTTCATCGACAGTAATGGTTTTTTCGGTGTCGGTAGTGGCGGTCCAACCGCTCTTGGTCTTTTCTCTAATGCGAACCACATCACCTTCTTCTAAGCCGCCAACTTCACCACCTCGGCCGTCTTTTTCCTCATAGGTAATGTAATCTTGCCAGTCGTCATCATGATTGAGATCCCATTCAAATTCCCAGTCAAGACCTGGTTCTTCCTCATCGCGATAACCGTCGCCATCGTGGTCGTCGAATTTAGCTATCACAAAGCCACCGCGCTCTTCTTCTTCAAAGCGGTAATGATCGGTACAATTATCAGCTACATTTGTTTCGGAGGCGCAGTTACCGTTCTCACAGGGAATACAGCGGATATCAAAGTACTCGCTGATCTCAATTTCCGGAGAGACATTGCTTGAACTAGAGGCTAAAACCGAGTAGTTATCACCTTTGTTGCGTCGATACTCAAAGGTGTAACTGTTTATTCCGTTATAAGCGGTACAAACAAAGCTAACTTTTTCATTTTCTTTTACCTTTTGATCATCTTTTGGCTCGATATCTTCACAGTAAGGAGCCTTTGGCGTTGGACTAGGACTGGGGCTAGCTTTTGGTGTTGGACTAGGGCTTACCTTGGGTGTTGGTGAAGGACTTGGAGATGGCGAAACTTTTGGTGTGGGCGAAGGTGAGGGGCTCGGTGAAGGTGATGGAGAAGGAGACGGAGACGGGCTCGGACTCACCTTGGGAGTAGGCGAAGGGCTTGGTGAAGGTGATACTTTTGGTGTTGGACTAGGACTGGGGCTTGGGCTAGGACTTGCCTTAGGTGTGGGTGAAGGACTTGGAGATGGTGTTGGGCTGGGAAGTGGTTGTTGTACTTTTGCCTGGAAAAAGGCAACTACAACGAAATCCCAGCAGCCTTCAACTTCACCAACATGTCCGATTTGAATGCCAGATGGACCTGTAATACCATCGGGTCGAACTTCATTAGGATCATATGTCCCAACTGACAAAGTTGGTCTACCCTGAAATCTTGTTGACCCTTCAAGATAACTCAGTGAAAATTCTTGATCATCATTAATCTGTATATCACTGGTTACTCTATTAGCATTGTCGGCATCTACGAAACCAGTTAGGAAAAGATTATCGGTCTTTTCTTCAAGCCAGTTTGATATGCCAATTTTTGTATTGAGAGCTTTTGTACCTCTTGGATTATTGTGCACATATAAACGAAACTCTAAAATGTCGTCAGCATTAATATTAGAAATTGATGTTTTCCATTCACTATCACCTCTTTTTCTTACAGATAAGGTTGGTTTGTCAGTGGGGTGAATATTAAATTCTGCTTGATTCTTTTCAATAACTTCTAATTCATATTTAACACTGTATTGAAAGATATCTCCACTTTGTGTATAGCCGCCAACAATATTTTGCCAATGAAAACCAGTGCTGGCATTATTGCTTTCTGAGAAGACCTTACTGTCACCATACTCATTATCAGATATTTCATCAAAAACTACTGTGCCTGAGGCATTGGTAGCAGTTTTGGTTGAACCCTTTTTATACTTCAATCCATAATTATTTGGTAAATCAAAAGTCAAAGTGTTATTGCTCATATGTTTTCCCAAACTGTCTGGTTCAATCCATGCTAAAACACCATCATGAG
>Ga0334900_1002058_pt1 | contig 18869 bp, 17 predicted proteins | sample GraSluR3_MG_2_FD_207231 | JGI IMG/M metagenome (GOLD analysis project Ga0334900, IMG submission 207231) | Sludge microbial communities from methane-producing bioreactor in Wageningen University, Netherlands - Granular Sludge_31_08-R3 | ecosystem: Engineered > Bioreactor > Anaerobic >...
GAACAATTACCTGGGACGATGAGAAACAAGTCATCCAAATGATCGATCAGCGGATCCTGCCTCAGGAGTTTAAACTCCTGAGCTTTGACACACACCAGGGTATTGCCGATGCAATCCAGACGATGGTCATCCGCGGTGCACCGGCGATTGGCGCTGCTGCGGCTTATGGGATGGCCATGGCGGCGTTTAATTCCAGAGCAGCATCGGTTGAACAGATGATTGGGGACCTGACCGAAGCTGGAGAGACATTGAATGCGTCCCGGCCGACTGCCGTGAACCTCGCCTGGGCGGTCAAACGCATGCTCAAAGCAACGGATGGTTTCGAGGGATCGGTGGCTGATCTGCGGGCCCACCTCCTGACACTGGCAAAGGAAATTGCCGACGAGGATGTGGCAATCAATAAGCGGATCGCCGAACACGGAGCCGCCTTGATCGAGGACGGCGACCAGGTTGTCCATCATTGCAATACCGGCGCGCTGGCAACGGTTGATTGGGGCACGGCGCTGGGCGTGATCCGCATGGCGCATGAACAGGGCAAGAACATCCATGTCTTTGTGGATGAGACCCGCCCCCGCCTGCAGGGTGCCCGGCTGACCGCCTGGGAGCTGGAGCAGTATGGCATTTCCTATGACATTATCACGGACAGTTCTTCGGGTTACCTGATGCGTACGGGCCAGGTGCAAAAGGTCATCTTTGGCGCTGACCGCGTTGCCGCCAACGGGGATGTTGCTAACAAGATCGGCAGTTACATGCTTGCCCTGGCCGCCTATGACAACGGAATTCCCTGTTACTCCGTATTTCCGATCTCCACCGTGGATTTCGAGCTTGAGCGGGGGGATCTGATCCCGATTGAAGAGCGCGACGAAGGGGAAGTCCTGGGGATCAGCTTTGAAGGACAGCGTGTTGCTCCTGAAACCGCCTCTGCCCGAAACCCTGCGTTTGATGTCACGCCAAACCGGCTGCTTTCGGGCTGGGTCACTGAAGTGGGTGTGATTTACCCGCCTTTCAAAACAAGCTTGCAAGCTGCAATGGCAAAATAAGGACAAAAAATGAGCATCATATTAACAGGATCCATCGCCTATGATTATTTAATGTCCTTCCCGGGCTATTTCAAGGACCATATCCTTCCTGAGCACCTCGAATCGATCAGCCTTTCTTTTCTGGTGGATGAGATGGTCAAACAACCCGGCGGAGTGGCCGCAAACATCGCCTATACCCTGGGGTTGTTGTGTGAGGAACCCCGGCTGGTTGCAACTGCGGGGATGGATTTCGAGGAATACCGGGTGGTCCTGGAAAATGCCGGCGTGGACACATCCGGCGTGAAGATCATCGAAGGCAAGTTCACGGCCTCCTTCTTTGCCAACACCGACCTCTCCAACGCGCAGATTGCCAGTTTCTATGCGGGCGCAATGGCGGATGCCGCCCGGATCTCGATGAAAGACCTGGATTTGACTTCGGATGATCTTGTGATGATCTCACCGAATGCACCTGATGCTATGATCCAGTACGCGCTGGAATGTCAGGCGCTTGGCATCCCTTATATCTTTGACCCCAGCCAGCAAATTGTCCGTCTGGATGAAGAGGGGCTGAGAGAGGGAATCCGTGGCACAAAAGCCTTGTTTGTCAACGAATATGAGTTCGAGCTATTGCAGAAGCACAGCCGGATGTCCGCAGAAGAACTCCTCAACGCGGTTGATTTTGCGGTGATTACGCTTGGTGAAGGTGGATCCCGGGTCGTTGAAAAGGGTCAGGATCTGGGACAGGTCCCGGTCTTCCCGCCCCGCCAAATCATCGATCCAACAGGAGTCGGGGACGCCTATCGGGCGGGCTTCCTCAAGGGATATCTGAACGGTTTTGATTTGCTGCTGTGTGCCCGGATGGGCGCGCTGGCGGCCACCTATTGTCTCGAGGAAATGGGAACTCAGGCCCATTGTTATCTGATAAAGGATTTTGTCACCCGGTTCCGCACTCTGTTTGATGATGGGGGCGAACTGGACGTTTTATTATAAAGACTGTGAAAGCTCAGCGTTGCAGCCGCAACGCCATTTCAAATCTTGGAGGATTTAATGGATAAATATGATATCAAAAATTTAGACCTGGCCGAAGGCGGCCGCCGTCGGATTGAGTGGGCGGAACGGGAAATGCCCGTTCTGCGGCCCATTCAGGAACGTTTCCAAAAGGAACGCCCCTTTGAAGGGATCCGCATGTCAGCCTGTTTACATGTGACCACTGAAACCGCTAACCTGATGCGCGCGCTGCAGGCCGGCGGCGCGGATGTTGTCCTGACGGCATCGAACCCGCTTTCGACTCAGGATGATGTGGCGGCCTGCCTGGTCTCTCATTTTGAGATCCCCGTTTTCGCCGTCAAGGGTGAAGACAATACGACCTATTACAAGCATCTGAATGCAGCGCTGGACCACAAGCCGCACCTCACGATGGATGATGGCGCGGACCTGGTCAGCACGCTTCATAAGGACCGTGCGAACCAGCTCGCTGATATCATTGGCGGGACGGAAGAAACCACCACAGGCGTCATCCGTCTGCGGGCGATGGCGGCTGATGGGGCGCTCAAGTTCCCTGTGATTGCGGTGAACGACGCCATGACGAAACATTTCTTTGACAACCGCTACGGCACCGGTCAGTCCACGATTGACGGGATCATCCGGGCGACGAATATACTTCTGGCTGGCAAAACTTTTGTGATCGGCGGTTATGGCTGGTGTGCACGCGGCCTGGCGATGCGGGCCCGCGGCATGGGCGCGAACGTGATCGTGACCGAAGTGGATCCCCTGAAGGCTTTGGAAGCGGTGATGGATGGCTTCCGGGTGATGCCGATGATCGAGGCTGCGCCAATCGGTGAGATTTTTGTCACCTTGACCGGTGATATCAACGTAGTGGACAAGCATCACTTTGAAGTTATGAAAGACGGCGCGATCGTCGCAAATTCCGGCCACTTCAACGTTGAGATCAACATCCCGGCGCTGGAAGAGATGGCTGTCAGCAAGCGGCTGGTCCGTCCCTTTGTGGATGCTTACGAGCTGCCAGACGGCCGGGTGATCCATATTCTGGGCGAAGGCCGGCTGATCAACCTGGCTGCGGCTGAAGGTCATCCCGCCAGCGTGATGGATATGTCCTTTGCCAACCAGGCCCTGAGCGCGGAATACATGGTCAGGAACGCGGATAAACTGGAAAAGAAAGTTTATTCTGTGCCTGAGGATATTGACATGGAAATCGCCAGGCTCAAGCTGGAGTCGATGGGTGTTCAGGTTGATACGCTGACCGAGGAACAAATCAAGTATTTGAATTCCTGGGAAGAAGGCACGTAAAAAACATTATCCTGGATTAAGAAAATAGAGGCTGTCAATCTCTCGATTGATGGCCTTTTTTTTGCATCATGGATTGGCTTGTCTTTTTACGATAATTATCTATAATGTTTAATAGGAGGAGTTTTATTGGGGAATGCGACAAGATAAAAATCAATAATTTGGAGAAGGAGGGTATGTGTTGATTCTTTAACATCGATTTCAACCAAATTATTAGGAGGAAATAGCTTTGGACAGAAAAAGTAAATTGCAATTACTGCTCGTTGCTTTGTTTCTACTTGGTTTGATGATCCCAATTGAAAACGTGTTTGCAGCCATGTGCTCGGGTGATAATTGTACAGGGTTGTATGCGGATTCTTCTTGCCAGGGAACGAGTGGCGCAACCCCTTTTACCTATGGGTCTGCATACATTGAGCCTCGTTCTTCATCTGTTTGTAAGGCACAGTGGACGAGGGTTACGAATGTCGCGCCTGGTTCCAGATGGACCGCTGGATCGACACGGTATGGCGGTACCCTTTCTGAGATGTACCATCAGTCCACTCAATCAGCATCGCAAATTGGTTATGGTTCATCGATTTATACTCGAATGGTGGGGAGTGATGGTGGGCTTGGCGTTATTGATACATTGGGATGTGGCCGAGTGTCAACTTCCCAGATATCACTGCCCGTTGGCGGGTCGCAGCCCCATTCAAGCCCGTACTGTTCTGGCGTCTGGTAAGCTGATTTATAAAAGGAGACAGCATGAAGAGCGGATTGAAAGCAGTTTGGATACTATTGGGGTGTCTGGTTGTCCTGGGACTGGGGCTTGGGATCAGGGCATTGCTGTTGCGGGGTAATATAACGGTGAAAGGCGGCATGGACGAGAGGCTGGTTTATGCAGCCGTAGATGAGTTTGATTTCTCCACATCATCCGATGTTGTGGAGGCTGATGAGTCGGTGCCGAGAACTCCACCAGTGGCAGTCGAGTCGATCGAACCCGGATTGGATCTCAAACGCGGCAGTTTCCTGACAGATGAGATCATGGTGCAACTTGATGAGCTTGTGGCCGAGGAGACCATCGGAGGGATTTGGGTGGGGGCTTCGCGCATCGTTCATGGGGATACACGGGCTTTTGTCAGGATTTGCATGGCATTGGATAGCTCCCCGGAACGTTTGATGTTTGGCGGCCCAATCCGGCTTGACTATCCTGGCGGCAGCAGCGAAGCCTTTTTCGTCCACAACGACGTCCCGGATGAGCGCCGCGCGGCTTGTGAGGTCTTGGAATTTGTGGGGGTGGTACCAGAAAATGATCGAAGCGGCTGGCGCTTTACGATGGAAAATGTTATGTTTACGATTCCGGATGAAGGGACAGAGTGTGACGTTTACCAAAAGCGGGCGGAAGCCGATAAACGGCTGCAGGACGCAGGAGTTACCGTTGCTTGCAGTCATAGTGAAGGGGTGACGTCTCTGGAGATTGCCAGCAAATCCGCCGGGCTAAGTATGACCGAAGCGCGAAAATTGATGGAGGATGCCGCTTACGGGCGATATCGCGGTCCATGGGTCTACAACCTGCCAGTGGAAGTGGGTCTTGTACGCCCCGGAGATTAACAAAAATGCCGGGGCTGGTTGATCGGATCAGCCCTGGATTTTCTTCCTGTTTATTGATTACATCTCATTCAATTCCCTGTATTAAATATTTGATATATGAGCAAGTTTATTCTTCTTCGCTGACTTCTTGATTCTCATCCTCATATTCTTCCTCGTCATCTGACCAGGGTGCCCCCAGGCCTTTGTCGGCGGACTGTTCCCGAACGGCCTTTTCGATTTCATTGGCGAGGTCTTCGTTTTGCTGGAGGAATTCCTTTGAATTCTCCCGCCCCTGGCCCAGGCGGACATCGCCGTAGGAATACCACGAGCCGTGTTTGTCAATGATGTCCAGTTCCGTGCCAAGATCAAGAATGTCGCCGATTTTGGAGATGCCCTCGTTGTACATAATGTCGAATTCCGCCGTGCGGAAGGGGGCCGCGACCTTGTTCTTGACCACCCTCACCCGCACCCGGTTGCCGAGGATCTCGGAACCGACTTTGATGGATTGGATCCGGCGGACGTCAAGGCGGATGGAAGCATAGAACTTGAGGGCGTTGCCGCCGGTTGTCGTTTCAGGGTTTCCAAACATCACACCGATCTTGTGGCGGAGCTGGTTGGTGAAGATTACCGCCGTGCGGGTCTGGTTGATCGCACCTGAGAGCTTACGCATGGCCTGCGACATCAGCCGCGCCTGGGTGCCCATGGTGGGGTCGCCCATGTCCCCTTCGATCTCGGAACGGGGCACCAGGGCAGCCACCGAGTCGATCACAACGATATCAACTGCGCCGGAGCGCACCAGGGTCTCGGTGATTTCCAACGCCTGCTCACCCATATCCGGCTGGGAGATCAGGAGTTCATCCACGTTCACGCCGCATTTGGCAGCATAGACCGGGTCAAGGGCGTGTTCCATATCGATGAAAGCCGCCGTGCCGCCCATTTTTTGGCATTCCGCCACAATATGCTGGCAGATGGTGGTCTTGCCGGATGCTTCGGGGCCATAGATTTCACTGATCCGGGCCTTAGGGATTCCGCCCACCCCCAGCGCAATGTCGAGGGAAAGCGACCCCGTTGAAATGACATCCACAGCCAGATGTTTTGCCTGGCCGAGTCTCATGATCGAGCCTTCGCCATACCGTTTCACAATATCCTTCAGGGCTTTATCAAGCACTGTTTTTTTTGCCTCATCCATCTCGCCTTCCTTTTCCATGCCCTCTTTGCTGAGGACATCTCATGTGGAATGATGTCTCCTGCTTATTATAAACCAGACCAGCTATGCAGGATTGATTAAATTTTAGCACATATGTTCAGTCTGTCAAGTTTACCACACGTCATCAACCAGTATCAGGTACGGATCCACAATCTGGTAATAGCCGCTGGAACGCCAGAGACAGTAATTGCTCAATTGTTCGATGGTTGCTGTCGAGTCGTAGTGCGCCATGGTCCGAAAGTCAGCCCCTGACGGCCCCAGCCGCATTTCCAGATGCAGGTGGGGGTTGCTGGACCAGCCCGAATTCCCGACTGTCCCCAGGGTTTCTCCGCATGTGATTGGATCTCCGGGTTGATAGTCAGGCCGGACTTCCAGATGGGCGTATAAATGATAGAGTGAATACTGACCGGTGAGGGTTGGTTCTCTGACATCGGGGCAATTGTACTGATAGACGAGGTCTTCCGGGAGGGGCAGATAGGCCTCCATCAGGGTCTCCTGCAAAGCCGGCGGCAGGTCTGAAAGGGGTGTTTCAATCAGGATTGTATAGCCATAGGGATACTGATCTTCCAGGGTGAGTACCGTTTTGCCCGCTAGGACGGCATATACTTCAACCCCTTGAATGGACAGACGGTCACCGCGTTGGTAGTAGGCAAAATCCCGCCCGGGATGCCCGAAATCAAGCCCGAAGGCATGCGGTTTAACCAGGTCGTTTTGCATGATCAGGCGTAAGGATTCCAGGGTTTCATCCTCGAGAGGGGAGCAAACCTCGAAGGCCGGCTCAGTTGGGGTCGGCGTTGCCGGAACGGACGTGACGGTTGGCGATAGTGTTGGCGTGGGCTGGCTTGTCTCTGTTGGTGAGGCGGTGAGAGTTGGGGGTGAAGCGGTTTCTGTCGGCCCTGGCGCGTTGCAGGCGCTCAGCAGCAGAAACAGGACAAAGCAGAGCAGCATTTTCCTCATATCTATTGAATCTTTCTGCACTCCATGTAGAAACGCTTTTCCCTGGCTGTCCCCATGGAAAAGGTCTTGCGGGGCAGGGCGCCATCCAGGATCACGGTTCTGAAGAGGTCTGATTTGTCGATGCCGGGCACATAAAAACCCGCATTGCCGGAGGTCTGCCCCTTTTCAAAAAGGACTTCCGTACCATGGACGTAATCAATGGCAGCGGCCCCTCCATCTTCCAGGAGCCTGTCGAGAAATTTCTGCAGCGTCCCGACCGGGAGGTTATCCTCCGGATCCCGGACTTCGATCAGGTGATATCCCTCCGGAGAGATCATCCCGATCTGGTGCCAGGGTTCGGCGGCTTCGTCTACGATCTCCATCATGAGGTCTTTTGATGGAACCGGTTTGAGATTCAACCGGGAACCCCAGAAGGCCTGCATTTCACTTGCGAGGTCTTTTTTGATATCGAAGGCCAACCGGTGAATGGGTTCGAATTGCAGGGCGGGATCGTGGATATTCTCGATCTCAACCAGGGCGTAGCGCGCAGGGTGATCCATCCCAACGGCAGATTTTATCCGTTCCCAGATCGCCTTGGCCGTTGCCAGCGAGTGGTTGCCATCGCCCATGGCAAACAGCAGCGGTTTATATAGCCCCGGCTTGAGATTGTACTTTTCGGCAAAGACTTCAGGATCGATTAAGTCCTTCAAAGCTGTGACGATATTTTCCCGGACGGCGTCGTTGTGGATGGAAAAGCCGGTCAGATGGCCGCTGTCAAGCATCAGATCAAAATCATAGAGCTCTTCGAAACCCATGACCTGCTCATCCAGCGGGCCAAAAACGGTGTCGTTTGGATCATCGAAAAGGACCAGGATATGGGGACATTCAAGGGGGGCGTTTTCCCGGATCTTGATGCGCGGCGGGAGGCGGTCAATGATGGTGCCTTCAGTCGCTCTGATGAGGGATTGGGCGCCTTTTGTATAATCATAATGTTCCAGGTCAAGGCAGACCATCAGCCCGCGCCGGGTGCGTCCATCCACTTTTCTCAAAACGAAGATGAAGTCATCCACTTTCCTGAAAAAGCCGGAACCCAGATATTCCTGCATGTGAGCCAGTGTTGAATCCAGGCGTTTCTTTTCCTCTGGCATGTCCAGATAAACTTCGGGCAGGATCAGATGATAGGTTGAAGGGGACTTGCCTACAAATTGTTCCACCATTTGCCAGTATTCGGGTTCCGAGGTGAACTGGTCGCAGGCAATTACAGCCCATTTCTGAAGGTCAAAGCCGGTTTTTGGCAGGAGAACATCAGGGATTTTGAGTCCAATTTCCTGGGGCAGAGTCATCACTTCAGTCCTTCTTTCCAATAATAGAGGTGATCCGTCTTTATTTTATCCGAATTCACGAAGTGCCGATATGCAAAATTCAGCAGATTACATTAAAGAATAAAAGGCTGCCACAGCTGACAGCCTTTGGGCATCTCTTGATGAGGAAAAGGGTCTTATCCCTGCAGGAGTTCGGGATCCACCCCGGCAACATAAGCCACACCAACTGTCCCCGGCCCGGTGTGGGTGCCCAGGACAGGGCTGAGGTTGGCCAGCATGACTTCGTCAGGGTTAAATTTCTGCTTGATCTCAGCCAGGAGTTTATCGGCGTCATTTTCGGCGGCCGCGCTGATCACGCCCATCATATTGATCGGGGTGTGACCGTCAACATTGGCCGTGAGCAGTTCCACCAGCCGGTGATGGGCACGTTTTGACGTCCGGACCTTCTCCAAAGCCTCAATTTTTCCTTCCACAAGTTGAAGGATGGGTTTAAGATCCAGGGCTGTCCCAAGGAAACGGGAGGCCCCACCGATGCGGCCGCCACGGTGGAGGAACTCGAGCGTGTCCACGGCAAAGAAGACTTCGGTATGTTCCCGCACGGTTTCCACAATTTCTCTGCATTTTTCCAGAGATGCGCCTTTTTTGGCTGCCCGAGCGGCTGCCAGCGCCATATAAGCTAGGGGAATAGAGGTGTATTTGGAGTCGACCAGTTCAATCCTGGCGTCCGGCACCATTTTCCTGGCCTGGATAGCAGAGTCGAGTGTGCCTGAGAGTTCTGAGGAAATCACAACCGTCAGGATGTCATAACCATCCTGATGCAATTTCGTAAAGACCTCAGCGAATGCCTGGATGGTTGCCTGGGAGGTTGAGGGCATGACCTTGGCCTTGGACAGGCGTTGATAGAATTCAGCAGGACCGATATCCACATTATCCAGCAATGTCTCATCGTCCCAAATGACAACCAGGGGGACGACCGTGATGTCATAGGCGGAGACAAGGTCATCCGGCAGGTAAGCGGTTGAATCCGTAACAATAGCAACTTTTGACATGATAAGAACCTCACAATCTTCTGATATAGGAAAACATGATAAAAACCGAGCTTCAAGGATATTAACCCATAGCGGATGGAAAGGTCGCGAAAGAGTTGTCATAGGCGTCAAAAGAGTTAATTGTCATATCTTATGAAACACCTATTCTTAAAAAATGTAACAATTGTTGCAATTAATGACAATAAGTGTTATTATGAAGATGTCCATATCAATAAGTGAAAGGAATTAACAATGAAAGCCCAAAACAAATCACTGGCTTTCTCCCAGAGGTAGACTAATCTGGGGTTCAGGTTTCTTGACCGTCATGGTACGGGCGTCTTCAAAAACCGGTTCATCAAGAAGGTCGGGTTCTCTTATGCAGAGCGCAGGCTTGGGAAGAATTACATCGCAGAATTAAAAAACAGTCCGCAACAACCTCCTGGGGTCATTCGGGATCGATATGAAATGAGCCTGGCCATCCTTGAATCCCTCAAACGTGCGCTGAATGTCTATCATCTCTCTGAAGCTACTTTGGATTCATTGATGAACATAGTTGTGAAAGATTTATTTCTCAATCAGGAGCTTCGCAGGCAGAGGTCAAAGGAATTCCGTGAGACCCACGGTTATATTACCCCTAGTTTCATCGTTATCAGTCCATCCAAAGCATGCAATTTGCGCTGCACGGGTTGTTATGCTGATTCAACTGAGAAGGTTCAAACCTTAAGCTGGGATATTGTCAACAAGATAGTTCAGGACGCCCGTCATCTATGGGGTACGCAATTTGTTGTCATCAGCGGAGGCGAACCATTGGCATATCGCTCTCAAGGCAAAACAATCCTGGATCTTGTTGAAAACAATCCGGAATCCTTCTTTATGATGTATACAAACGGCACCTTGATTGACGATGAGGTTGCGTCAAGAATGGCGTCACTGGGAAATATTGTGCCGGCAATTTCATTGGAAGGCTGGCGGGAGAAGACCGATGAGCGACGGGGTGAAGGTGTCTTTAATCAAGTCATGGCGGCAATGGACCGGTTATTCCAGGCCGGGGTTCTGTATGGGGTCTCTCTGACGGCAACCAGCCAGAATGCCGAGGAAATCCTTTCGGATGATTTCATTGAATTTCTCTTTGAGGAAAAGCATGCCGTGATTGGATGGATCTTCCAATACATGCCGATTGGGCGGTCATTTACCCTGGCATTAATGCCGACACCAGAACAGCGCCATGCTATGTGGCAACAATCGTGGAAATTGATCCGGAAAAACCGAGTGTTTATTGCCGATTTCTGGAATCATGGTACGGTTGTGGATGGCTGTTTGTCAGCCGGCGGACACAATAACGGCGGTTATTTTTATTTCGAGTGGAACGGGAATGTGACTCCCTGCGTATTCGTGCCCTATTCACCGGTGAACGTTAATGATATATACTCAAGGGGAGATGACCTGAACACGATTTATGATCATCCATTTTTTGCTGACATTCGATCCTGGCAAACAAATGGAAGTCAAAAGAATCTTCTCATGCCTTGCCTGATCCGGGATCATAACAAGGCCTTGAGAGAATTCATTCAAAAACATGAACCTGACGCAATTGACAGAAATGCTGAAATGACACTTGTGGACAAAGCCTATGCAGATGGAATGGATCGCTATGCTCAGGAGTATCATGATCTTGCTGATCCGGTCTGGGAAGAACATTACCTGCATGCTGGAAGAGGATAAGGACATCTCACTTGATACAGATGGTTTAATCGAAGGGACATCAAATGCCAAAAATGGAATGGTTGCTGCTGTTGCCGCACTTACCCGCGACTCCCTCAAGTTTACGGGTCAATGTTTGGCGGAGACTAAAGGATGTCGGTGCGACATCCTTTCAAAGTGGTGCCTGGTTGCTGCTCAGGACCCCGGATAATGAGGACTATCTTAAGAGACTTCAATTATTCATCAGTGAGAATGAGGCCACGTCACAACTTTTCATCCTGCAATGTGTGGACGAGTCTACGGATCAAGAGATTATTCAAAAATTCATGCAGGACAGAGAAGAAGAGTATCAGGAAGTTCTTGAGCAGTGTAAGGCATATAAAAAGGAAGTAAGGGAGGAAATTGAAAGCGGAATCCTGACGTTTATTGAACTGGAAGACAATGAGCAGAAATACAAGCGCCTTGAGAAATGGATTGCCAAAATCAGGAAACGAGATTTTCTTGTATCGAAGGTGTTTGAAAAGGTGCGGCAGGAATGCCAGACCAGCCGGAAACTGCTCCAGGAATACGCAAAAATGATCTATGAAAAAGAAGGTATAGAGATTGAAAACGGATTACCAAACATCACTGATGATGAGTTGTTGACAGGTTTTGGGGATTCTGGCTGATCCCAGGTATTTTTTACTCGCCCATTCGTTACAAGATAGGTTAGACCTCAAACTTCATTATGCCGGTCATTGGTGGGATGAGTTTCTGACAGGGAGGGGTCCATGAAGATTCTTGCTGACGTTCTAACCCTATCAAGGGGAGTACTGGTTCTCGTTATTCTTCTGTGCGGATTATCTCATGGCATTGACGCACTGCTCACAATTGTTGTGCTGACGATCATCTGCTGGATCACGGATGTTCTGGATGGAAAATTTGCCCGTCAAGCACCGGACCCCACGAAGCTGGGGAGTCTTGACCTCGTCATGGATTTGGGGTTGGGGTTAGCCTTGGCGATCTGTTTTGTGGCCTGGGGCTTCCTTCCATTGGCTGCGGTTATCATTCCTGTTTTGATTGTTGTTCTGAGCGCAGGCGTTTTTCGTTTTTATGCAACTCAGAAATTTGTTCTGGGTCTGACCTATGGCGCACTGGCGTATTTTGTCTGGCAGACATCGGTGTTATGGGGTTGGATCGTCCTGGGAAGCTGGGGGTTTCTGATCATACTTAATCCGGAACGGACCAGACAACAGGTTTTTGGGTTTTTAAAGGAAGTGGGGAAATTGTTCCAAAGGAAAACATCCTGATATTGTCAATCCTTACTTTATCAATTTCACCCTGTGAATTTTGCCCTTGACCATCCGTCTGTTGCACGCTAAAATCACTTGTTGACGGTTTGACCAGAAGAAAAGATTGCTTAGTTTATAGTGTTTGAAAATCTTACCGAACGACTGACTGGAATATTCCAGAATTTGCGCCGCCATGGAAGGCTCTCTGAGTCGGATGTGGATGAAGCGATGCGTGAAGTCAGGATGGCGCTGCTGGAAGCGGACGTTCACTACAGCGTGGTCAAGAGCTTTACCCAGCGGGTGAAAGACCGTGCGGTAGGGACGGAGGTTTCCAAAGCCCTCAATCCGGCGCAGCAGGTCATCAAAATCGTCAATGAAGAGCTGATCGCGACCCTTGGCGATCCCGGTTCGCTGAATCTCAAAGGTGAACGACCGTATGTGATCATGCTTGTAGGTTTGCAGGGGTCAGGCAAGACCACCGCTGCGGCCAAGCTGGCCAGACGATTGCGCGGCCAGGGCGAGCGTGTGATGCTGGTGGCGGCGGACCCGTATCGACCGGCTGCCGTTCAGCAATTGCAGACTTTGGGTACACAAATTGATATCCCGGTCTACGCCAGAGAGGGTGTTGCACCGCCGAAGCTGGCGGAAGAAGCTTATAAGTCTGCGCGCAAGAGTGGCACCAGCCTCGTTATCCTCGATACTGCAGGCCGGTCGCAGCTGGATGCCGAATTGATGGAAGAACTCAGCGCGATCCAGAACAAGGTGCCCATTACCGAAATTTTGCTGGTAGTGGACGCGATGATCGGCCAGGAGGCCCTGAACGTTGCCCAGGGGTTCCGTAAGGAGCTGCCCATCTCAGGGCTGTTCATGACCAAGATTGACGGCGATGCCAGAGGCGGCGCGGCGATCTCCATCCGGGAAGTCACGGGTGTGCCGATCAAGTTCCTGGGAGTCGGTGAGGGGGTTGATGCGATTGAGGAGTATAATCCAGATAGGCTTGCCTCTCGCATCCTTGGCATGGGTGATGTGCTTGGTCTGATCCAGAAGGCCGAAGCCACGTTTGACCAGGCGCAGGCAGAAGAACAGGCCGAAAAACTGATGCGCGGCGAATTCACTCTGGAAGATTTCGCCAAACAATTGAGACAAATGCGGAAGATGGGACCACTCGGACAGCTCATGGAAATGCTCCCGGGACAGATGGGAAAGGCTGCCCGCCAGGTGGACCCGAACGAAGCGGAAGATCAATTGAGACAAATCGAAGCGGTGATCAATTCCATGACTGTGGAAGAACGCCGCGAACCGAAATTATTGAATGCCAGCCGCCGGCGCAGGATTGCGCGGGGCTCCGGTTTGGAAGTGCAGGTGGTCAATCAGGTCATGAAGCGCTTTCGGGAGACCCAGCGGCTGATCAAAACCATTCAGAAGTCAGGCGGCAGAGGTTTTGACCGCCTGATGGGATAGCCAGACCACGTAAAGGTTAGCGTTTCCTTCAACGCTCTCTCAGGCCTTTTAGCGGAATCAGGCTGATAAATTGAGAAAATAGTCTATATGTAAGGAGTAATACTTCGATGGTACGTATTCGATTACGCCGGGTTGGATCCCGGAATCAGGCAAGTTATCGTGTCGTGGTCGCTGACAAAGAGAAGCCGCGGGATGGCCGGTTTATTGAGGTCGTTGGTCACTATAACCCCCGCACAGAACCCTCCACGATTGTCCTCAAAGATGACCGGATTTTCTACTGGTTGGGTGTTGGCGCCCAACCATCAGATGCAGTCGATGGCCTCTTTAAACAGACCTCGTTATGGGAGCGCTATGAACGGTTCAAAGCCGGAGAAGATGTTGAAGCCCTGGTGGAGGAAGCCGACAAAGTGTATGAAACCCGGGTTACGGACCCGCGCACAAGACGAGAGCCACAAAAATAAACAGAAAGATAAGAGGCGGATATGAAAGGCGAGAATCTGCAAGGTTTGGTGGAATTCATTGCCCAATCACTGGTTGACCAGCCGACTGAAGTGACTGTCGAGAAACACCAGCGTGGAAATTCGGTCTACCTGGATTTGACTGTGGCAAAGCCGGACATGGGTCGGGTGATTGGCAAGAGCGGGCGGGTGGCAAATTCCATCCGAACACTGCTTAAAGTTGCGGCTGCCCGAGATGGTATTCGGACAAAGCTTGACATAGTTGACACCGACTGATCGACAAATAATCTTCCGATGCCTCAAAGAAACAGAAAAAAAGCAGGCTCGCGTAACAGCGGGCCTGCCTTTCTCGTAATCGGTAAATTGCGAAGAGCCCATGGTGTTGGGGGGGAAATTCCCATGGAAGTCTATACCCGGCTTCTGGACTTGATGGTCCCTGACAGTGAGGTCTATGTCGGTGAACAATATCATCCCTTTACGATTGAATCCATACGTTGGAAACAGAACCTATTATTATTAAAATTCCTGGACATTAATGACCGTTCGGTTGTCTCTGAACTGACCAATTCCCTGGTCTATATTAAAACGGATTTACTGGAGCCGTTGGCAGACGGAGAATTCTATTATCATGAACTGATTGGCATGCAAGTCTATGAAGAAGGGGGAAAGCACCTTGGTGAGCTGGTGAGTGTTTTTGAAACCGGGGCCAATGATGTCTATCTGGTGGAGGATGAAGAAGGGCGTGAGGTCCTGCTTCCGGCGATTGATGATATGATTTTGGCGATTGATCCGGATGAAGCCCGGATAACCGTGCGGAAGATGGAATGGTATGGTGAGGGGGACTGATGCCCGATGATAAAAAATACTGGATCGGATTCAATCTCGTCAAAGGGATAGGATCTGTCCGATTTCAACAGATATTGTCCTATTTCGGTGATCTTTCGGTTGCCTGGGAAGCACCGAGTGAGGTATTCCGGGAGGCAGGCCTGCCGGAACGGACCATTGCAAACCTTATCAGGGTGCGTCAGGAGATGGATCTGGACCAGTATTATTCATCTCTCCTTGACCAAAAGATCAATGTCCTGACACTTCTTGATGAAGATTATCCCAAGTTATTACGTGAAATCGACCAGCCGCCGCCGGTCTTATATCTCAGAGGTGAGCTGTCTCCTGCAGATGAGTTTGCTGTTGCAATGGTCGGAACTCGGAAGGTCAGCGCCTACGGGCAGCAAGTAGCCCGGGATGCCAGTCTTTTTCTTGCGGGGCACGGGCTGACGATTGTCAGCGGGCTTGCCCGTGGGATCGATGCTCTGGCGCACCAGCATGCGTTACAAGCTGGCGGGCGGACGATTGCTGTGCTTGGGAGTGGCGTGGATGTGATCTATCCTCCGGAACATCGGAAGCTAGCCGACGCCATCATCGAAAACGGCGCGGTCATCAGCGATTATCCGTTGGGGACCCAACCGGAAGGAATCAATTTCCCTCCCAGAAACCGGATCATTTCCGGCCTTTCTCTGGCGACGATTGTTGTCGAAGCAGGCGAGCGCAGCGGTGCATTAATCACAGCAGAGTTTGCTGTTGAACAGGGACGGGAGGTCTTTGCGGTTCCGGGTAATGTGCTCTCGCCGGTGAGTCGGGGGACTAATCTTCTGATCCAAAAAGGCGCCTATGCGATGATTTCCCCCCAGGATGTTCTGGATGTTCTTGACCTGTCGCAGGTTGACGAGTATAAATCAGCCCGGCAGATATTGCCGGCGGACACAACAGAAGCAATGATCCTGAAAACGATGGGTTTTGAACCCATCCATGTAGATGAGATCTGTGCTGAAGCAGGGCTTCCTGTTGATAAAGTTTCTGCGGCATTGACGATGATGGAACTTAAAGGGATGGTGCAGCATGTCGGTGGGATGCGCTATGCTGCGATCCGTGATTTGTTCAGGAAGTAAGGAGCTGATCATGTACGAAGATTATTATGCGGTAATTATGGCAGGTGGAAGCGGAACCCGGCTTTGGCCGCTATCCCGCGCCGATCGTCCCAAACAGACCCTGGCAATTGGTGGTACGAGGACGCTTTTCCAGCGCGCTGTGGACCGTCTCGAAAGCCTGTTTCCAATGGAACGGATTCTGATTGTTACTATTGCCGATCAGGTAAATATGCTTCAGGAGCAGTGCCCTGATATCCCGACTGAGAATTACATTATCGAGCCGCTCCCAAGAGGGACAGCATCTGTTGTTGGCCTGGCGGCCATCGCGATCAAGAACCGGAATCCGCAGGGGTCCATGGCGATCCTGACGGCGGATCACCTGATCAGGAATGATGCTCATCTCCGCCAGTTGCTGCGGGCTGCCTATGCAATCGCTCAGGAGGACTATCTGGTGACACTTGGGATTACGCCAGGTTTTCCAGCCACCGGTTACGGCTATATTCAGAAGCGTGACCTGTTGGCCGAGCATGAAGGGTTAAAGATTTATGGGGTTGAAAAATTCAAGGAAAAACCCGATCATGATCTGGCAGTCCGGTTGATCGGGGATGGGCAGCATGTTTGGAATTCCGGGATGTTCATCTGGAAGGTGGACGCCGTGATAGCGGAATTTGAACGGCAGATGCCGGAGCTTCAGCAGAAACTGGAATCCATTGACAGGGTTTGGGGTTCTGATCAATACATCAGCACTGTTGAATCAGTCTGGCCGACAATCACCCCCCAAACGATTGACTATGGGGTGATGGAACATGCCGAAAAAGTCGCCGTCATCCCTTCGGTGGACCTGGACTGGAATGATGTCGGGAGCTGGGATTCGCTGTTCGATGCCCTGGAAGCGGATGAAAATGGGAATCTCTGTTTGCATCCTGACCCAATCCTGTTTGACACACAAGGTACACTCATTTATGGCGATTCTGATGATCGTCTGATTGTTACAATTGGCGTTGAAAACTTAATAATTGTCGAATCCGGGAATGCTATCCTTGTTTGCGACCGTAATCAGGCTCAACGTGTGCGTGAAGTGATTGACCACTTGAAAGCGAACGGCCGCGAAGAATATTTGTAGGAGTGATTAGAATTGAAAGCATATTGTGTTAAATGTAGAGAAAAAAGAGAAATCAAAGATCCCATAGCGGATTATAACGCCGCAGGAGCCCCTGTCACCAAGGGGACCTGTGCAGTTTGCGGTACGAAAGTTTACCGGATGGGCCGGACGGACGCCCATGAGGGAATCCCTAAACCTGAGATCAAACGCAAGAAAAAAGAAGTGGTGCGGAAGGGTAAGCTGGTCATTGTAGAGTCACCCGCCAAGGCGAAAACTGTGAGCCGGTTCCTCGGAAAGGGGTATACCGTTCGGGCTTCTGTTGGCCATGTCCGTGACCTCCTGCGTTCCAAACTCTCAGTAGATGTCGAAAACGATTTTGAACCGCGCTATCGTGTCCCAAACGAAAAGCGGGATGTTGTCAAAGAGCTGAAGAAACTGGCTGGTAAATCGGAAGAAATCTACCTAGCCACCGACCCCGACCGTGAAGGTGAAGCGATCGCCTGGCATCTGATGGAAGCCGCTGAGATCGAAGAAGAGCGTACAAACCGAGTTGTGTTCCATGAGATTACCAAGGACGCTGTGGACCATGCTTTTGCCAGCCCTCGGACCATTGATATGGACCTGGTGGACGCACAGCAGGCTCGCCGGATCCTGGACAGGCTGGTTGGGTATGGCATAAGTCCAATTTTGTGGAAGAAGGTGCGGAGCCGGTTATCCGCTGGACGGGTACAGTCTGTCGCATTGCGGTTGATCGTTGAACGCGAACGGGAAATTGATGCGTTTGATCCTGTGGAATACTGGTCCATTGAAGCCGACCTGTTACCTGAAGGCGGTCAGGTGCCTTACCGCGCAAAACTCTCGAAGATCAATGGCGAAGACCCTGAACTGCCCAATGAGGCAACGGTTCAGGGAATCCTCGACGAAATGCGTAAAGCTGCCTATACTGTGGACAGCATCAAACGAGGCACCCGCAGGCGAAACCCTTCAGCACCCTTCATCACCAGCACGTTGCAGCAGGATGCATCCCGTAAACTCGGATTCACTGCCCGCAAAACAATGGCGGTGGCGCAACAGCTTTATGAGGGTATGGAACTGGATGGGGAAGGCACGCATGGCTTGATTACCTATATGCGCACCGATTCAACGAACATTTCAGAATCGGCGACAAATGAGGTCCGGACCTTCATTCAGGAACGCTATGGGGAGGGTTTTCTGCCTGATGCACCTCCTGTCTATAAAACCAGGACTCAATCAGCGCAGGAAGCGCATGAAGCTATCCGACCGACATCTGTATCACGTCAGCCTAAGGCTATCAAACAATATCTCACCCGTGACCAATTCCGTTTGTATCAATTAATCTGGCAGCGGTTCGTGGCTTCTCAGATGAATCCAGCGGTTTATAACACATTGTCCGTTGAAGTGCTTGGTGCGGCTGACGAAAACACTTATCTGCTGCGGGCATCTGGCAGCCAGCTCGCTTTCCCCGGTTTCCTGATCGTGTATGAAGAAGGGAAGGATGAAGATCAGTCGGAAGAGGAAGAGGGTGACAGCGACAGGATCCCGATTGGA
>Ga0334900_1002074_pt1 | contig 18757 bp, 12 predicted proteins | sample GraSluR3_MG_2_FD_207231 | JGI IMG/M metagenome (GOLD analysis project Ga0334900, IMG submission 207231) | Sludge microbial communities from methane-producing bioreactor in Wageningen University, Netherlands - Granular Sludge_31_08-R3 | ecosystem: Engineered > Bioreactor > Anaerobic >...
CCATCTACCTTGAGTGTCAACGACCGGGCACCTACAGTTATCTGTAGATGTACCGGGTATCGAAAGCTGGAAAGACCCGATTCGCTCATGGTGGATAGTTTGAGATTATGGCGCGAAATACAGTAGATCGGGTCTCCTATGCTTAAAGACACCCCCTTGGGGATATCAAGTTGTACGTGCGTTCCTCTACTTGCCGCATAGATGGCTCTTCCCTCCATATCGCGTAATGTCTGGAGCCCGAATCGAATCGGCTCGTCGATTCCCCCTTTCTCACGAGATAAGGGCAACAACCCATCTCGAACAGCCAGAGGGCGTTCAAGGAGAACGGTGACCGATCCGTTTTCAGCGTATGTTGAGACCCTTATCACCTTGCCGACTCGGACTCCTCGATGACCAGGATACCGGTCGGTAACCAGCGAAGGAGTCTCTCTATCCTCCTGTATCGTGGTTCTACCATAACCGAATGAGAACCCGCTGCTTGCGTCACGGGAGAACTGGGTATCGAGAGCCTCCCTTGCAGTGGCCATGGCTTCGGCATCGGAGAAGCCTTTCAACACCATCTTGTAATATCGTGCAGCGTAGTAGACATATTCGGGACTCTTCATACGACCTTCGATCTTTAGCGAATCTATGCCGATATCCCGGAGTCGAAGCACGTGTTCTCCCAGGGCTAGATCGGACATAGAGAAAAAATATCCGCTTCTTTGCTCATTGGAAAACCAGGTTCGGCAGATCTGCGCACATGCACCACGATTCGCACTTCTCTGTGTAATGGCATGCGATGCCATACAGAGACCGCTGAATCCATAACATTGTGCACCATGGATGAAAACTTTGAGCTCAACATCGGGACACGCTGTCCGGATGTGCGTGATCTCGTCAAAAGTGAGCTCACGAGAAAGTACGACACGAGAGAATCCCAACGCCTGCAACTCCTGGACTCCGGCTATGGTATGTACGGCAAGCTGGGTGCTACTGTGCAGAGATAACGATGGGAACTCCTGTGCGATCATACGGGCGAGGCCAAGATCTTGCACGATCACGCCGTCTGGCTGTAAGAGCGTGAGCTTTCGGAGCGTTCTTCGTACTGAGTCGAGTTCCGAATCATCCAGAAGCGTGTTCAATGCTACATAGTAGCGAGTCCCTCTGCGGAGACACTCTTCTTTGAGCTGAGATACTGCATCGAATGAGAAGTTCGTGGCAAACTTTCTTGCCGAAAATTCCTGTAGGCCGAGGTAGACTGCATCTGCACCGCCGTGAAACGCCTGTAAGGCCGTCTGTAGTGACCCTGCGGGGAGGGCAAGCTCAATCATAGCGCTCCTTCTGTTTTCCAAGAGTCTGCAGCAACTGTGCGTGCCGCCTCTCTGTGAGAGGATAGAAGAACATGGGAATGATAGCAAGGGCACATGCGATGAAGGGGATGAGACTCATCATGCTATGGATCCCACGTAGCGAGCTTTCGGATTGAGCGATATTCGCGACAAACCCACTGGCTGCAAGTATTGCTCCTGTCAGCCATGCGGTGAAGGCACTTGCCAGTTTGACCATGAATGTCTGACTAGAGAATATGAGTCCCTCTGAGCGTTGGCCGGTTCTAACCTCGGCATACTCTATGGTGTCGGCAATCATCGATGTCTGCAGAACCAGAGGAGCGGCCATGCCGAGACTGCCGATACAGCTCCAAGTGAGGAGCAGTACGAGACTGTTCCAACCGCTGAGGAAGAACCCCAGAGATCCGAGTCCGAAAACGGCATTGAGTGCTATGTAAGTGGTACGTTTTCCCCACCGCTTTGCCAGAGCGGGTGTGACGGCGATACCTATGAGGATGAACGGAATGTTGACCGCAGCGATGACCGGATTCAACATCTCGTTTCCCAGATTGTACTTTGCATAGTAGATCAAGGTTGAAAGCTTTGCTCCCGATGCAACATTGATGAAGAGACCACTTACGATAAGCAGTGCTAGGGGACTATTCCGCGTGAATGTTTGCACCACCTCCTGAAAGTTTGCGCGTCGTTGATTGTAGGGAATCACAACACGCTCACGAACGTAGAAGAATGTAATAGCAAAACAGATCACCGTTAATATGCCATAGAGCAGTGCTGTCAACTGGAAGCCACGATCGGCGCGTGCTTGTGCTCCCCCGACGAGGTTCTGGAAGAAGTGGATGAGTGGAAGTGTGCCGATGGTGGCGATCGATATGGCAATCGTAGCAACGAATCGGGGGTACATGACAACACTGTTTCGTTCTGTCGCATCTGCGGTAATCGCACTGGACATTGCCCAATAGGGTACATCGCTCGCTGTATAACTCATATCGAACAGTATATATGTGGCATAAGCCCAGAGCAGTTTTCCTACAGGCGAGAGGTCGGGAGATGTGAAGCAGAGAATCGAGATCGGGGCGAAGATGATCGGTGTGAAGATGAGCCATGGACGAAACTTGCCCCATCGAGATCGGGTTCTGTCCACGATCACTCCCATTAAGGGGTCATTGATTCCATCCCAGATCTTGGTGATGAGCAAGATCGTCCCTGCTGCCGCAGGAAGAATGCCGAAGATGTCGGTATAGAAGTAGAGTATGAAGTTGGCGATGAAGTAGTAAGCCATGTTCTGCCCGAAGCAACCAACGCCATAGGCGAACTTCTCTTTTGTTCCGACTGCAGCAGTGGAGTGAATGGCTGCTTCGCGCATAAGAACACCTCCATAAGAATAGCGGACATGTTCGATTCCGATGAGTGAGCGATTTCCAAAAAAGTGTATCATGAACCTTATGTGCGGTCAAACTACGAAATCGTTCTATTTTACTCAAGACCGTGGCAACCTTATGTCTGTTTTGCAATTACCATTTCCATTTTTCGATTAGAAGATAATGAAAAACTAGCAAAACGATAGGAGAAGGGATTGCCTAAATGGAAAAAACTCTATATCGTCATACCTCAAATAGAAGTAAAACACAGACCGCATGCTGTGAATCTATACAAGGAGAATTGGATGAAATTAGAAGATCTGAAACATGCAGGATTGAAGAAGTGGATCGACGAAGTCGCCGCACTCACCAAACCAGAGAGCATCGTAATCGCAGATGGAAGCGATGCACAGTACAAGCAGTTGGTTGATGAGATGGTTGCAAGTGGACTCGCCACACCGCTAAACCCCGAAAAGAAACCGGGGAGTATCGCATTCTTCTCCGACCCCTCCGACGTTGCACGCGTCGAGAACAGAACGTACATTGCTTCGAAGACCAAGGAGGCCGCTGGTCCTACGAACAATTGGATCGATCCGGTAGCATTGAAGGAGACCATGAAAGGCCTCTACGATGGTTGTATGAAGGGGAGAACACTCTATGTGATTCCTTTCTCCATGGGTCCAGTCGGTTCCGATATCGCTAAGATCGGTGTCGAACTCACAGACAGTGCCTATGTTGTTACAAACATGATGATCATGACTCGAGTCGGTGAGCGTGTGCTTGATGTACTTGGAACAGACGGCGAATATGTCCCCTGTCTCCACAGTGTTGGTAAGCCTCTCGCTGAAGGTGAATCGGATGAAGGCAGATGGCCTTGTGCTCCAATTGAGCAGAAGTATATCTCCCACTTCCCCGAGACCCGTGAGATCTGGTCCTACGGTTCCGGTTACGGTGGAAATGCACTGCTTGGAAAGAAGTGTCTTGCTCTACGTATTGCATCTGCAATCGCACGTGACGAAGGTTGGCTCGCTGAGCATATGCTCATTCTCAAGATTACCAGCCCGGAAGGTGTTGCGAAATATGTCGCAGCTGCTTTCCCAAGTGCTTGTGGAAAGACCAACTTGGCTATGCTTGTTCCTACCATCAAGGACTGGAAAGTTGAAACCATCGGTGACGATATTGCTTGGATGAAGTTTGGTGCAGATGGTCGTCTCTATGCTATCAACCCAGAAGCAGGTTTCTTTGGTGTGGCTCCCGGAACTTCCATGGACTCCAATCCCAATGCAATGTATTCGTTGGAGAAGAACTCGATCTTCACCAACTGTGCACTCACTGAAGACAAGGATCTCTGGTGGGAAGGAATCGGATACGATGCTCCAGGCAAGCTGACCGATTGGAAAGGGAACGAATGGGTCCAGGATAAGGGAAACAAGGAGCAGCCAACTGCTTCTCACCCGAATGCTCGATTCACTGCACCTGCAAGCCAGTGCCCAAGTATTGCTCCCGAGTGGGAAGACCCGAAGGGCGTACCCATCGATGCGATTCTCTTTGGTGGTCGCCGACCTCATACCATTCCTTTGGTACACCAGGCTCGTGACTGGAATCACGGTGTCTTCCTCGGTTCGATCGTCGGTTCAGAAATCACTGCAGCCGCACTCGACCTCAAGGCAGGAACCATTCGTCGTGACCCGTTCGCCATGCTTCCGTTCTGCGGATATCACATGGGCGAATACTTCCAGCATTGGATCAATCTCGGCGCGAATCGTGACCAGGAGAAGCTTCCTAAGATCTTCTATGTCAACTGGTTCCGCAAGACAGATGATGGGAAGTGGTTGTGGCCCGGATTCGGTGAGAACAGTCGTGTGCTCACATGGATCTTCGAAGCCTGTGCCGGTACTGCAAAGACAGTCGATACCGCAATCGGTATCATGCCGACACCAGATGCAATCGACCGACCTGAAGGTGTATCCGAAGAGGACATGGCTGAATTGCTCTGTCTCGATACAGAAGGCTGGTTGAAAGAGGTTGCCGACATTCGTGCCAACCATTATCCGAAGTTTGGCGACAAGCTACCCAAGGAACTGGCTGAAATGCTTGATATCATGGAAAACAACTTGAAATCAGCTGGATCTTGTGATAGTTGTTGCTAATATGAACTGGAAGATGTGCGGATAGACGAGTATCTCGCGAGTCCGCACCTTCCCTGCCGGGAGACCTCCCGAGCAGTTACATATAGATTACCGTCCGGAGTATACGTGCTTTGGGCGGTTTTTCTTTGTTTCCACACTATCCTTCAGACGTGAGGTGACGAACCTGTACAGCCTCGCTACCTTCAGCGACCCGTCCGAGAATATCTATGAGCGGTGTGGGAACTCCGAGCTCCCTCCCGAGTCGACTTGCACGTACGCAGAACCATCGATTTTCGGTCGGTCTTCCCGCCTCGATATCCTGCAACATCGATGTCTTGCCTTCATATTCGAGAGAGGCGAAGATCTTCTGATACTTGTCGATGTAGCTCTCATCTAGTCCCGTGATACCGTAGGCTTTGGCAAGAGCGATCACTTCCTGTTGCGCCTGGATGATGAGTTCCCTGATTGCCTCAATATTCGCACAATCACCGTAGGTTCCTCGAGTGATGGCACTGATCGTGTTGATGCTCACATTGACCATGAACTTTGCCCACAGTTCTCGTTCAATGTTCTCTGGTACCTGAAAATTAATCTTCGCTTCAGCTAGCAGCGTCGTGATCGATTGTAGCCGTTCGGTCATCTGATTGTTCCGTTCTCCCAGATAGATGATGCCTTCGGTCGAGAAGTCGATTCTGGTCCCTCTTCGGGTGGAGTCCAGTGCAGTAGTGAAGCCATAGAGGACTTTTTCGGCACCGTATGCTTCGCTGAGCAGGTGTTCGCTATCTATTCCATTGAGAAGCGAGAGTATCGTGGTTTGCGGACCTACATGGCCTGCAATATCCTTTATTGCCTGCTCAAGGTGATGATTCTTTGTTGCGAGTATCACCAGATCGGCCGGAGCAGTGGCTGTTGTTGTGCTTTGATAATTGAAATCGATGCGTGTTCCATTTAGCAGGAGTCCATCGCGAAGATAGCGATCCCTCCGCTCTTCGTTCACAATCACACTCACCTGGTCATATCCCAGATACTCCGATAGGCGCCATGCATAGATAGCTCCCACCGCACCGATACCTATGATAGAGACTTTTCGGATCATGATACGCCCCTCCCTAACTCAATGGTCTGCAGAGTTGCATGACTAATCGAGTCAGCTGCTCCAATTCAGCGAGCGAAATCGATTCGGTACTGGTGTGTGCACCACTGTAGCCGATTCCCAAGGTGAGAACCGGGAGCCCTTGATTTCGCATGATGTTCGCATCGCTTCCTCCACCTGTTGGTGCGGTCCTGAACGGTATGCCGGCAGCTGTGCAGGCTTGTTTAAAGGCTGCCAGTTCGGGAGCATCCGAGTCGACCCTGTATCCAGGATAGAGTTCGATGGGCGAGAATTCGTAGGATCCGCCGAGTGCTCCGACTGCCTTGATACAACAGAACTCGAGATGAGCAAGATGGCGATTCACCCGCTCGGAGGTGGAGGAGCGAACTTCGAGGGTCACCTCGCAACGATCGCATACGATATTTGTCACTTCGCCACCACGAATGGTCCCGATATTAGCGGTTGTCTCTTCATCGATTCTCAGTAGCTGCATGCCGTCGATCGCTTTGGCTGCAAGACTGATTGCACTGACTCCAGTCTCGGGAGCGAATCCTGCATGCGCAGACTTCCCATGGAACACGATGGTTGCATCGCTCTTACTCGGAGCGCTGACTATGGCCGTGCCGACAGCACCGCTTGCATCCAGTACATACCCCCTCTCGATTGGTCCGAGCTTCCGCATGTCGAATGCTTTGGCTCCCTCGAGACCCACCTCCTCTGCAACAGTGAAAAGGAGAACGATCGCTACATGTGGCGTATCGGACTGGGTGAGGGCTTCAACAGCAGCGAGTATAGCTGCAATTCCAGCCTTGTCATCTGCTCCAAGAGCAGTAGTTCCATCACTTACGACGAGCCCATCCTCGATCCGAGGCTTCGCATCCACTGCATTTGGAACAGTATCCATATGGCAGTTGAACAGTACCGCCGGCTCTCCTTCCAACCCTGGTGAGGCAGGGAGTCTCCCAACGAGGTTGCCGTGGGCATCCTTTTCGGTTGCGATTTTCAGAGCAACGAGACGCTCATCGAGATAGGTGCGGAACTCGGACTCCTGGCCCGAAGGCGAATTCACCGAGATTAGATCGATCATAACGGAAGCAGTTTTCTCTGCAAGCGATATAGGCATGGATTCCTCCTGAAGTATGGCTTCTGAGCATACCATACCACCATTGGTTGTTCCAAGTCTCTAGACTATTAGTGGTTGCTCGCTTATGGTAGAGGGTAAGACTTTTTATTAGATGGTGGTGAGCATATGATTACTTTCACTCGGGACGAACGTCGAGTTCTTGATGGATGTCTGCAAAAACTGAAACAAGAAGACTCTTCGTTCTCCTCGCTGGTGGAGTCTCAGGTGGCCGATCTTGAGCAACTGGCAGCAATCGTAGATCGCGCCCCATCGCCTTCGGTGGATCTCATGAAGGGAGAAGGGGAGCGGTCGATCGGATCATTAGCCCATAAACTATGTAGCCACGGTCTCGATCATATCATCAATCTCCCATCTAAAGCCGTGTTGGGTCACGGCTTCACCGTGATGAAGCTTCATGTCTTCGGATTTCTCAGCAAGATAGCGAAGACATCCGAAGAGCTCGCCGAATTGAGATCGAGTATCGACAAAGAGTACAACGATCTCCTGTTCACGCTCATGGCCGAAGACCTCTATACTTCGCTTGTGTCAAAGCAGGATATCGACGCTCCCTGGGTACAGGAGGCTGCACACGAACTGATCACCATGTGGGATCATAGAACCAGTGGATACCTCGAAACCTTCGCACTGGCAATCAGGGAACTCTGGCACGTAAGACATGCGATCGTCCCCGTTCTCGGAACCCTGTTGGGAACCATGGAGATCATGAGACTAAACTCAATGCTCCCACCGGTCTGGTTGGATTTCATAGGCAATGCATCGGATTCCGATTCCATGGTCTTCGCCTTGGAGGAGTTCATCTTCGACCTTCGATACGAGGAGCTTGCTTTGCTCAGGGAGAAGATGAAACAGGAACATATTACGATCATTGACCGGAACGCAGCATGGCTCATGCTAGAGAAATATGAGGCGGATCCGGTCGAAGTGAACCCTGCTCTGGCGCTCTACAAGAGCTTCATGGATCGGCAGAGCATGGCAAAGAAGCGGGCTGTAAGGGGCGATAGTGGCCCAAAACGATCATTGGAAGAGTATTTTGTGATCTATCTGCTCTCCAGCGAGCATCATGTTCCAAAAGATATTGGATATGACAAGTAAGAGCCCGCTCCCTCTTGGCATAACGGGACACTCCGAGTACACTTGTCGGGAAATCTGAAAAAAGTCGAAGGAGTGCCCAGCCAATGCAAGAGAGAGACGGCATATACATGCCAGCCGACAGACCCCCTGTATCGAAGTGGATCCCGCTCAGCATACAGCACGTATTCGCGATGTTCGGAGCTACCGTTCTCGTGCCCATCCTTACCGGTCTGAGTGTCACCTCAGCACTGTTCACTGCGGGAACAGGAACACTTATCTATATTCTGATAACAGGAGCCAAAGTTCCTGCGTTCCTCGGTTCATCGTTCGCCTTCATTCCAGCCATCATCGGAATTGCTGCAACCTATGGCGTACCGTACGCTATGGGAGGAGCTGTCGCTGCCGGCATATTCTATGGAATTATCGCCACCATCATTCGAGCATCGGGCCTTACTTGGGTCAAGAAGGCATTACCTCCAGTCGTGATAGGTTCGGTAATCATCGTCATCGGTTTGAGTCTGGCTCCCACAGCCATCGATATGGCCATGAACGATGCATCGGGCAATTACAGTCTCGTGTATCTCTCGATGGCCGTCGTCACCCTTGCCGCCACCGTGGTGGCAAACATCTTCCTCAAGGGATTCTTCAGCATTATTCCCATACTCATTGGACTGGTCTTCGGGTATCTGTTCACACTTGTCATGGGCTTTGTGTTTCCCCTCTACGCACTGATCGATTTCAGTGGTGTCCAAGAGGCTGCCTGGATGGGCCTTCCGCAGTTCCAGGTTCCGAAGTTCAACGTTGTAGCTATGGTGACTTTCATCATAGTTTCACTTGCGACCATGGCTGAGCACTTGGGAGACACGGTAACTTTGGGAAATGTCGTAGGGAAAGACTTTACGCAGAACCCAGGACTGCACAGAACTCTCGCCGGTGATGGTGTGGCGACCGCATGGGCAGCTTTCTGGGGAGGACCGCCAAACACTACATATGGAGAGAATATAGGTGTTATGGCAATAACTCGCGTATATAGTGTCTGGGTCATAGGTGGTGCAGCGGTGGTTGCTACCATCCTCTCCTTCTTCCCTAAGGTCGGCGCACTGATTCAAACGATTCCTACTCCGGTTATCGGAGGAATTTCGATGTTGTTGTTCGGTATCATCGCTTCGAGCGGTATGCGAAACCTCGTGGAAAGTGGCGTGGATTACAAAGATAAGCGGAATCTGATCATCTCCTCGGTCATTCTCGTCATTGGAATAGGTGGAGGCTTGGTAGCATTCCCTATCGGTGGTGGACTTGAGTTCCAGATGGGTGGTGTAGCCCTTGCAACGCTTATCGGTATCGTATTGAACTTGGTCATTCCCAAGACTGTGCCGTAACGTAGAGAGTATGATGGATTATACACTTGTACAATCGGACGCAGCTCTGCGATCGTTGATTCAGCGATGGAACAGCGAACAGGTCTCCTCCATAGCCATGGACTTCGAAGGTGAATACAACCTCCATATCTATGGGGAGCATCTGTGCCTTATTCAGATCAATGATGGCTCGCACTACTATCTGATCGATCCGTTTCGGGTATCGAAAGAGTCCATCAAGGAGCTCCTCGAGTCTCAGTACATCGAGAAGATCATGTTCGACTGTACAAGTGATGCCGCTCTGGTGAGAAAGCAGTATGGCATAACGTTGACCCATGTGTTCGACTTGCGCATCGCCGCGCAACTGCTTGGATTCAATGGAAACCTGACCAAGCTTATGGAGGCGTATCTCGGAATTCCGTCGACTACGGGCAAGAAGGGCAACCAGACGGCGAATTGGCTAATTCGCCCATTGAAGCAGAAGCTGATTTCTTATGCTCTAAGTGATGTTGAACACTTGTTCGAGCTGAAAGATGCGCTCATACGTGCATTGGAGAAGCAGAATCTCACCGAACGGAATCGAGAGCTGCAAGCAAGTGCAGCACTTCCCAAAGGTCCCGATCGACCAGGATGGGAGAAGTTGCCCGGTTATCGCTACCTGTCGCCAGAGCAGCGGGTGTACCTCCGCTGGTTCTTCGAGGCAAGGGACATGCTTGCTAGGAAGTTGAACAAGCCAGCGTTTCAGGTTCTGGACAAGCGCGTACTCGTATCTCTGGCAAAGAATCCACCCCAGAGCGTAGAAGAGTTCCGTGTCCAGGCACCGCACCGAAGCAACGACATTGAGCGAGATCTCGTGGCACTCCTTATGGTTGCCAGAGATGGGGCTGTCAGTGAGCTGGCCGAGTCTACGCGAAAGAGTTGATTACCCCTTCTTATAGGCAGTCTTCTCCAACGGGAGTTTGGTTCTGAACTCATGGTCGAACCGGTAGTATGCGTTCTGCACTGCTGGAGCCGTGGCGATAGTGCTCAACTCCCCGATTCCTTTCGCTCCATACGCCTCAGATGATACTTGGTCGCCTTTCACCATATATGTCTCAATGACCGGGGCTTCGGTGGCTCGAAATAGTCCGAGCGTACCGTATTTCACCTTTGGATACCCTGCTTCAATAGGATAGTTCTCTGTGAGCGCGTATCCGAGACCCATGACGACACCACCTTCAACCTGTCCCTCGATAGCAGTGGGATTCACTACCGTGCCAACATCGACTGCAGCCGTCACCTTGACCACCTTTCCCTGGTCATCGAGTTCTACGACCTGCGTCGAATAGCTATAGGCTATATGACTCTTTGGATTGGGTTTCGTAGATCCCATTGGGTCGGTTATCGCAATGAATTCGTCATAGTACTCAGTTCCGTTGAGAGCACCGAGCGATCCTGCATCGGAAAGAGCACTCTTCAATTTGAGCGCGACACGACGAATTGCCTCCCCTGTGATCACCGTCTGTCTCGAGGCCGTGCTGGTCCCAGCATCGGGAGTCCTCCTAGTATCTGCCGGCTCGCAGAAGGTTTGTTCAGGTGAGATCCCAACAGTTTCACATACCAGCTGGGTGGCAACGGTGGCCAACCCTTGTCCCATGCAGGCTGCCGAGGTACGAATATGGACAATGCCCTCCTCAACGGAGAGGGTGCATCGCCCAATATCGGGAACACCCACACCAAAGCCACTGTTCTTGAACGCACAGGCAATGCCCGTACGGCCATGTGCTTCGAATGCCGGTTTGACGGCAAGTAGACACTTGTCCAGTGCGGTGTTCGGATCGGCAATCTGACCGTTTGGCAGTGATTGTCCCGGCCGTATAGCATTAATAAATCGAATTTCCCATGGAGATATTCCCACCTGTTCAGCGAGCAGATTCAGCGTGTTTTCCATGGCGAAACAGCTTTGGGTTACGCCGAAACCACGAAAAGCTCCTCCGGGTACGTTATTCGTATAGACGGCTTTTCCGAGAACATCGACGTCATGAAAGTTGTATGGACCAGCAGCATGTGTACAGGCTCGTTGTAAGACAGGGCCTCCTAGCGAGGCATAGGCTCCCGTATCGGCTATGAGTGTAGCTTTCATTGCGGTAAGGCGGCCTTCTGCATCGCAGGCAACGGTGAAATCCATCTCCATTGCATGCCGCTTGGGGTGGATGTTGATACTCTCCTGCCGACTGAAACGGACCTTTACCGGCTTCCCGGTGTGCCACGCCATGAGTGCTGCATGATGCTGCACACTCATATCCTCCTTTCCTCCGAAACCACCTCCGACAAGTTTTGCCTGACAGTGTACCTTCTCCCTTGGAAGGTCCAGCATGGTGGCGATCTCTCGCTGTTCGTCGTAGACCGACTGACTTGCGGTGTAGACCAACAGTCCGTCTCCTTCAGGAACAGCCAGTGCACACTCTGGTTCCATGAATGCGTGCTCAGTAAACGGGGTGCTATAGTGCTGCGTCACCACATGCGCAGATTGCGCTATCATGGTATCGGCATCGCCCCGTTTGAGCCGCTCAGTGGTAAGCACGTTTCCACCATCATGGATAGCAGGAGCATCCTCCATTAGGGCCTGCTCGGTAGTGGTTACCGGTTCCAGTACCTCGTACTCCACCAAGATGAGATCGAGAATGGCATCTAGGCTTTCACGGGTTCGTGTAGCGACCAGTGCGAGTGCATCGCCGATGTATCGAGTGGTACCACCCTCTGGAATCAAGACATCCCAGTCCTGCACGATATGGCCAATCTTGTTTTGCGGTACATCCTCTGCGAGCAATATCTTCACCGTATCGGGGTGTTGCAGAGCCTGGGAGATATCGATTCGCTTCACAATGGCTCGAGGATATGCGCTTCGTAGCGCCTTTGCATGGAGCATCCCTTCCATGTGCATGTCATCGACATAGATTCCCTTTCCAAGGGCCTTTTCAGCGGCATCTATCCGTGTGAATCGTTGTGACAGGCGGGCTTCGGCATGTTCGTGCGGAATCTCGAGATTCTCTCTGAAGAACCGGGCAGCCATGAGGATTGCCTGTTCGATCTTCACATATCCTGTACAGCGACAGATATTTCCCTTGATCGCTCTCTTTACCTGCTCTCTCGTGGGGTCGGTACTACTGTCTAGGAGCGCTTTCGCCGACATGATCATGCCAGGAGTGCAATATCCGCACTGAACAGCTCCTGCCGTGGCGAAGCAATAGCTGTAGACTTCCTGTTCTCGTGTAGAGAGTCCTTCGATGGTGATGATCGACTTCCCCTCAAGCTTCTCTGTTGGTAACAGGCAAGAGCGTAAAGCTTTGCCATCTATTATCACAGTGCAGGTACCACAAGCTCCTTCACTGCAACCATCTTTGGCTCCGGTGAGACCGAGATTCTCTCGAAGAAATGGTAGTAGCTTCTTGTTGATTTCCGTCTGGATGCGTTTCCCATTCACAAAGAATGTATACACGAAGGGCCCCCCATAAGCGTTAGCTGCCACCAGATGTCCAGTGAATTCTATAAACCGGAAGGCCACGAAGTCTCCCCTGAAACACGCTGGTGATCTGTCAATGATTAGCCGCTTAGTACCTGCATCCCTGCGTGCTACAGAGGCTTGCTTTCGGTTATCTGCTCGCGCAGTTTCGATGCAACTGACTGTGATACTATCATCGTCTTCAATTCTATCTGACAGGGGGTATTTGTCAATGCTTTTTCAAGAAAAGTGTTGCAAAAGCGTGCATTGAGTCGCCATGGTTGCAAGACTCCACAAGGACTGTAATACTGTGAATGATAGGAGAGGACGATATGCAAATCACTTTGAAGAAAGAGGATATTCTCAATCGTCTTGTGAGTGTCCACACGCTGTCACAGCGAAGCTCCGTCTTTGCTATACCATCGGTTGTCCGAGTGATCGGTTTTCATACCCCTGCACAGGATACACTCGACAGGCAACTCGCATCGAGGATTACAGGATATGTTCAACAGGATGCAGAGCGATTGCTCAATGAGCATAAACTGGTTCGCATGTACGATGTTCGAGGTAAGGCCATGACCATATGCCCCCATGATCGATTCATGTATCAGGAAGCGCTCGTACCCTCGGATGAACAGGACATTCGATTCATAGTAGGAAATGCTGCATCTCTACTGACTTCTCTCGATATGTCGGCATTGGATCTTATGCACCTTATCGCCAATTTGCTGCCTCGGGCACTGGAACACGGTCCTCTGTCAGAGGCTCTACTAATCGAACAGCTTGCAGAACTCGTCTCTGAGTATCACGTTCCGGGCGATCGAGAAGTATGGGCATGGCCATCTCCGATTGAACACGAAACTCTCGGTGAGACCCTTGTTCGTGTGCTGCTACCAGGGGCTTCCCTCTCTGTTCCGATTATGCTCGTTTCCGACCCAAAAAGCTCTGGATATCTACTTGCTTTAACTACACCAGAGACAGATCTGAACAACGTAACGAACGAGGAGCACTTTACATACAGATATCTTCATGCTTACGGACCGTCGGACTGCAAGGAGTTTGCCCTGTGGGCCGGAATCTCGATCTCACACGCCGAGCGTCTCTGGAATCTGCTCGATCCATCCAAGCTCATACAGGTGAGTTGGGAAGACAAACCAGCTTGGATGCTTGTCTCCGATCTGGAGCATCTGGAGTCTATCGAGCCACCAACTGGCCTCAGGCTCATCGATGCATACGATCCTTTTCTCCAGCTACCCAAGAGGAGTCTCCTTATCCATGGGAAGCGGCAACATACTCACTTTTTTCGCTCCGATGTGAAGCGAGGGATGGTTCTCTCCGATGGTCGGTGTGTGGCAAGCTGGCGAATGAAGTGTGTGAAACAGTACAGTTCGTTCGTCGTGGAGGATATTGGTGAGCCACTGGAGCGAGTGGCTGTGGAGGAGTTGGAACAGGAGGCATATACTATGACTCAAGCTACCGGAACACAGTTTAGCGGTCTCACGGTAGAGTAGCTATGACAAACCTCCCGCCACTGATTTGACAGGAGGTCGTTCTGGAGGTGGGAATCGGTCTGGTCAGGTTCGCATTTCCCTGTTGAAGGGTTTTCCCAGCGCTGTGGGTCCCATGAGCAGACTTTTCTTCGAAAATGCAAGGACAATGATAACCAACAGGTAGGGGAGCATGACGAGGAACTCGTACGGGAAGTCGATCCCGAGGCCCTGAATCGCTAGCTGCAGTGCTTGTGCAAGTGTGAACAGCAAGGCTCCGCCCATGATCTTCACCGGGTGCCAATGTCCGAAGTAGACGAGTGCCACAGCAATGAATCCACGCCCGGCGATAATCTCATCGCTGAACATCTTGGCCTGGCAAAGACTAAGATATGCACCCGCCAAGCCGGCTAACGCCCCACCGAGTGCTAGTGCTTGGAACCGTACCCGGTTCACCTGAATGCCTATGGAATCGGCTGCTCTTGGTTGTGTCCCCACTGCTCGGACACGGAGGCCCCATGGAGTCTTGAACAACACGTACCACGAGAGCGGAACCAAGAGGAAAGCCACATAGACCAGAGGGTTGTGGTTGAAAAACAACGGACCCAGAATCGGTATGTTGGAGAGCCCTGGAATTGGAGCTGTGTTGATACCCGGGATACTCTGTGTTCCTCCGACGAAGTGTCGGAAGAGTGTTCCTGCGGTCCCTACACCAAACATCTGCATGCCGATTCCGGCAATACCTTGAGGGGCTCTGAACGTGACGACCACGAGTCCAAAGAAGAGCCCTAACAACGCTCCGACACCTGAGGCTAGCAGGAGTCCGAGGTAGTTGTATATTCCTGGTACATCGGCACCCTGGCCGATCGAGTAGGGGACAAGCATGCCGAGAAAGGCGCCCATGGCCATCATCCCCTCACACCCCAAATTGAAGATACCAGCTCGTTGATTGAACATCTCTCCAAGAGAGGCGATGAGCAGTGCGACCGAGAACGGAATACCGAGTGAAAGAATATTTATGACGAAGTTCATGCTTCAACCTCCTTGGAGGAGCTTTTTCCTGCGAACAACGCATTCCATCTAGCTTCTACCCGTTGCATGAGATAGGGGTTCGCTATGATCATCTTCGTTGCGACTATCACCAGAATGATCACTCCCTGGAGCACCTGAACCATGTTTGCCGGCACCCCCACGAGCCGTTGGGTCATGTCGGCACCGTAGATCAGGAGACCAAAGAAGAATGCCGCCGGGACGATTCCCGCCGGATGCAGTCCACCAAAGAGTGCAACGACGATACCCGAGAATCCGTATCCACTGGTGACCCCTTCGATCGCTCGTCTATGGACTCCAGCGATTTCAATAGAGCCTGCAATTCCAGCAAATGCTCCCGAGATCATCATGGCTATGATGAGATATTTGGGAACATGGATTCCTCCGTATCGGGCTGCTCGTTCCGAAGCTCCTGCTGCACGCATCTTGAATCCGTATGAGGTTTTCCACAACAGAAAGAAGATGATGACTGCGAGAGCGATAGCGATGAACAGGCCGCTGTGTATTCTCGTTCCCCGAATGAATCGAGTCAAATCGAGATTTCGGCTGAGCCGCATGGATTGTGGTGTCCCGCTTCCCATGGTGAGCTCTGCAGGATCCAGCATTGGGCCTCGAAGAAAGAATGTATAGAGCTGCGCAGCAATATAGTTGAGCATCACGGTAGAGAGGAGTTCGCTGACTTCCAGCTTGGCTTTCAATGCTCCAGGGATGAATCCCCATGCCGCCCCTCCCACTGCACCGGCAAGAATGGCAAATGGGATCAGCACCCCCCGAGGAAGATTGGGAAAGGCCAGTGCGATTGCCGTGGTTGCCAGAATACCGATTGCCATTTGTCCTTCGGCTCCGATGTTGATGATCCCACTCCGATACGCCACGGTGATTCCGAGTGCTATTATGGTCAGAGGCACAGTACGCAACAGCACCTCTGTGATACCGATCTTATTCTTCAAAGGCTCGGTGAGAATCACGAGGTAGGTCTTGAACACATCTGCCCCAATAGCCCAGAGAATGATTGCTCCCAGAAGCATTGCCGTGATTATAGCGAGGATGATGACCCCAATCCTGTACCCGGTTTTAAATCTCTTCGTCATCTTTCACTCCTGCCATGAGAATACCCAGTCTGCGTCTGCTTGCTTCGCTGCTGGGAATTACTTTCTGAATTTTTCCTTTGAAGATTACCGCTACCTGATCGGAAAGGTTCGTGATCTCCTCAAGCTCTTCTGAGATAAGGAGAATGCCGACGCCTTCGTTTCTCAGGTGTAGAAGCTGTTTGTGTATGAATTCTGCAGCTCCCATGTCCAATCCTCGTGTCGGATAGACTGCAATGAGAAACTTTGGATTGCGGGAGATCTCTCTGGCAAGAATCACTTTCTGGATGTTCCCTCCCGAGAGTGATCCTGCAGCGACATCGGTGTTCGGACTTCTGATGTCGAACTCCTTTCTCAGACGTTCGGCGGTCTGGTCGATCTCCTTCTTCTTGAGGAAAGCGTGAGAGCTGAACAGCGGAGACTCCGAATCTTTGAGAATGAAGTTCTCCTTCATTGAGAATGCGGGTACGATACCCTCGGTGTTTCTCTCCTCCGGTATGTATCCCATGCCCGAGGAGATCACATGAGCAGGGGTGTGGTTGGCGATGTCCTCACCGTCGAACAATATCTGTCCGGATTCCACTTTTCTCAGTCCATTGATTGCCTCGGCAAGTTCTCTCTGCCCGTTGCCTGATACACCTGCTAAACCTACAATCTCTCCCTTGCATACGTAGAGGGAGAGGTCGTCGAGCGCAAGGTGGCCTCTGTCACTACGCACTTTGAGATTTCTCAATTGCAGCATAGGACCGAGTGTGCAAGCCGGAGCATCGTTGTGTGGGAGTACCACTTCATGCCCGGTCATGAGCGCAGCGATGTCACTCGAGGAGTGATCGATGGTATTCCCTTGAAACACGACCTTACCATGTCGAAGGATAGCCACCTTGCTTGAAAGATCTTTCACCTCCTGCAGTTTGTGACTGATGAATACGATCGACAGCTCTTCGGACATGTTCCGCAGCAGTGCGATCAGATCGTCTGTCTCCTGAGGAGTGAGTGCGCTGGTCGGCTCGTCGAGGATCAGAAACTTCGCTCCGAGGCACAGGGTCTTCACCAGTTCCACTCGTTGCTGCTCTCCTACCGAGAGTTGCCAGATGTACGAGTCGGGATCGACGACGAGACCGTATTGCTTCGCAACTTCCTTCACCCGTTTTCGTACCGATTGAAGGTCGAGTCTCAACCCCTTCCATGCTTGTTTGTATCCGAGCGCAATATTCTCGAGGACCGTCATATTCGGTACCAGCATATACTGTTGATGAACCATGCCTATGCCATATGCGAAGGCGTCGTTGGGTGATTTGAAGTGCACTTCCTTGTCGTTGATGAATAACTTTCCTTCATCGGGGTAGTACAAACCCATGAGAATGTTCATGAGTGTGGTCTTCCCCGCTCCATTCTCTCCCACAAGAGCGAGAATCTCACCTCGCTTCATCTCCAACGAAACGTCATCGCAGGCTAGAACCCCGGGGAACCGTTTGGTGATGTGTTCAATACGTAAGCTGTCGATGGCTTTCGTCATCTGTTCCATGCAAGTCCTCCAATTCGGACCGTGTACGTGGTGTAAAAAATTCCTGCACGTCGATGTCTCTCACCGCCATGCAGGAATATATCCATTGCTACATCTTCCTGAAGCGCTATTAGTTATATTTTACGCTACTCCAGTTCACCACTGCCGGATGTCCTGCCTGGCCCTTGAATGCGTTGAGCGTTTCATTGACCTTGGCTTCGATTTCAGCAGTGATCTTCGACTTGGTCGCTTCATTGAACTTGAAGACGAATCCGTCGTTGTTGAAGTTCATGGGGATGTTCTCTCCACCGAGAACTCCTGCATCGATTTTGTCGACAAGCGTGTTGATCACGGCAGCATAGTTGTAGGAGGAGGCGCTGAGCACCTTGTATCCTTCAGGAATGCCGATCTGTGCAAGATCCTGACCCACCCACCAGATGTCCTGGTTTCGGTAGTCGGCTACAGCACGAAGTCCACCAAGAGCCTGCTGTGACGAACCGGTGAGGATATCGGCTCCGCTTCTGATCTGGGACTGTGCAACCTCGGTAGCTTTCACGAAGTCGGAAAAGCTTCCTGTGTGAGCGACCATGACATTGGCCGAAGGATTCACTTCTCTGACTCCAAGCACGAAGCCACGGTTGTACCGTGCAGCATCTCCACCAT
>Ga0334900_1002084_pt1 | contig 18686 bp, 14 predicted proteins | sample GraSluR3_MG_2_FD_207231 | JGI IMG/M metagenome (GOLD analysis project Ga0334900, IMG submission 207231) | Sludge microbial communities from methane-producing bioreactor in Wageningen University, Netherlands - Granular Sludge_31_08-R3 | ecosystem: Engineered > Bioreactor > Anaerobic >...
GACCGGGATGTGAGCATCATTGGCCGGATTTTAAGTACGAGTGAACCCAATCAGTTCACCAAAAGCGACGGCAGCACAGGTATTGTCCGTTCAATTGAAATAGCTGATGATACAGGAGTGGTAAGAGCTTCACTCTGGGATGACCAGGCCAATGCCCCCCTTAAAGAAGGAGAAGCTATTAAAATTGAGAACCCACGGGTTAATTTAAGAAATGACCATATAGAGATCAGTGTAGGTAGAACAACACTCATAACCAAAGCCAAAGAAGATGAAACATCCATTCCAACTTTGGATGAGATTCAAGATAAAATATATCCCCCTAAGAAAATTGAAGATATTGAAGAGGGAGACCAGAACATTAAGGTGTCTGGAGAGGTTATTGATATCCGTGGTAATAAAATACTCTTTGAAATGTGCCCTAACTGTAACAAAAGGGTTAACTGGGTGGATGACGCTTACATATGTGATATTTGTGGTGAAGAAATTGAAAAACCCAACATGCTGATGATCATTGGACTCATGCTGGAAGATGACACTGGAACCATAAGTATGACATTCTTCCGCCAATCAGCTGAAGAAGTTCTGGGAATGACCACACCTGAAGCAGAGGAAATCATAGCTGCCACTGGAGATGAAGGATCCCTGGAAGAAAAAGTGGGTGATCTGGTAGGTAGACAGATTACCGTGATCGCTGATGCCAGCTTCGACGAATACAACGAGGAAATACGTTTAAACGCCAAGAAACTAGTGGACGTTAAACTTTAATTACTTGAAATAGGATATTAAAAAGTATCAGAATATTAAAACGAGAACTTCACTTAAAAACCAATGCGAGATCTAGATTTAGTATAAAACAAGTTCAAAAGGGAGATTAACTATGGTGGAACTGGAAGATTTACCAAATGTAGGAGAAAAAACCGCTCAAAAATTAAGGGATGCTGGTTTTGGAGATATGATGAGGCTGGCCACATCCACAGCCAAAGAACTAAGTGTTAAAGTCGAAATTGGTGAGGGAGTGGCTGAAAAGGTTATAGAAGCTGCTCGTAAAGCTGAGCAGATTGATTTTGAAACAGCTCTGGATGTGATGGAACGCAGACAAGATGTGGGCCGTGTCGCCACAGGAAGCACAGGGTTGGATGAGTTAATTGGTGGAGGAATAGAAACTCAGGCCATAACCGAGGTTTTCGGCGAATTTGGATCCGGTAAAAGCCAAATATCCCATGAAATAGCAGTAACTGTGCAGTTACCCCCAGAAAAAGGCGGATTGGGTGCAGAATGTGTTTATATCGATACTGAAAACACTTTTCGACCTGAAAGAATACAACAAATTGCAGAAGGATTCGAACTGGACGTGGATGAAGTTTTAAGTAAAATTCACATTGCTAGGGCATTTAACTCAGCCCACCAAATATTAATGGCAGATAAAGTTAATGAACTCATACAAAAAGACGTTAATATCCGCCTGGTGATTGTAGATTCACTTACCGCCCACTTCAGGGCAGAGTACGTGGGAAGAGAATCCTTAGCTACCAGACAACAGAAACTAAACCAACACTTGCACACCCTACAAAACATAGCCAACACTTACAATGTAGCTGTTTTTGTAACTAATCAGGTGCAGGCCCGTCCAGATGCCTTCTTCGGCAGCCCCACCAAGGCTATTGGAGGACACGTCTTGGGACACGCCGCCACCTACAGAATATGGCTGAAAAAAGGACTGGCAGGTAAACGTATAGCTCGATTAGTGGACAGCCCTCACTTACCAGAGGGTGAAACTGTGTTCAAAATAGCCACAGAAGGAATTGTAGATTAAAACTACGAATTAATAATTATATAGAATAATAGGTAGATTGATAATTTAAATCTATATCCTTTCTTTTTTTCTTTTTAACCTGATTGAGCGCATATATTATTTTGGTATGATTTGTATCAGAAGAAAATTCATTCAGAACCTGGATAACTGAAATTAAAGAAATTATGAATCTTTGAAGATTTTTGACTCGATTTTATCAACTATTTTGGTTATTTTAACTGAAATTTCTGATTCCGGCATTTTAAGCACAATAGGACTTCCAATATCAGAAGCTTCAACTGTTTCCATATCCAAAGGAAGCATTCCTAGGAAAGGAACATTCATTTCTTCAGCCATTTTGGCACCGTTACCTTTTCCAAAAACAGGTATCTCAGTTTTACAGTGCGGACAGATAAAACCAGACATGTTTTCTATAACTCCGATGAGAGGAATGTTTAAGTTTTTTACAAGATTAACACTCTTTATGACATCTTCTTGCACTACCGATTGAGGTGTGGTGACTAATACAACACCATCCAAAGGAAGGGTCTGTAAAATGGTTAAAGGTACATCTCCCGTACCAGGAGGATTATCTATGACTAATAGATCTAGATCATCCCAAATAACCTCTGATAATAATTGTTTTATTGCACCAGTTTTTGCCGGACCTCTCCAGATAACTGGAACTTCCTGTGAGGATAAAAGAAATCCAACAGACATGACTTTTATGCCACTTCCAGTTTCAATGGGAACAATTCCATTTTCATTAAAATCTAAATTTTGCCCTTCTAATCCAAACATCCTTGGAACATTTGGTCCATGAACATCAGCATCCATGATACCTACTTTATATCCTTTCCTTGCAAAGGCAGCGGCTATGTTAACTGCAATTGTAGATTTCCCCACACCACCTTTACCACTCATTATCGCAATTTTGTGTTTAATCTTACTCATCCGTTTTACAATTTCAATATCCTGTTGCATCAGTGCCAGTTTATGTTCATCCTCTTTAGAAACTTCTTTAGAAACCATCACTACCCCCTTCCCAAAACATTTAATTGAATTTTTTATACCATAGATTTTGTATAAATAAATCAAAAATACTGTTTAATGCGCTTTTAGTTTTCTATGATACAATGGATTATAATTTGTATGGTATTAGTTCTGACTTTCATAACTTATATTATGTATTGTATAAAGAAATTTGAAAAACCAATGTATGATAATAAAATAAAAAAATATTAGGCATTAGATTATCTTCATACAAGTTAATATTCTGTTTCCTTAAATTTAATAATGAAACTTGTACCGTGACTCCTGTCAAGTTTTACCGTGGCATCGATCTGCCTGGATAAAGTGTCTACTAACTTCAATCCCAGTGACTCGGTTTTTCGGAAGTCTAAATCTTCTGGGAATCCAATGCCATTGTCACTTACCTTAAGAAAATAAACATCATCTTTCAAATAGAAATCAATATTAATTTCACCATTTGTTCCATCAGGGAATGCATGTTTCATAGAATTAGAAACTAACTCATTAATAATTAGCCCCAATGGAATGGCAGTGTTAATATCCAGTTTAACGTCTTTTACATTTATATACAGTTTTATAAGGTCAGAAGAAATATTATAAGTACGTAATAATTCCATTGCCAAGGTTCGAATGTATTTACCGAAATTTATGGTTTTAAGATCTTCAGATTGATATAATCTTTCATGAATAATTGCCATTGATCGGGCCCGACTCTGAGTTTCCTTGAACATTCCTAAAACTTCTTTATCCTTGACATATTGGGATTGTAGATTTAAAAGGCTGGAGATAACCATTAAATTATTTTTAACCCGGTGATGGATTTCTTTCAGGAGCATTTCTTTCTCTTTAAGTGATTCTTCCACCTTTTTTTCGGCCTTTTTGCGTTGAGTTATGTCATTATTAATCTCCAAGAATCCAATATATTCACCATTTTCGTCTTTTTGTATTGACCATCTACTGGAAACTATAATTGGAGAACCATCACGCCGAACATGAGTTAAATCACCCTCCCATCGGCCATGCTCCAAAACTTCAGCTTTGATCTGATCTAAAGGAATTGGAAATTGAGTTTGTAATAAATCATGAATAATTTTGCCCAATGCTTCTTCCTGGCTCCAGCCATAAGCCTGCTCAGCACCACGATTCCAGAAAGTGATCCTGTCATCCTGGTCGCGGACAAAAATAGCATCATGAGTTAGATTAAGTAATTCAACCTGCTTTTTGATGTTTTTATCAGCCTTTTTGCGTTCGGTGATGTCACGGGAAATGACAAGAACTAATTTTTCACCACTAACATTAAATATGCGTGTATTTAGCTCAACAGGTATTTTTAAACCATTTTTTGAAATGTGTACAGTTTCAATAATGGTGTTGTCATTAACAATTTTTTCCCATTTCTCAGCCACTTCCTCAGGATCAGATACATCTATATCCCTTGGTGACATTTGAAGGAGTTCATCACGGCTGTAATTTAACATTTGGCAGGCTACATCATTCACCTCAATAAATTGTTCATTCATTTGTTTTTCCGTAAGTTTAAGTAAGAACAATGCGTCATTAGTATTGTTAAAAACTTCACGAAACTTTTCTTCGCTTTTCCTTAGTGATTCCTCAATTCTTCCCCCCATTATAACATAAGATGCCGTGTTAGCCATATCTTCCAGGAGTTTTTCTTCGTGTGAAAGGATAGGATGTTTACTGGAGAGAGCTAAAACCCCTATGGGATTTCCATCAGAAGAAAGAAGCCGATATCCAGCAAAAGAAACAAGCCCCATCTCAGGGCCAGATTTATGGATGTGGACTTGTGGTTCTTGTGTTATATCGTTGGTGATAAATTTAGAGTAATCACCAGAGGCAATTCTTCCGATCTTATAACAACCACAAGGCACTCTTTTGTAATCATCCCCCTCTATATATTGTCCAGAATTAACCATTAAATGAAGACATTGCTTATGGTTATGGCAAAAACAACTCCCCTCACTTCCTTTAAAATGAAGACATCCTTTTTCACAAAGATCACCCTCTTTTATAATCCATATCCTGGCAAAATCAGCACCAAAAATATCAACAACACCATCAGTAATTAATTGGAGTTTATCCACAAAATTAGTGGTGCCAATAATTTGTTCTTTCAAAGAATTCAAGGTTGAAAGTCGTTCTTCAATTTTTTTATGGACAGTTTCGCGCCTTTCAAGTTTAGAAATTCGTTTGTTTAAGGTTTCTAATTCTTCAAGAAGTTTTTTCTCAAATTTTTCATTGGTTTCCAATGCCAAACCTTCTGATTTGTTTGATAGCCTATCAAAAGTTAGTATGTAATTTCTAATATTTATTTCTACATTATTATATTTGTGATAAAGAATTAATATGAAATCAGTTCCTATGAAAATTCCTGTGGAATTATAATTTCATAGAGTTTTAGGAGTTATAACACGGATTTTAATGGAGAGAATGTTCTCCTATATAAACCTTGTTTAAAATTTTTAATAGAAAACTTTATCCTTAGAACCGATACACCCTACATCATAAGATTAGATAACTATCACAATGTAGAAAAAAATAGGTGATCTAATTGGCAGATGAAAATAAGCAAGAAGCAACTGAAGAACCAAAAGTTGGAGTCTACGTGTGTCACTGTGGTATCAACATAGGTGGTGTCGTTGATATTGAAGCAGTGAAGGATTACGCAGCAACCCTGCCTAACGTAGTAGTATCCAAAGAATACAAATATTTATGTTCAGACCCTGGACAGGACATGGTCCAACAGGACATTAAAGAAGGTAAAATTAACCGAGTAGTAGTGGCAGCATGTTCACCTCGACTTCACGAACCAACTTTCCGAAGATGTGTTCAGGAAGCAGGACTGAACCAGTTCCTGTTCGAATTCGCAAACCTAAGGGAACATGATTCCTGGGTGCACATGAATGAACCAGAAAAAGCAACCGAAAAAGCCAAAGACCTGGTCCGAATGGCAGTTGCCAAAGCCAAACTACTGGAACCTCTGGAAGCATCCAAAGTTCAAGTGGACAACAAAGCCCTGGTTATAGGTGGAGGAGTAGCCGGTATCCAATCCGCACTCGACCTGGCTGACATGGGATTCAAAACCTACCTGGTGGAAAAACAACCAACCATAGGTGGACGAATGGCTCAGCTGGACAAAACCTTCCCTACCCTGGACTGTTCCATGTGTATTTTAGCTCCTAAGACTGTGGACGCTGCTAAACATAAAAACATCGAACTTATCTCCTTCGCAGAAGTGAAAGAAGTTCACGGTTACATCGGTAACTTCCAAGTAGTAATTGAAAAGAAACCCCGATACGTTAAAGAAGAAGACTGTACCGGCTGTGGAAGCTGTTCCGAAGTATGTCCAATTGAAATGCCCAACTACTTCGACGAAGGTATGGGTATGGTTAAAGCAGCTTACATCCCATTCCCACAGGCAGTACCACTATGCGCTACCATAGACAAAGATTACTGTATTGAATGTAACCTCTGTGACCAGATCTGTGAACGTGGAGCAATAGACCACAACCAGGAAGTTGAAACCATCGAAATCGACGTAGGTACCATCATCGTGGCCACCGGTTACGACCCATACGACCCTACTGAGAAGAAAGAATATTCCTACGCAGATGCCAAAAACGTCGTCACCGGTCTGGAACTGGAAAGATTGATCAACGCATCTGGACCTACCATGGGTAAAGTTTTAAAACCATCTGACGGTAAACACCCCAAAAGTGTGGCTTTCATCCAGTGTGTGGGTAGTCGTGATGAACAGATACACAAACCATACTGTTCCCGTGTGTGCTGTATGTACGCCATGAAAAACGCTCAACTTATCATAGACCACGAACCTGACACTGAAGTTGCCATTTACTACATGGATATCAGGGCATTCGGTAAAGGATTCGAAGAATTCTACAAAGCCTCACAAGAAAAATACGGAATCAAATTCATCCGCGGACGACCGGCCAACGTCCTGGTTAACCCAGACGAAACCCTATCCATCCGTGCAGAAGACAGCCTGCTGGGCAAAGTCACTGAATACGATTACGACATGGTAGTGCTTTCTGTTGGTTTAACCCCACCAGAAGGATCTGAAGAACTCAGACAGACCATCGGACTATCCAAATCAGCTGACGGATTCCTCATGGAAGCTCACCCCAAACTAAGACCTGTGGACACCCTCACTGACGGTGTTTACCTGGCTGGTGTGGCTCAAGGACCTAAAGACATTCCTGATGCTGTAGCCCAAGCTTCTGGTGCTGCTGCACGAGCAGCCATACCAATGGTTAAAGGTGAAGTGGAAATCGAACCAATCGTCGCTGTTGTCGATTCTGACGTCTGTGGTGGATGTGAAGTCTGTTTAGAATTATGTCCATTCGGAGCCATTGAGCGGAAAGATGAAAAAGCAACCATCAACGTTGCTCTTTGTAAAGGATGCGGTACTTGTGTAGGTGCCTGCCCATCCGGTGCTCTGGACCAGCAGCACTTCCGAACCAACCAGATCTTCGCCCAGATCGAAGCCGCTTTAAACGAAAGCAAATAAATCTGTAAGGGTTACCCAACCCTTCTTAAACCTTTTTTTCTTTTATTAATTATTTTTGAGTTTTTTTGTTCGATTTTAATGGATTACAATTCATAAAAAGTTAATTATAGCATATTCTACATACCTTACAAACAATAAAAAGGTAAAAAAGAATTTTTCTACATTCAAAGGCCAAAAAGAAGGTGATTGATTTATGGATTATCAAAAACTGGGGAAAAAACTGAAAAATGTTTTGAAACTGGAAAAAAATCCAGTAGCTATTAAATGGGTTTCCAGAGAACCGCGGAATATTCATAAAGAGGAAGGAAAATCCAGATTCTGCACCAAACTAGACAAGGCCATGAATGGGGAGGTTTTTTATTCCACCGCCGATGAAGAAGAGTGTATGGGTGGTCTCAGATACACCGGAATGAAAGATCCCAAAGAATTCCCTAAAAATATGCGCAGCGGAGCATTTTTAGTCCCCGGAGGAGTGTATAAAACTATTCCTGCAGTGCAACGATCCTGGAAAGGAAACATGGCTATTGAACCCAACATATTTAATGCCATAATATTTTCACCACTAATAACAGTTGAATTTGAGCCTGATGTGATATTCCTCGTTGCCAATGCCCGTCAAGGTATGGAAATCCTCCATGCTAATGCATACGACTCTGGTTCCCATGGATTAGGAGCTGATTCTGGTCCTATCTGCAGTTCCATGGCTGCCATACCCTACCTTACAGGTAAAGTCATCTATGGCTTTGGAGATATTGGTTCCCGTAACAACATGAACTTGGATGATGAAGAGATCCTAATCAGTATACCCGCAAGCGATCTGGAGAGAATCACCAACAACTTGGAGGAAATGAAAACAAAAACTTTCTTCCGGCGGAGGGATTCCTAAACCATGAAATAATAAAAATTATTCATTAAATTAGCCATAAACACTTTTTTATTATTAATTGAAGTAAGTGATTGGAAAGTATTTATATTCCCTCAATTTATAGTTCCCTATACCAAACCCGTTAATGCCAATTATACCCTGCTTTGGCCGGGAGGAAAATAATGTCAGATAACAAAAAATATGCTCAGGAAATAAAGGACATCACCAAAAAACATCATGAATGGATGCAAAACAGCATCAACCTCATAGCCAGTGAAAACATCACAAGTATTAGTGTTAGAGAGGCACTGGCCACTGATCTTTCCCATCGTTATGCTGAAGGAATTTCAGGTCACCGGTTATATGAAGGATGCCAGTACATCGATGAAATTGAAAACATAACCATCGACCTTTCCAAAAAAATATTCAAAGCAGAACACGCTAATGTGCAACCCATATCAGGAGTAGTTGCCAATCTGGCGGCTTTCTTTGCATTAGCCCAATATGGCGATGGTATGATGGCCCTGGAAGTTCCAGTAGGTGGTCATATCAGCCATGCCCATGTGAGTGCTGCTGGTATCAGAGGCCTTAAGGTATCTGCACATCCTTTTGACGCGGACAAAATGAACATTGACCCTGATGCCATGAAAAAAGACATACTGGAGAAAAAACCAAAAATAATCCTCTTGGGCGGTAGTTTATTCTTATTCCCTCATCCTGTAAAAGAGGCTAGAGAAGCAGCAGATGAAGTGGGAGCTAAAGTAATGTATGATGGAGCACATGTTCTGGGTCTTATTGCTGGAGGTCAGTTCCAGGATCCCCTGAGAGAAGGAGCTGACTTGATGGCAGGAAGCACCCATAAAACATTCCCTGGACCACAGGGAGGTATAATCCTTTGTAAAGAGGAGTTAAAAGATGAAATTGATGACGCTGTTTTCCCTGGTGTGGTGAGCAACCATCACCTGCACCATCTGGCTGCTCTGGGTATAGCCACCGCTGAAATGCTGGAATTTGGTGCAGATTATGCTAAACAGATTATTTCCAATGCACAGGCACTGGCACAAAGCTTCCATGAATTGGGTTTCAATGTTCTATGCGAAGACCTGGGCTTCACAGAATCCCATCAGGTGGCCATGGATGTTTCTAATATTGGTAGAGCATCCAAGATGGCTAAAGATCTGGAAGCCAATAACATAATCCTTAACAAAAACCTTTTACCCTGGGATGATGTTAACCGTTCTGACGATCCATCCGGTATAAGAGTGGGAACCCAGGAGTTAACCCGCCGAGGATTAAAGGAATCACACATGAGTGAAGTTGCTGAATTTATAAAACAGGTAGTCGTGGATGGTAAAGAGGTTAAAGAAGAAGTATCCGAATTTATAAGTTCGTATAACACTGTTCACTATGCGTTCCGTGGTGATCAGGCTTATAACTACATAGAATTTTAAAATCAGCATATTTCATTAAATTTTTTTTATTTTATTGACTTTTTATTGGATATGACTTATATTTGATAGGACAGTTAAGTGATGAAATAGGGGCTGACTCATCTTCAGCCACCATGAAATTAATTGGTGCATGGATTATGAAAATCGCCTGGGCCTTAACCGGAGCCGGTCATCTGCTCCTGGAAAGTGTAGAACTCCTGGAAGAAGTTGCAGGAAGAGATGAACATCAGGTTACTGTGCTGCTTTCCGGAGCAGGTGAAGAAGTATTGAAGATGTATGGCCTTTTCAATCGGGTTAAATCTCTCACTGGTGGTTATTATCAGGAATTAGTTCTGGAAAAGGATCAGATGTGGAGTTACCCTATATCTGGCCGTTTTTCCCTGGGAAGGTATGATTTATTGATTGTTTCCCCCACCACCTCCAACACTATTGCCAAACTGGTGCATGGTATAGCCGACAGCCTGGTTACCAATGCTGTGGCCCAGGCAGGTAAAGGAAAAATCAGAACCCTGCTGGTACCTGTGGATCTGGAATCAGGAGATGTGGAAACAGTTCTCCCCTCCAAACTGGAGCTGGATCTGTGCCAAAACTGTGACACTTGTGAGGCTGCGGCAGCCTGTCCCCCTGATGCCATCACCCCTGGAGTTGAAATTAACCTTCTGAAATGTCAGGGCTGCGCTGCCTGTCAAGTGGCATGTCCCTTTGGAGCGGTGAGTGGAGGAAGCATAATCACCATTCATATGCGGGAAATTGATGTGGCTAACAGCAGGAAACTCCAACAACTTGAGGGTGTAGAAGTGATTCAGCACCCTAATGAAATTAAAAACCATTTATACTGAAAATGGGTATTTTTTGTTCTATTAACCCCCACTACTTCTACTAATATAGCTTTTAAGGGAAAGAATAGTTTAATCTGGTTGACATCTCGATTTAATATCCTAGATTAAACTCAGAGATCCACTTCATAATTAATTAAAGGATCAAAAACATAACAATGAATGCTCATTACTATTTACATTAATTCATTGAATTAATGGTGAAAGTGAATGGTAAATAGCCATATACAGGGGGTTGGAAGTTGGTTGAAGAACATAAAAGGATAGATTTTCTTTTGAATGAACTGAAAAGTGATGATTGGAAAGTTCGTGAAGATGCTGCCGAACTTTTGGCTGAGGTTGGAGATTCAGATGCAGTTGAACCTTTGATCGAAGCCTTGCAGGATGATGATTGGCATGTTAGGGAAGCCAGTGCCTTAGCCCTGGGGATTTTTGAAGATAAAAGGGCTGTAGAACCTTTGATTAAAGTTATGGATGATGAAAAAGCTAATGTGAGGTATGGGGCTGCTTTAAGTCTTTCCATGATAGGTGATAAGCGGGCAGTTGATGTTTTAAAGAAAGCCACAGAAGATGATAATTCTGTGGTGCGAAAAGTTGCCAGTGTTGCACTTAAAGAGGTTAAGAGTCGCTTGTAGTCTAAATTTTTTTTATTTTGTTTAAAAATTGGAGATGAACCCATGAAAGCCAATAGTAAAGTTCAAGAAGCAGTGTCGGAACTTTTGGATGATTATGCTCAAGCATACCGTGACAAAGATCTTGATGGTATGCTCAAACTTTTCATTCCAGATGATGATCTGGTGGTGATTGGAAGTGGTTTTGATGAATGGATAAAAGGAAGTGAAGAGTTACGATCTGGATTTGAAAGGGATATGGCGCAAGCTGATGATATTAGAGTGAAATTCAGAGATACCACCGTGTCTGCTGCTGGTGCAGTGGCCTGGATATCAGGCCATATGAACATGGAAGCCATGGTAAAGGGTCGGGATGTGTACTTACCCGGCCGTTTAAGTGCTGTAGTTGAAGAAAGAGAAGGTAAGTGGCTTTTTGCCCATCTACATTATTCATTACCTGCCTCTGATCAAGAAGAAGGGAAAGCCTGGCCTGAGTAGAAACCATTAAATCCAACAGGTAATTCATTTTTACCTATTTTACTCAACAAATTTATTATTTTTAATGAATCCTTTTTTTAATCTTCTTGGAGAAGATCAAGAAGGTAGGCTGTCATTTCGATCTCTTCCCGGGCCATGTAATCTTCCAAGCGGATTTTTGAGTCTTCGGTACCAAAGGGATAGTACTCTTCTTCAAAATAAACATTCAAATATAATTCATTTCCCTTGATAACAACCGGATCCTCCAATTGTTCAGCGAGTCTACTTAAATCTTCATTTGCAAGTCCAGTTACATGATAAGTTACAAAATACCGTTTTAAACTGTCAGAAAATCCATAATCAACGATTTTTACCTGTAACTGCAATATATCTCCCCCTATCACTGTGTCCTGGTTAAATCAATTAATTCCATATATAATTTTACATCATATTTTTTATGCACTTTCACAGGTGAAATCCAGTTCATCCCCAATTTCCGTCTTGGATTCTGCTAATTTACCTTTTTCCAGTTCGATTACATATCTGGCTGGTGCCACTGGAGTGTAAGTAGTCCAAGGATCCAAAATGACCGTGTCCACCACTTTTTTCTCTGAATCCGCAAACACAATATCTAAAGGTATGCGCATGAAGAACATGTGAATTCCTGAAGCCCTTCGACTCCTATCCGATGGTAATTTTAGAATAAGTCCTCTTTCCAGGTTTTTTACCAGCATCAATCCTTTGAAACGGGAAAAAAAAGTATCGGCAACATCAGCATTTCCCAAGTTGCTGCCCTTAGTTTTATTTACTATAAACACATAACTCGTTTTTGTACTTTTATGCATCGTTCAGCCCCTTTCTATACATAATACTTTTGATTATGTAAGAATTTGATAATGTAAGACCAGTTAAATTATTTATTGATAAACTCTGTGATTAGTGATCCTATTAATTAGTGATCCTATTATCATTCAATCCTTCGATCAAAATGATTGATAAATGATTGATAGATGATCGATATTGATCTAGACCTTTATTTTATAAGCTCATATCATCGAGATTATTGGGTTCCAACCTTTATTAAAACAACATGAAATCAATTTAAACCCCTCAGCTCTGCTACCTATATTTTATAAATAAATCTTTTCAGTATTAATTGTGTGGTTTTTGCAGAATACTTCCAAAACAAACCACAATCCAGATAGTTCTTTATATTCAATAGAAGGTTATTTAGTCATATTTATATAAGTGAATTTATTATTATTAAGAAGTGGGTGATTATAATGAATATTAAAGAAATTATAATAGACTCTATTAAATATCCTTTTTTGGATTGGAAGAAAATTCTTATTTTGGGATTGATAGTTGTTATTTATAAATTTCCGCTTAATATTATAAGTCCATTTAATTTACAAAATGGTTTCACTTATCCATTTTTAGTTATTGCTTTATTAATTAATTGTTTTATTATTGGATATTTTTTCAAAATTATTCAATATTCTTTAAAAGATACAAGGGAACTTCCTAGATTTAGGAAGTGGGTTAATTTGTTTAAAAATGGGTTTAAAGTAACTTGTGTAAGCTTAATTTATTCAATACCGGCAACTTTACCTTTAGTAATATTAAACTCATGTTTACTCAATTTTTATTCATACGAACCTTACTTTTTTGGCTTTATAATGGATGCAATAGGGCACGGATATTCATATACATTTTGTTTTGCGTATATTTTATATTTATTAATACTCTTCCCGATATCTTTAATAGCAATTGCTAATATGGCTAATAATGATGGTAAATGGGGTTATGCCTTTGAATTTAAAGTGATATTTGGTAAAATAAAAAATATAGGGTGGATTAAATTTTATTCCTGGTATTTATTAACAAGTGTATTTGATTTATTGATATTTTTAATAGGATCTCTTATTACCATGCTCTCAATTTTAATTCCCATTTTTCCATTCGGATTAATTGATCCATTAATTCTAATCCCCTACATCTACATATTTTTCTCTAGATCAATAGCTCTAATTTACCAATCAGACAATACTATCTAATTTCTTATATTTGGCGTAGTTATTATGTTAATTTATAGTTCACTATTTCCTATTAGATTCAAATCTTTATGAATTTATTAATTTGTGAGTTATAGTAGGTTCAACACTTTATAAGGAGGTAAGAGCAAGTGATATTGATTATGCTGTAAGTAATTTTTAAAGTCCTTTACTACAATTTAAAAAATTAATTTTTGTATCTAGAAATCATATAGAACGGAATGAAACTATTTTGTTATTTAAATAAACCCAACATGGACGATTATTTCATCAAAAAATAATCAAAACTCAAAAAGTAATTAGTTATATAAGTGTGTCACGTACATAACTCATAAAGATAGTTTTAACCTAATCATTATAATAGGTTTTTATAAGGTAGAGGGATCTTGTATGAGAAATATTATTGTGGAAGAGCTTATCCAGAAACCCATTGAAGAGCAAGAGATAGAAATCGTGGAAAGGAAGGGTATAGGACACCCGGACAGTATCAGTGATGGAATAGCAGAATCAGTCAGCCGTGGCTTGTGCAATGCTTACCTTGATCATTTCGGTGGAGTACTTCACCATAACACCGATGAAGTGCAAATAACCGCCGGAGAATCTAATCCTGTTTTCGGAGGAGGAGAAATCATCAAACCCATGGACATCCTCCTAACCGGACGAGGAGTCCCAGAATACGAAGGCAAAAAGATCGGTGTGGATAGAATAGCCATCACTGCAGCCAAAGAATACCTTAAAGAAGCCCTGATCAACCTGGATATTGAAAGTTCCACTGTGGTGGAATGTAAAATCGGTCATGGTTCCGGAGACTTAGTGGATGTTTTCGGAAGAGAAGGAATGCCAAAATCCAATGACACATCCTTCGGAGTTGGTTTCGCACCATTTTCTGAAACTGAAAGGATGGTTATGGCCATTGAAGAACTCCTAAACTCCAAATCATTCAAAAAGAAATACCCACAAGTGGGTGAAGACATCAAAGTAATGGGACTCAGAGACCATGATAAGATCACATTGACCGTTGCTGTGGCCATGATATCCAAATACGTGGATGGTTGCGAAACTTACATGGAAACCAAAGAAGCATTAAAAGAAATCGTTACCAAATTGGCCCTGGAACACACCTCCCGAGATGTTGAAGCATTCATCAACACTGCAGACGACCCTACTTGTAAAACCGAAGAAGGTTACTATCTCACAGTAACCGGTACCTCGGCAGAAATGGGAGATGACGGATCTGTGGGGCGTGGAAACCGGGCTAACGGACTTATAACTCCTAATCGACCCATGTCCATGGAAGCAACCTCTGGTAAAAACCCCATCAACCATGTTGGTAAAATATACAACCTCTTATCAACCCAAATGGCTAACGATATCGTTAAAGAAGTTGAAGGAGTTAACCAGGCACACCTAATGATTCTAAGTCAGATTGGAGCCCCTATTGATCAGCCTAAAGCTGCAAGTGCCCAGCTCATCCTGGAGAAAGGTTACGAGATGAGTAAGGTGAGAAGCGAAGTTCAGGGAGTTATGGACACCTGGTTGGCTGACATTAACAAAATAACAGAAATGTTAATCAAAGGAAAGCTTAGAACCTTCTAAGCCCCATTATTTTCTTTTATTTCTCTTAAATATTTTCTAATTGTTATTTTGTTATTATATTGGCCTTTTTTAATGTTCTTTTATAGTTATCATCACCAGCAGCTATGCTACTCTGGTTATATCAATTAGTATAAAAGGATATAAAAGGCCGGAAACAAAGTTTGTTATGAGTAGATCATCAAGTTAATAATCACATTATCCGAGGAGAATGGAGATGGCAATGAAGGAAGCCCCACGATCATATCAATCAAAGATCATTGAAGAGAGAGTACAGAAATTCTGGGATGAAAACCAAGTATACCAGCACACTAAAGATTTGAGAAAGGATCAACCAAAATTCTCATTTCTTGATGGGCCACCCTACTGTAGTGGCCGCATCCATCTGGGAACAGCCTGGAACAAAACTATAAAGGATAGTTTCCTGCGTTTCAAGTCCATGTCCGGATTCAACGTGCGTAGACAGGCTGGATGGGACACCCATGGGTTACCCATTGAACATAAGGTGGAAGGAATTCTGGGTTTGAAGAGTAAGAAAGAAATAGAAACCAGGATTGGTATTGAAAACTTTGTAAATAAGTGTAAGGAGTTTGCAGTGGAAAACCAGGGCCTTATGACCAAACAATTTGAAATGTTAGGAGTATGGATGGACTGGGATAACCCCTACGTGACCTTCGATACCAAGTACATGGAAAGTTGCTGGTGGACCCTTAAAAAAGCCCACCAAAAGGAGCTCCTGGTAAAAGATCAGAGAGTTATCAGCTGGTGCCCTCGCTGTGAAACAGCTCTGGCCCTGGCTGAAATCGACTATGAAAATAAGGAAGACCCCTCCATCTACGTTAAGTTTCCCCTGAAAGGGACGGAAAACGAGTTCGTCCTGGTGTGGACCACTACGCCCTGGACTTTGCCTGCTAACCTGGCAGTATGTGTACATCCTGATTATGATTACGCATATGTGAAGATCGAAAATGATGAAACTGGCATGTCTGAGGTTTATCTCATGGCTGAAGCTCTGGTGGAGGCAACTTTCCCAGATGCAGATTATGAAATAATCAAAGTGGTTAAAGGAAGCGATCTGGAAGGAACTGAATATGAACACCCCTTACCTGAAGAAGTACCCTTCCATAAAGATTTCCAGCACAGTATACTTCCTGGAGACCATGTCACCCTCACTGAAGGAACTGGCTGTGTGCATACCGCACCAGGGCATGGTCCAGATGACTTTGAAATAGGTAAAGAGCATGGTTTACCTATATTCTGTCCAGTAGACGAAGCAGGCCTCTTCACAGATGAAGCTGGTAAATATGAGGGCCAATTTGTGAAAGACGCTGATCCTTACATAATCGCTGATCTGGATACCCACCATCTCCTATTCAAAGAAGGAATCATTGACCACCGTTACGGGTTCTGCTGGAGATGTAAAACTCCTATCATATACCTGGCCACTAAACAGTGGTTTTTGAAGATCACTGCAATTAAGGATAAGATGCTCAGTGAACTGGATAAGGTGGAATGGGTGCCATCCTGGGCTGGTGAAAGCCGTTTCCGGAACTGGATCGAGAATGCCCGGGATTGGACCATCTCCAGGCAACGTTACTGGGGCATACCCATACCCATCTGGCTCTGTGAAGACTGTGGAAAGATGGAGGTAGTGGGATCCATCCAGGAGCTCCGGGAAAAAATCGTGGAAGGGGAATTGGAAGGAGATTTCATCCACCGACCACACGTGGATGAGATCAAACTAGGCTGTTCCTGTGGTGGGAAAATGCAACGAACACCCGACGTGTTGGATGTGTGGATTGACTCTGGAGTGGCAGGATGGGCTGCTCTACACTATCCTCAGGAGAAAGAGATGTTTGAGGAATGGTATCCCTACCAGTTTATTACTGAAGGACATGATCAGACCCGTGGATGGTTTTACTCCCAGATGGGCTGTGGAGTCATAGCATTGGATAGTGTTCCCTACCAGAAAGTCTTGATGCATGGTTTCACCCTGGATGAGGAGGGTAAGAAGATGAGTAAATCTCTGGGTAATGTGGTGGAACCTGATGAAGTGGTAGAAAAATATGGTGCAGATGTTCTCCGCTTCTACCTTTTATGGGGTAACAAACCATGGGATGATCTTAAATTTAACTGGGAAGAAGTGGGCACAGTTAACAAGATGTTCAATATCCTCTGGAATGTTTATGTGTTCAGCACCACTTACATGGCCCTGGATGATTTCAATCCCACCCTTTACACTCCTGATGATCTTAAATTCAGGGATGAGGATCACTGGATCACCTCCAGGGTGCAATCTGTGGCTTTAGAGGTCACAGATGGCCTGGATTCCCTGCACCTGCATAAGGCCACTCGTAGTCTCAACCAGTTCATACTAGAGGATCTGAGCCGCTGGTATGTGCGCCTCATCAGAGGAAGGACCTGGGTGGAAAAAGACGACCCTGACAAACTGGGAGCCTACTATACACTCTACCATGTGTTGAAAAATATGATAACCATCCTGGCACCTATAGCTCCCCATATCACTGAGGAAATATATCAGAACCTGGTGCGTGGTGTGGAAGAGAATGCCCCTGAAAGTGTGCACATGCTGGACTGGCCCCTGGACACAGAACCTATTGATGAGAACCTGGAGAAAAACATGGACATTGTGCGGGAAATAATAGAAGCCTGTGCCCATGCCCGTGATGTTGCCCGTTACAAGCTCCGCTGGCCAGTCAGGGAGATAGTTATAGTTACCGAGGATAAGGAAGTGGTAGATGCCACCAAGGCCCTCTCCAAGGTGCTCATGGAACAGTCCAACACCAAATCAGTTCGCACCTCAGAGGAATTCCCTGATCTTAAAGTTCTGGCCCAGCCCAACATGAAAACATTGGGTCCTAAATTACGTGGGGATGTACCATTGGTAGCTCAAAAACTCGGGGAAGCTGATGGTGCAGATGTGGTTACTGCCCTTGAATCAGATGGTGAGTACCTGGTGGAATTGGAGGATAAAACCATCACCCTGGAAGACGGTGATGTGGTGTTTGAAACTGAACTTCCAGATAATGTGGTTAGTGCAGAATTTGCTAGGGGAAGTGTTTTCGTGGACACGGAACTCACCCCTGAAATATTATCTGAGGCCATGTCCCGTGAACTTATAAGGAGGATACAGGACATGCGAAAAGACTTGGATCTGGATGTAGAAGCCAATATTAAGGTTTACGTGAACTGCAGTTCCGAGTTCAGGGGACTGGTGGAACCACACCTTGATTTCATCTCCCATGAAGTTAGAGCTCCCACACTTGAATTCCGGGATGATAAGGGAGATTACAGTAAAAAATGGAATATTGAAGAGCATGAACTATCCATAAGTATTATTAAATCCTAATTAAAGTTTTAATGGATTAAATCCAGATGGAATGTTTTGTATTAATTGAATATGTCAAT
>Ga0334900_1002087_pt1 | contig 18673 bp, 21 predicted proteins | sample GraSluR3_MG_2_FD_207231 | JGI IMG/M metagenome (GOLD analysis project Ga0334900, IMG submission 207231) | Sludge microbial communities from methane-producing bioreactor in Wageningen University, Netherlands - Granular Sludge_31_08-R3 | ecosystem: Engineered > Bioreactor > Anaerobic >...
AGAAATGAAGGTGGTTAGCTTGATATTTTGTTGTTGGCAAAAATGTTGGGCACTGATGGCGGCATTGCCAGTAGAGGAAATAACGGCTTCTTGAAACTGTTGTTGCTTGATAAAGTCGACTATTTGAGGAATAACTCGGTCTTTGGCTGAGCCTGTTGGGTTTTGGTCTTCCCTCTTAAAATAAATGTTGTCTATTTTATCTAAATTTGTCATTGGTATAATAGTATATTATGAAAATCGATGAAAACAAAATCCTTTGTCCTGATTGCGGGGCAGTTATAATAGCTAAATACGAGGTGGGAGAGATTGTGGAGTGTGGTGAATGTGGAACTGAAGTGGAAATATTGTCTATAAATCCATTGAAATATAGAGAGCTTATTGAAGAGAAGTAATTCGCCAAATACCTTCTTTAAAAAAATCTAAGTTATTTTTGCTAGTTTTTTGTATCTTGACTCCCCTGTTTTCTCTACTACTGTGAATATATTCGATATTTTGTGGAGTGACTTGAGTAACCAAGAGAACATGTTTGCCTTGTTTTTGTCTAATAAGATCACCCTTTTTGATATTTTCTAATTTAATTTTGGTAGATAAGGGGGTTGAAGTAAGCATGTTGGCATCGGTTTTTCTTTTGTTTTTTATCCCCAAGAGATTGCAAACTAAGCCAGAACAGTCGATACCTATGTTGTTTTTTTTGCGAAAATTGTAGAGTTCTTTGTCTGATAATTGGGTTAAATCAATATTTTGTTTTTTGGCAAATTGCTTGGTGGTTTCAATAATTTCTTGAATTGAACCTTTACCGACTAAAGCGTTGTTGTCGCTTTTAAGGTAGGGTTTGTTAATCCTGTAGGGAAGGTTGAGATATTGATTGATTAGTTTATGCCAAGCCATATACCAAAAATTGCTAACATAATGCCAGCCAACCAAGCTCTATTGACGATCTTGCTTTCTTCCCACCCCATTTTTTGGAGAGTAAGATGAAGGGGTGCGGCTGGAAATATTTTTCTTTTAAATACTTTTTTGCTGAAAATTTGAAGAGCACTACTGGCACCTTCAACGATAAAGAGAAAACCGATAAAAAATAAGGGGACAATTTTACCCAAGAGAAGAGCAATAACGGCAAAAGTAGCCCCAAAAGACAAAGAGCCGACATCTCCAAGCCAGAGTCTGGCGGGAAAAACATTGAAATACAAGAAAGCGATTAGGGCACCAGTCCAGAGGGACAAAAAGAGAGATATTGGAGTGTCAAGAGAAGTGCCTGCGAGAACGCTAAAGGCAAAAAGAGAAAACATAAGTAGTCCGCAAGAAAGTCCATCTAGGCCGTCAGTAATATTAAAAAAATTAGCAAAAGCAGTAATAATAAGAATACAAAAAGGGATGTACAACCAGCCAAGGGTAATCGCTCCAAAGAAAGGCAGATGGATAAAATCAATTTTTAAACCAAAATAAATCATCAATGAAATAAGGGTGGCAATTAAGATTTGTAATAAAAATTTGTGATGCATTTTTAAACCAAAAAATTTTGATTTTTGAAAACCAAAAAATTTTTTGATGTCATCATAAAGTCCCAAGATTCCAAAAGAAATAAAGGTAAAAAATATTATTTGTGTTTCTAAAATTATCGGATAGTTAGAGGAAATATATATTTTGGAAATTTTTAAAATATGAAAAATAATAAAATATAAAATAGTGGTGGCTAAGATAATTAAGGCTCCCCCGCCAACAGGAGTACCTATTTTGCGAGAATGAAATTTGTCAAAAATTGGAGTATGTTGATTTTGGAAATCAAGGGTTTTTTGTTTTTGCCTTTGGAATTTTATTTTGTAAAGAATATTAATGAAAGGGATAACAAAAATACTAGTGATAAGAAAAGAAAAAATGAGTAATCCTAAAAATAAATTGGTCATTGCTTATTTAAGTTTTAATATATTTAATGTCAGCGCCAATAGCGCATAATCTATCAGTAAGTTTTTCATAACCTCTTTCTATATATTCTACTCCTTCAATGACTGATTGTCCTTGAGCGGTTAGAGCGGCGATGGTGACTGAAGCACCAGCACGCAAGTCATTGATGGTAATTTCGATTGGTTGAAGTTTGCTTGGTCCATAAATTTTAACGCCGTGAAAATAATCAGGACTATCGCTTTCTTGATTAAATTCATAATAATTATCTTTATCTTTGACCTCGGGATTAAAGTATTGATATTTTAATCCCATTTCTTCTAGATAATTGATGTGTTGAAAACGATAAGGGAAAACTCTTTCGATAATTGAGCTACAACCGACAGCTTGGCTAAGAACAAGAGTAAAGATGGCTTGCCAATCAGTCATAAACATTGGTTCTGGTCCTGTTTCAATATGTGTAGCCTTGAGTGGTTTGACCCATTTTATAGAAACTTCGTCTTTTCCAGTATCGACTTCAGCTCCCATGCTTTGGATGGTATCTAAAAATGTTTTTAAAATACTTGGATTTATCCTTAAAATATTGACAGAGCCTTTGGTGGCAAGGGCGGCACAAGCAAAAGTAACGGCTTCATTTCTATCAGAAATAACTTGGTGGTTGGTGCCTTTGAGTCTCTTTTTACCATTAATAATAATTGTCTTGGGATTATTTTTGTCTCTTTGAATATCAGCAGACATAGAATTTAGCATTTCAATTAAATCATTTATTTCAGGTTCTATGCCACAATTTCTCAAAATTGTTTGACCTGGAGTAAGAGAGGCAATCATCAAAATAGTTTCGGTAACAGTATGGCTGGGTTTGCTAAAAGTATAATCAATATTTTTAAGTTTGTTGGTTTTCATGGTAACGAAGCCATTGTTTTCTTCTTGGATTTCGATATTCATTTTGCTTAGACAATCAAAAAGTCTGTCTAGGGGGCGATTGCCAAGAGCGTCGCCACCAGGAAGAGGAAAAGAAGCCTGTCCATTTCTGACCAAAAGTGGGGCGCAAAACATAAAGCTAGATCGTGATTTTTGGCCAGTGCCAAACGGAACAATGTTTTTGGTGATTTTGTTGGTAGTTATCTCTATGCCATGTTCCCCTTTTTTGATAATTTCAGAGCCTAATTGACTAGCAATGCTTTGGGTAATTTTTACATCAGAAATTTGGGGAATATTGTTTAAATTGACGGTTTCATCAGTCAAAAGAGAGGCGATAATCTGCTTAAAACTGGCATTTTTTGCTCCTCTAATAGAAACTTCTCCTGATAATGTTTTACCGCCAGTAATCAAATATTTTGACATAACCTTTATGTATTATGAATTATTTTGTTAAATAATTCTAGCCCCTCTTTGCCTCCTGAAGAAAAGTGGACAAGAACATCTCCTTTTTTTAATGTTTTTTTGTAATGAGATAGGATGTCTTGATTGATTGGTAAGTACTGGATTTTTTCTTTTAATATATTTTTGTAATTAGCAAAAGTAACTCTTTTGTTTTTATTAATATCTGGTGAAAATTTTATTTTTGATAAAATAATTTCTGAAGCTAGCTCGAAGGCTTGGTCAAAATTTTGCAAACTTTCTTGGTATTTGAGAAAACTAGCGTGGGGCTCAAAGAAAACTTTTATAATTTTGTTGGGATACTGAGTTGATATTTTTTGGAGAGTGTATTTTATTCTTGGCTCTGATTGGGCAAAATCATCAACAAAAACAATATTGTTTTTTTCTTTTATTTGAAAACGTCGATAAAGTCCAGGGAAATTTTGAAGATATTTTTTGACTAAATTTGGTTTTATTTTAAGATTGCCACAGAGTTTTACAATTGCTTGTTCATTTTCTTTTTTGTAAAGAATTATTTGTGATGGACAATGATTGACAATTTTTTTGTCGATATCTTCGTTGGCAATCAAGAGGCCATCTTGGGGTATTTTTTTGATTAAATCGATATAGGCTTGTCGGTTAGCTTTTGCACTGGGATAACAATCTTTGTGTTCCCAATCAGTGGAGGTTAAAATTAGATATTTGATTTTAAAAGATAAAAATTTAGCTTCAGTATCAAGTCCATTGATTGATTCATCGGCCTCAACAATTGACCAAGGGGAATCATCTATTTTGAGAGAAGGAAAATTGCCGAGAGATAAGCCACCAAACATATAAGATGGTTGGTAATCTAAATTTTTGAATATCCAGGCTAGCTTAGCAGCAATAGTGGTTTTGCCATAAGAGCCGGCGACTAAGATAGAGTTGGTTTTGATAATGTTTTGAGCAATGTATTTGGTGGCAGAGATGTATTTTTTTTTGATTTTTTTGATAGTCTCAAATTCTTGTCGACAATTTTGAAATTTGTCGTAAGATGAACCGATTATAAATAAATCTATTTTTGAATAATCTATTGTTTGATTAATTTTTATATCTTTTAAAATATCTGATATTGGTGGATAAATTTGTTTTTGATCGCTGCCACTTACAGTATGTCCTTTGTTTTTTAATTCAAGGGCCAAGGGAGCAGTCATGGTGCCGGCGATACCTAGTATGTGGATGTTCATATGGTCCTCCATTGATTGTTGTCAAAGTATTCGAAACCGGGCATATTTCTTTTATAATACCCAGTTTCTTTGGAAAAACGACCAAGATAACAATATTTTAAAGCTTTTTGATGGCTATCAATAATAGTTTGGAGAACTAGTCTAATAGGAAGATTGTTGTTTTGTAACTCTGGATTGTAAAAAACATAGGCAATATGAGAAATATCTTGATTAAAATAACAGATAGAATAAGCGACGGGTTGATGGTCTATAGACCAGATATAAAGATAGTTAAAAATATGATTAGTAAAAATTGTTTTAACTGAAGAGATGGGAAAATCCCAATTTAATTTTTTAATCCAAGAATAAATTTTTTTTTGGAGCTGGAGATCAAATTTAAAATCTTTTAAGGGAATTAATTGATAATTAAAATTTTCGGTTTTTTTTAAAATGCGCCTATTTTCAGAAGAGAGTTTGAATTTGGATAAATCTGAGCGAGAGGAAGAATCAAAGTAGTAAATATCTTTTTTGTTTCTTTGTGGCAGGAGTCCTTTTTGATAATTTTTAGTGACAGAGTCAGTGTTTTGAATATTAAAGTTGGTCATATTTATTTTTTGAGATTATTAATGGCAGTCCTAAAAGCATCGGCTTCTGACCAAGGGTATTCGGTTTTGCCGTGAAGAATTGTTTTTTCATGACCTTTACCACAGGCAATAATTGTATCGTCCTTTTGGGCTAATTTTAGGGCTAAATTAAAAGCATCTTGTCGATTAAAAATATTGTGATAAGTAAAATTTTTTCTTTTTTTGAAACCAGAAATTATATCTTGATTAATATCTTCGATTTTTTCTTCTCTAGTGTCATCCGCAGTAACAATAGCAATATCAGCATATCGTGAAACTGTTTCCCCCATCAGAGGTCTTTTGCTTTTGTCTCGACCTCCAGTAGCACCAAAAATTACAATTAGTTTATTTTTAGTTTTCTTTTTTAAAGAAGAAAGGATTGAGTCTAGGGCATTTGGGGTATGGGCAAAATCAATAAACATCTCAATGCCTAATTTGTTGGGAAATTTTTCAACTCGGCCAGGAATTTCTGGAAATTTTTTGATAGTTTGTAAAAATATTTTTTGGTCAACCTTAAGTTGTCGGCAAATAGCAAAAGCGACAAGGATATTGTAGATTTGGTGGTAATAATTACTGTCGGTAACAAATTTAATTTTGTTAACAGTAAAAGACATTTGTGTTTTGTCTATTTTGATATTTTTGGCTTGGTATTGAGATTTATTTTTTATGGAAATAGTGATAACTTTTTTGTTTTTTGATTTTAGACAAGGGAGTATTTTTTGATAAGAAAGGTCATCTTTGTTTAAAACTACAATATCGGATATGTCACATATTTTACTTTTGGCTTGGATATAATTATCCAAATTTTTGTGATAATCAAGATGTTCATGGGAAATATTGGTAATAGCGGAAATGTGAAAATGAGTGCCAAAAAATCGATATTGATCAAGAGCGTGAGAAGTAATTTCACAGACAGCATATTTTGTTCCATTTTTTACCATTTTTTTAAACTCTTCTTGGAGGAATTTAGAATGAGGACAGGTCATATGAGCTCCGTGACTATTTATTGTATTAATACTATCGGTACTTAAATTGGCATTTTGTAAAATTTTACAGATAAGATTAGTGGTGGTGGTCTTGCCGTCAGTACCAGTTATACCAATTAATTGAAGCTTACGGGAAGGAAATCCGTTGATTAAACTGTAAAAACAAGCTCGAGGAATTCTGACTAAAATATCTTTTAAGGTTTTGGCTAACATTGATTGTTTAATTATATCAAATTACTTATAATTTGGGCTAAATCGAACCAAATCGGGGCGGCGGTGGTGCTACCCCAAGGTGAGGTTTTAGGGTTATTAATAGTAACAATCATGGTAAATTTTGGTTGATAGCAGGGAGCAAAGCCAATATAGGAGGCAATGGTGGCTGAATCAGTGTATTCTCCTCCAACGGCAATTTGAGCGGTACCACTTTTGCCACAAACTTCAAAATTGCTGTCTTTAAATTGATTGACGACACCGTTTTGGGTGGCATATTTTAAAATTGATTTAATTTCATCAGTGGTTTTTTGGCTAAAAATAGTGGTACTTTTGATGTTTTTGGATTGATAAATTTTGCGATCATCACTTTGATAATTGACGATTTTGGGTTTGAGCATTTTCCCGTCATTGGCTAAAATGTTAAAAGCTTTAATCATTTGAAGCTGGGTGACGGCAAAACCTTGACCAAAAGAAGCAGTGGCTAGGTCGATTTTGCTGTAATATTTTTTGGTTAATGGTTTGGCTTCGCCTTGGAGGTCGATACCAGTTTTTTGATTTAAACCAATTTTATTGAAGTAATCCAAAAATGTTTTTTCGCCTATTTTTTCGATAATATAGCTCATACCAACATTGTCAGAATTTTTGATAATGTCTTTTAGGGTGGCTTGATCGTGATAACTGTTATCCCAATTAGTGATAGTATATTCCCCTATTTGATTGGGGCGATTGCATTTTTCACAAACATAATTTGTATTAATACTTTTACTTTCAAGGCCGATGGCTAGAGTGATAGGTTTAAAGATAGAACCAGGTTCGAATAGATCAAGAATAGTTGAGTTGCGTCGAGTAAAATTAGACAGAGAAGAGGCAGTGGCTTCTTGAGCAGTAAAATTAGCCATGGCTAAAATACCGCCAGTTGAAGGATCCATAATGATGGCTGAGGCGGAATCGGCGTCGTATTTTTGAATTCCGGCTTTTAATTTTTCTTCAGTTAAATATTGGATGTGTCTTTGGATAAAAAGATGTAAATTACGACCATTTTGAGCTTCGTTTTCCCAGCCTTTTTTGTTGAGAATTATTTTTCCAGTAGCATCTTTGTTGGTCCAAGAGTAGGTGGTTTTGCCTTGAAGAGTTTTGTCATAATAAGCTTCAACTCCACCATAACCAATATTTTTACCTGATTGGTCTTTGGCGATAAAACCGATTATATTGTTAGCCAAAGACTCTTCTGGATAAAAGCGAGTATAATTTTTTTGAAAAGTAACGCCATTGAGATTTATTTTATTTTTTTCATCCTCATCAAAAAAGGTAGGGAGGGTAATCCATTTTTGCTTGTCATTGTTGGTAAAATTTTGAAGAGTGGCACTGTTACTAGCAATAAAATCTGGTTTTAGGTTGTCTATTTCTTTAATAATATCTTGCAGATCTTGAGTTAAATTTGGTTTGTAGATAGATAATTGATAAATGGTTTCATTTTGGACTAGAGGAAAATTGTCACTAGTATAAATTTTGCCTCTTTGGGGTTCATTTTTGGTTAATTTGAAGGTTTGAGAAAGAGTGAGAATGCGAGATTCTTGACCTTTAATTATTTGAAGATAGGCAGTTTTACTAAAAATCATGACGAAGAAAAAAAGAATGGTAGAGTAGAGAATTTTTTGTCTTTGCTTATTCACAATCTATAGTTTTTTTGATGAATTGGTAATTTTTTTGTTTGGCAAATTGAGAGATTGTTTGAATAGAGGTTGATTTTGAAAAATTTTTTTCAAGTATTTTGTTTTCTTTTTGAAATTTGTCAAGAAGTTCGAGATTTTTATTTAAAATTTCATTTTGGGAAACAATTTCACTGGAATAATAAAAAGAAAAAACAACTTGGAAAAGTAAAAAAGATAAAAAAAGATAAAGCAGTTTTTTGTTCAACATTATTTTATTTTAGCTGATTTTGAAGCATCTAAGAATACTTGAACGAGAAAGAGGATTGTTTTTGATCTCTTGAGGGCTAGGATAGATTGGTTTGATGGCGATAAGGTGATTTTGTTTGATAAATTGTTTGACAATCCTGTCTTCGCCAGAGTGAAAACTGATAACAGCGATAATTCCGTCTTTTTTGATTATATCTAGACTTTTACTAAGAGCTTTTTTTAGATTGTTGAATTCATCATTAACGGCAATGCGTAAACTCATAAAAATTTTAGTAGCAGGGTTAATTTTGCTTTTACAATGTTTGTCTTGGTAAAAATTGCTAATGATATTGGCTAATTGTTTTCCTGTTTTGATGGGTGATTTTTGTCTTTCTTTGATAATTTTTAAGGCTAGAGGTTTGCTAAATTTTTCTTGAGAGTATTTACTAAAAATATCAAATAATTCTTGATAATGATAAGTATTGATAATTTCTTCGGCAGTGGTGTCTTGCGTATTGGGGTCGAGGCGCATATCAAGAGATAAGGGGTCATTAAAAGAAAATCCCCTATTTTCGGCTTTTTGTTGATTGACAGAAAGTCCTAAGTCAAAAAGAATACCATCAACTTTCTCCGAGAGGTGATGGTCTAAATTGACAAAATTATCGTGAATAATTTGGAGATTTTTGTTTTTGATTCTTTGCTTTACGATTTTGATATTATTTTCATCGCTTTCAAAAGCAATGACTTTAGCTTTTTGGTCGAGTAGAGCGAGGGTGTGTCCCCCGTTACCAAGAGTAGCATCAACGAAAGTTTTACCAGGCTGAGGATTGAGAGCTAAAATGATTTCATTGAGTAGAACTGGTTGGTGATATGTCATCAGTAAAAGTGATACTAAATTTTTTAGTTTTTGGGTCTTGAGTAAGAGAAAAATCTTTATTGATACTGGCTGATTGGCCTTTATCATTAATCAAAATTAAACCTATGCTACCACCAGTAACACCATCATCATATTTGTATTTACAGGTGCCAGTAGTACAACTAGCAGTGCCCAAAAGAAGATCTCTTTCTAACTTGTCACCTTCGACATTAAGAGTGTCGCCAAGACCTTTTTCAACTTCCATCCCTTCACTGGTAGCTGAATAAATCAATTCATATTCTATTTGAGTAATAGAAGGATCAATTTGACTAATGGTTAATTTTAATTCTTTACCATCTGATCGAGGGGTAAGTTGAATATCAGGAGTAAGTTGGTCAGTTAAATCAAAAGTTCTGGTGACTTTTTCTTGAGGAGAATCAGTTTTGACAACTTCCTTTTTTTTGCCACAAGCAAAAAGGAAAAAAGAACTGAGAACAATAATGAGAGCATAATTGATTATTTTTTTCATATTATTTATTTAACTCTGTAAATAGCCAATTGTCAACTTCATCTATTTTGAGACGAATTTGGGTCATAGTATCCCTATCTCTAATAGAAACAGTTTGGTCTTCTAGTGTCTGATAATCGACGACTAGACACCAAGGAGTACCAATTTCATCTTGACGACGATATTTTTTGCCAATATTACTGGAATCATCAAAGTCTATGGAGTATTTGGTATAAAGTTTACTATAAATTTGTTCAGCTAGATCGACTAATTCTGTTTTGTTGGCAGCGAGAGGAATAATACACATTTTGTAGGCTGATAATTTGGGGTGAATTTTTAAAACAGTTCGAGTATCACCTTTGTCTAATTTTTCTTCAGTATAAGCATCGCAGAGGAGATAAAAAAATGATCTGTCAACTCCTCCGGAGCATTCAATAATATGAGGGAGATATTTTTCGTTTGTTTCCGAATCGTGATATTGCAAATCAGTATGACTGTATTCTGAATGTTGTTTAAGATCGTAATCTCCACGATTGTGGATACCTTCCATTTCAGCCCAACCCCAAGGAGCTTGATACTCAATATCATAAGCATCTTTGGCATAAAATACTAATTCATCTTTTTCGTGTTGACGAAGTCTTAGGTTTTTTGGATTGTTAAAAAAGGTTTTATAAAATTCAAGACGATTGTTTTTCCAATAATCGAACCAAAAATTTTCATCTTTAGGTTTGACAAAAAATTGGATGTCCCATTGTTCAAATTCACGGGTGCGATAAATAAAGTTTTTGGGAGTAATCTCGTTTCTAAAAGCTTTACCTATTTGGGCAATACCAAAGGGTATTTTGATTCGAACTGAGTCAAGGATGTTTTTGAAGTTAAGATAGATATTTTGACAAGCTTCACCACGAAGATAGGCTTTTTGGGTCTCCCCTTTTTTGACACCGACTTGGGTTTCAAACATGATATTGAATTTTTTACCATCTTCACTGTCAGCAAAATTTTTGACATGACCAGAGGCTTCCCAGACTTTGGGATGAGTGATGATACTACCATCAATGCCTTGAATATCACGACGATGAGTAATGTTTTCTTGCCACCAGATGTTTTTCCAGTTTTGTTTCATTAAGACACCAATGGGGCCATAGTCATAAAAACCTTGGATGCCACCATATATTTCGGAGTTTTGAAAAATAATTCCTCGGCGTTTACAGAGAGAAACGATTTTGGAAACTTTGTCGTTTTGATTTTTGGTCATACTTTATTATAGCGGATAAATCATCGAGCTTAACAATTCTATTTTTAATACAATCTTGAGAAAGATATTCTTGGCCTAAAACATTTAAACATGGTAATTTTAAAACGGCTTCTGGGTCGCTTGAAGCAACGAAAATAGATTTTCCTATTATACCTTTTTCTTTTAATTGATAATGACCGACATAAGGTGGAGTATCAATTGGATGTTGGTGTTTTTCTCCATAATAAGTTAAGGATAAGTCTTTTTTGTTAGGGTATGTTTTGCAAAAAGAAATAATATTGTTGTCTAGAATATGGTTGTCTAAAATATGAGGTGCTATTTCAAAAAGGCTACTATCTTCTATTCCAATTTTTGTATTTAAATTTATTGCAAAAAAAATAGGTTTTTGATAATTTTTTGATTCTGATAATTCATTGATGAATATGCCAGAGATATATTTTTTTTCTATCATACTCCGGCTATTGTATCACAAAAAAATAATGTGAGGAAAGTTATTGATTTCGTATAATATTTGGGTGTATGATTTATTTATGAAACAAATTGTAGTTTTTAATCAAAAACAAATTAGGCGTATTTGGGATGAGAATCAAGAAAAATGGTTTTTTTCGGTAGTTGATGTTATTTCAGTTTTAACCGAGAGTGCTCTTCCAAGGCGTTATTGGTCGGATTTAAAAACAAAATTATTAGAAGAAGGAAGTCAGTTGTACGAAAAAATCGTACAACTCAAAATGATTGCATCTGATGGTAAAAAATACTTTACTGATTGTGCTGATACTGAAGTATTGTTTCGATTGATTCAATCAATCCCTTGTGAGAAGGAGTATTTTTAAAATTTGTGTCATTGCGAGAAGGAGTGAAACGACGACGAAGCAATCCCGTTTCGATTAAGATAAACTAATTTATGTCTTATACTAATTGTGTTTATATAATGACCAATCAAAGAAAAAGTGTTTTGTATACTGGAGTAACAAGTAATTTATCAAGAAGGGTTTGGGAACATAAAAATAAATTAAATAATCATAGTTTTACTAAACAATACAATTGTGACCAATTAATTTATTATGAAGTCCATGAAGATATTAGGGATGCTATTAATAGAGAAAAACAAATTAAGGGTGGTTGTAGACAAAAGAAAATTGATTTGATTAATTCAAAAAATCCTGATTGGAAAGATTTGTTTAATGAGTTGGTTTGATCGAAACGGGATTGCTTCGTCCCCCGCAATGGCGGGGTTCTCGCAATGACACGAAAAAGGAAAAGGCGAGATCTTTGCAATGACACTGGTATGAAAAGCAAAAAAAATAATAGCCAAAAGAGAAACGGAGTTAGGAAGCCTAGAGGAGCCACTAACCCCCAGAGTCTCTCTTTTGACTATTATACCTATATTATATAATATAATGATACACTTGTCAAGGGGGTAAATTAGAATAGTTTATTTGACTCTAAGGGCTTTTCTATGATTGATTCAAAAAAGGATTTTATTAGTCTTTGAGTGTCCTTATAATCTTTTTTATTGTAGGCAGTAACGATTTCTGGTGGGAGACCAAAACCTAATTGTTGAATAAATTGGATCTCGTAGTAAATGTAATTTTGAAATTTGTTTTCACTAATAGCAATGATTATTTTTTGACAGATGTCGTATATTTTGGGTATATATTGCTCAGAGGCGAGGAGATTGTTAATGGTTTCTAAAAAATAATAAAGTAAATTGTGTTGAATTAAATTATGGTTGTAGTTCATGAAAGAATAGATGGTTTCGGTTTCCGAAAGGTAGTTGTAATTATCTTTGATATAAATGTGGGCTTTGATAGTATTGCCAAGTTGAATACTGCCCAATCTTCGACTTTTTATATTTCTAACCCCTTTGGCAAGGGCGGTAATTTTGCCTTCGTTGGGAGTAAGGAGGGTTAGGAGAATATCATTGTCGCGAATAATTTTTTTGTTGATGACTAGGCATTGAACGTTTTTGTATGATCTCATTTAAAGTGATAGTTTGATGATTTTGTCAGCTACCCAGCTGAAAGTATCATAAGTTTTACCATTGACAATTAGTTCATATTCAACTGCTTTGGTTCCAGGTTGTTTTTGAAGTAAAAGAGAATAATCTGATGATGGAGGGACACTACTAGTGTATTCGATTGTAGTGCGTAAACTAGATTTGGCGTATAGAGGAAATTTGTCTCCATAAAAGCCTTCAAAAACTTGTTTGTCTAGTTCTTCATACAAAACAGGTTCAACTTCTGAGCCAGTCATTTTGATTAATTTGGAATCTTTGGGGACAAAAAAGCGGAACCAATTGCGGTATTTAGGAGCATTGAGACACAAATCCCCTTTTTCTAGATTACAATTAGAGGCACGAGAAGGGTTAATGTAAGTGACGGTAATTTTGTGATTGACTTGATTGTTTTTGTTGGTAATTTCATGTTTGATTTTTTGATGGAGGAAGATGTTGGTTTTGGCACTGGACATATTGGCATCATTTAAATGAAGATAGTCAGTATTGTTGTCAACATTATTAATTTTACCGGCTAAATTGGCTAATTCAGCGGCTTTTTGTAGTTCTTGATCAGGGAAATAGAGCATAATGTGTTTTTGGTTTAGGTTGTCAAAAAGTTTTTGCATAAGAAGAGGAATTTTGTCCTTACCACTATTCATAGAATTACTGAGGAGAGAGTTCATTAGAGGGCCAAGGAAGCCTTTGCGATTGACTTCGATATAATCGCGAGGGCGAGTAGAAATCCATTGAAGCTGGTAGATGATTTGAGGGCAACCGTCACATCTTTTGTCTGGTTCGGCAGTGAAATTACCATAACCAGCAACACCAACCTTACCTAAAACTTCAACAATATCAACTAAAACTTGAGTATCGAGAGCAATAATAGCGTCAACTTTGGCATTTTTGCCAATAACTTTGCGATAATTTTCTAAAAATATCTGAGCACTGGTGGGAAAATCAGGAGAAATGTTCATGTCGCGAAGGTGAAAATAAGGAACATCAATATGATATTCCTTAATTGGTCTGGGAGCGGGAATGCGACTGTTTAATTTGGCATCAAGAGAATAAATATCGTTGGAAACTCCTGGAGTAATTTTACCGTCTTTGATTTGAAGAGTGCCATAAGCAGTCCAAAAGCCTCCAGTTGGTCTTAACTCAGCATCGTTTTGAAAAATCATTAAATAAGTTCTTTCTTCGCCCTTACCCAAAAGCCAGGGAATTTCTTTGAGAATTGGTTGGCCATCACGAACTAATTTGTGGATTTCGGCAACCATTTCTTTGGCTTTTAAAATATTGTTTTTAATTTCGATTGATTGGAACTCTTGCGGATATTTGTCAACATCAACTTGATTGAGATAATTGTCGATATTTTCAATCTTAGTACTAATGGTATCTAGGTGAGGGATGATGCCTTCTATTGATTCGGTAAGGAAGGTGATTCTGTCTTCGGCGGTTTCATCGGTTTCGGTAACACTACCCTGGAGACCCAAAAAATCTTTGTATGGCTCAATGGCATCAATTATTATTTTACCGGTTTGGATAGCTTCTTTACCGATATTGATGGCAATTTTACCATCTTGATAAAATTGGTTGATATAAGGAAAGGAACCAATTAGGGATAATTTTTGATATCTATTTTCGACAATGATTAATCTTTTTTGAAGTAATTCGATGTCAATTTTAACTTTATCAATGTCTTTGGTAGAAATGCTTTGCTTGAGAGTATTTAAATCGTCTTTGGCATAACTAATTTGATCATATAGTTTTTTGCCAGGAGCAAAGGCAAAAAAGAAAAGGAATAGGATTATTAGAGATAAAATTATGCCAAAAATACTAAGAAAATTAATTATTTTCTTTTTATTTTTGTTTACTTTTGCTTTTGGGGCCTCTTGAGGAGCAATAATTGGTTTTTTATCCTCAATAATTTTTTCCATACTTATTACAGTTTATAGTATTTTTATTTTTTTTACCAGCGAGAAAACATAGCCATGGGAGTTTTAAAAAGGATGATTAGTTCATTTAAAATAGAACGATGTCGAATATAGTCAGAGTCAAGCTTGGCTCGTTTTTCAAAAGAAATCTCATTGCGACCAGAAGTTTGCCAAACACCAGTAATACCTGGTTTGACACAACGAATATCAGTAATAAATTTTTGAGTGTGAGGAAATCTTTGAGCGTATTCTTGAAGTTCTTCTTCACGATAGGCTCTGGGGCCAACAAGGCTCATTTCACCCTTGATAACATTGATTAGTTGGGGAAATTCATCGATGGTTAGTGAGCGGATAATTTTGCCAATAGGAGTAATGCGAGGATCTTCTGACATGGGTAACTTCCAACCAGCATTTTTGTATTTTTCCCATAATTCTGGATAATTTTCCTTGAGTCTTTTGTCGTTATCACCAGTATACATTGAGCGAAATTTATACATTGAAAATTCTTTACTGTTTTTGCCAACGCGTTTTTGATAAAAAAATATTGGTCCTTTTGAAGTTAGTTTGATTAAAATCATAGTGACCAACAGCACTGGTGAAAAAATAATCAAAAGAAAGAGGGAGCCAAAAATATCGACTGTTCTTTTGAAAAATTCAAAAAAGTATTTATTTGTTTTTTGTTTTTGCATTAATTAGTTTGATTAAATCTTTCACATTATAACTTAAATTAAGTCAGAGTATTCATTTATTTTATTTTTAAAGTTTAGCATAAATTTTTGTTGGGAAAAATTTAGGGCGTTTTGGCGACAATTTTGAGTTTCGAATTTTTGGGGATTAAAAGAGGCAATTGTTTTGGAGAGATTTTTGTTAAAAAATACACCAGTTTTGGTGGTAACGGTTTCTAGGGCACCACCAGCTTTTTTGGCAATAACTGGTCGACCACAAGCTTGGGCTTCGAGGGCGGTTAAGCCAAAGTCTTCTATCTGGGGTTGAATGAGAGCTTGGCAGTTTTGATAGAGTTTTATTAATTTATTTTGACTGATTTTGCCAGTAAATTGGACATATTGAGGATTAGCGATTTGTTTTAAATATTTTTCTTGTCGACCAGTACCAACAACAATAAGTTTCTTTTTTAACTTTTGGCAAGCAAGAATTACCGAATCAATATTTTTGTATTTGACAAAACGACTGACAACCAAAAAGTAATCAAGGCTAGGGTGAGAAGTGGGGGTAAATTTTTTGACATTAATCCCTGGATAAAGAACTTGAGCTTTTATATTGAGATGTTTTTTAATTCTTTTTTGAACATTTTTGGAGTTACATAAAAATATTTTTTTGGGTGAAACCAGGAGACGATCGATAAATTTTAAGGGAGTGTTGTAAAGGTAGCGATTAATGTTGTGAAGATAGTAGATGTCGGCTGGTAAATAATAACCAAAATATGAGGTGGTGGAGATAACTAAATCATATTTTTTTAGATTAAAAGGAGGAGTAAGAACTTTGGTTTTTGCAGGTAGCCAACTTTGGGGACGATAAAATAAGGTGAGAATATCGGCAGTTGGAAAAACACTTAAAATATCAAGGAGGACTTGCTCTGCCCCACCCCACTGGTTAATCCAGTCATAGTAAATGGCTATTTTAGGTAAATATTTTTTCATAAAAAGCGAGAGTTTGTTGAGCGGTTTTTTGCCAGGAGTATTTTTTAATTTGCTCGTAGCCTTTTTTGATTAGCTCTTGTCTTTTGGTTGGGGTGAGTGATTTGATTTTTTGAGCTAAATCTTTGGGATTTTTGGCATCAAAATAAAGGACAGAATCTTGATAGATTTCGGGTAGACAGGAATATTTGCTGGAAAGAACTGGACAACCAAGAGACATACTTTCGAGACCAGTTAGACTAAAGCCTTCCATAAAAGAAGGATGAACAAGGCAGAGAGCTTTTTGATAAACGGCAAAAAAATCTTTGTCAGGCAAATAACCTAAAAATTCAATTTGGGGATTGTTGGCATATTTTTGTTTATATTTTTGAAAGAAAAAATCACGACCGCAAATAATTTTTAATTTAAGTTTTGGTAAATATTTTAAAGCTTTGATAATAATATCAACATTTTTGTGGGGATAGAGATTGCCGGTGTAGACTATATATTGCTTGGGTTTTGTAGATTGTAGGTCGTAGATTGTAGATAAAAATTCTGGGTCGACGGCTTCGTGGGTGGTGATGATTTTGTTGGGTTTGATGTGGAATTTGTCGATAATTAAATTACGCCAATAGTCACTGGGGGTAATGAGGTGATTTTTTTTGATGTTGATATTGGTGATGAGGAGATAAAATAAATATTTGGGCCAATAAAGGAGGGCTTTTTTTGTGGTAGTGTCTTTACCTCTAAAAAAATGTTTAATCAAATCGTGGATGGTGATAACAGATTTTCCTTTGTAAAAAATTGGTTTATTGAAATGAGTAAAATGAACGAGATCAGGTCGTAGATGATAGATAGTAGCTGGTAGAAGTATTTGTTCTTGCCAAGAATAGTGAGGAATTTTTGTAATTATTTGTTTATAGTTTTTTAGTTCAGGGTGAAATTGGGAGACTAAAACAGAAAAATTATATTTTTTAAAATTTTTTTGTTGGGCTAAGGCTAAGAGAAGATTTTTGGTATATCGACCAATACCGGTATGTTTGGGTCCATAAAGTCGAGCATCAATTAAGATATTTTTCATAAATATCTAGCTTTTGTAACTCTATAAAATTTAAGAATTTTTATACCAAAGAGAACTAAATATCTGACTATAAAATTATAATTTTTGAGTAAATTTTCTTTATAAAAAATTTCCATAGCATCAGTGGATGCTTTGGCAACAGTTATTTTGGTTTGTCTTGAGGCGCGGGTGATTTTGCGAGTATGCTTGATAATCCCAGAGCTGACTCCTTGATAGTGATTGATAGTGCAGTGTGGATAATAATACAAATTAAAATTATTTTCTTTGAGTTTGTAACACATGTCCAAATCTTCTCCATAAAAGAAATATTTTTCATTCCACCAATTGATTGTTTGACCAACTTCTTTTTTCATCATGATAAAAGCTCCGACACAACATTCTAGAGGGTGGGTTTTTTGTAAATTTAAGTGGCCGAGTAAGTAACCGTTTAAAAAAGATGATTTTGGAGCTAATTTGTAGAGGTTGGTAAAATAACAAAAAGATCGCCAAGGATAAGGAAAACCACGATGACATTCTGGTTGAATTTTCCCTGTTTTTACGAGAATTATCTTACAAGTGGCGGCATCAACCTGAGGATTTTGTCCAAAAAAATCTATCATTTTTTGGAAAGTATCTGGGGAAACAGTGGTATCAGGGTTGAGGAAAAGGACATGAGTGCTTTTGCTGTCTATTTGTTTAACACCTTGATTGTTGCCATGAGCAAAACCTTTGTTGGTTTTGAGAAGTATATATTTGGTTTTGATATTTGATTTTTGTTTTTGAGCAAGGACGATACTATCGTCAGGAGAATTATTGTCAACAACAATAATCTCCAAATCAAAATTTTTAATTTGTGATTTGGAGATACTTTCAAGACATTTGGCAAGATAGTTGCCGGAATTATAATTTAAAATAATGACAGAGAGAAATGCTTTCATTTTTGAGTAATTTTTTTGTAAATATTGTTTAAGCCTTGAGCGCTTTTTTCGTAAGAGTAATTATTTTTGATTAATTGATTGGCTTTTTTACCGATAGCTTCTCTTTTCTTTTTGTCATTGAGGAGAGTAATGGTGTGTTTAATCAAATCTTTTTGCTGGCAAACAATGGCTTCGGCAAAATTTTTGATTTTGATTCCGCCCATACCTTCGGGAGTAGTGACAATAGGTAGTTGGCAAGCCATAGCTTCAAAAAATTTATTACGACTACCTCCCCCGCTACCGATAGGAGCAACCAAAACCCAGCAGTAACTA
>Ga0334900_1002089_pt1 | contig 18668 bp, 24 predicted proteins | sample GraSluR3_MG_2_FD_207231 | JGI IMG/M metagenome (GOLD analysis project Ga0334900, IMG submission 207231) | Sludge microbial communities from methane-producing bioreactor in Wageningen University, Netherlands - Granular Sludge_31_08-R3 | ecosystem: Engineered > Bioreactor > Anaerobic >...
GTGATACCTTCCAAATCATTGAAACCGATCTGAAGCTGCACGGTTATGACGACCATCTGATCAGCTGAGGCAATGGAATTGATGAGCGCACCGACTTACATCGTCATGCTTGGGCCTCCAGGCGCTGGCAAGGGTACCCAAGCAAAAATGCTGGCACAGGAATTGAGCCTTATGCATGTTTCAACCGGAGATCTTTTCCGGGAGAATCTGAGCAATGAAACAGAGCTGGGCAAGCTGGCGAACAAGTTCATGAGTGCTGGCGAGCTGGTGCCGGATGATGTCACTATTCGGATGGTGGAAGAGCGACTCTTGCGGCCTGATTGCAAAGACGGCGCAGTGCTGGATGGTTTTCCGCGTACGCCAGCCCAGGCGAAGGCACTGGATGGTTTACTGGAAAATTTCAACAGCAGGGTCAGTGTTGTTCCTTATATCAAGGTTCCTGACGAAGAACTTGTGGCACGTTTGAGCGGGCGCTGGATGAGTTCCTCCGGCCGTGTTTATCATGAAATCCATAATCCACCGCTTGTGAAGTGGATTGATGACATTGATGGATCGCAGCTTTATCAGCGCGAAGATGATAAACCTGAAACTGTTCGTCACCGGATTAATGTCTACAATGAGCAGACTGCACCTTTAATAAATTATTATCGTGAAGAAGGCACCCTGATCGAAATTGATGGCACGCAGGCCATTGAGGCTGTTTTTGCAGACATCCTGTCTGCTGTTGAAGGAGCTTCCTAAAATGATTTCCATGGAACGGTCCATCAACATAAAAACGCCTTATGAGATTGAGATTATGCGTGAGGCCGGGCGGATCAATGCGGAAGCATTGGCTGCCGCAGTAGCGTTGATTGAACCGGGCGTGAAAACGATTGATTTGAATGCAGCTTTTGAAGCGGTTCAGAAAAAATATGACGTATTTTCACCCTTCAAAGACTACCCCGGACCTTATCCCTATCCGGCCAGCATCTGCACCAGCGTTAATGAGGAACTGGTGCATGGCATCCCGAGTGATCGGAAACTGAAGGAAGGCGATATTATCAGCATTGACTGCGGGACGGTGTATCAGGGATTTGTCGGCGATATGGCGGTCACAGTACCGGTTGGCAAAGTCAGCAAGGCAACGGAAAAGTTGCTCAGTGTCACCAAACGTGCGCTTGAGATCGCAATTTCCCAGATGGTCTCAGGAAACACCATTGGAGATGTGGGACATGCCGTCCAAACCTTTGTTGAGAGCCAGGGTTTTTATATCACCAAGACCTACACCGGTCATGGCGTTGGTCGAGAGATGCATGAAGGCCCCCAGGTGCCGAATTATGGCAAGCCGGGACGTGGGATGAAATTGCGGGAAGGTATGACCATTGCGCTTGAACCGATGGTGCTGGTGGGAACCTCTAGCACGACTGTCAAAGAAGATGGATGGACTGTAGCTTCTGCAGATGGTTCTCTGACTGCCCATTTTGAAAATACGATTGCGATTACACCGGATGGGCCACGGATTCTGACGGCGTTATAAGAGCGGACTGGACGAAAGAACTTGCAGGCAGTATAATTATTACTTTGCGGAAAGTCTTAAGAAAGATTGAAGGAGAAGGACCATGAAAGTATCAGCATCGATCAAGAAACGCTGTGCTAAATGTAAAATTGTGAAACGCAATGGCCGTTTATATGTCATTTGTGAAAACCCGAAACATAAGCAGCGTCAAGGATAAGGATAATAGTTATGGCACGTATTGAAGGCGTTGACCTGCCACGCGATAAACGCGTTGAGATTGGTCTCAGATATATTTATGGCATTGGCCCTACCCGGGCAAACGAAATTATTGAATCAACCGGTGTTGACCCTGATGTTCGCGTAAAGGACCTGACAGACGCTGATGTTTCGAAGATGCGTGAATTCATTTCCAGCAATTACAGTGTTGAAGGTGATTTACGCCGCCAGGTGCAGATGAACATCAAGCGCCTGATCGAAACCGGCACCTACCGGGGCTTGCGGCACCGGCGCGGGCTTCCAGTCCGCGGACAGCGCACCAAGACCAATGCCCGGACTCGTAAGGGCCCGAAGAAGACGGTTGCCGGTCGCGGCCGCCGCCGTGGTGTTGGCAAGAAGTAATTTATCTATAGAAAGTTCTCTTTCACCTGTCTGTCTGGGGTTCTCCTTCCTTTCTACCCCGCGGCAAGATAGTCCGGTGAATGGGATTAACGATTGAGTTAGTGAGGTACAATGGCTAAAAAAGCACAACGATCGCGGCGAAGCACAAGCTCGCGCAAAGTCAAGCGCCAGATGTCATCAGCACAGGTGCATGTGTTTGCTTCCTTCAACAACACCATCATCACGGTGACCGACCAGCAAGGTAATACTGTCTGCTGGGGAAGCGCTGGATCTGCCGGTTTCAAAGGCTCCAGAAAAAGCACACCCTTTGCTGCCCGTTTGGCGGCTGAACAGGTGATGAAGACCGCACAATCCTTTGGTATTCAGGAAGTTGACATTATTGTCAAAGGCCCTGGGCCGGGACGTGAGGCTTCGATCCGTGCTGTGCAGGGAATGGGAATCACCGTCCGCTCGATTGAGGATGTGACCCCCGTCCCGCATAACGGCTGCCGACCCCCGAAGCGCCGCCGCGTCTAGTAGGAAAAAAAAGAGAGGAATTAAATGGCAAGAAATACTGGTCCGGTATGTAAATTATGCCGACGAGAAGGTGAAAAATTATTCTTGAAGGGTGAGCGGTGTTTCACCCCTAAATGTGCGTTTGAAAAACGAGCATATCCCCCTGGAGAGCATGGGCGATTCAGCGGCCGACCGACCCGCCAATCGGACTACTCCCGGCAGTTGCGCGGAAAACAGAAAGCAAAACGGATCTATGGCGTGCTTGAACGTCAGTTCAAACGCTATTTCCGGGATGCCGTCCAGCGTAAAGGTCTGACAGGCCTCAACCTGCTCCAGATCCTTGAATCTCGCCTGGATAATGTTGTATTTCGTTTGGGATTTGCAGACAGCAGAGCACAGGCCCGCCAGTTGGTGAACCATGGACATTTCATGGTCAACGGCCGCCGCAATGACATTGCCTCGACTGTTCTCCTGCCGGGCGACACGGTTGCCGTGCGGGAACGATCCAAGCAAACAGAATATTTCAAGACACTTAAGCAGTTGGAAGAAACTCGCACACCGCCAGCCTGGGTTGAACAAGACCTAAACAACCTATCTGGCCGGGTCATTCGGTTACCCGAACGCGCTGAAATTGACGGAAATTTGAACGAGCAGCTAATTGTTGAGTACTACTCTCGATAGGATGGTTCACTTGGTAGTGCATAAGATTGCACTGGTAAGGGGTATGACGTGACTGGAACAATGAGTATGGTAAAACCAAAAGTCGAACGAGTGGCAGAAGCTCGTAATTATGGCAAATTTTCAATCAGCCCGCTGGAGCGGGGATTTGGTGCGACCATTGGTAATGCTTTGCGCCGGGTCCTGCTCTCCTCCCTCGAAGGCTCCGCGATTACGTCTGTGCGTATCACCGATGTTCTGCATGAGTTCAGCGAGATTGAACATGTGCGCGAAGATGTGATCCAGGTGCTGCTGCAATTGAAACAGCTTCGGATGATTCTGTTTGATGTTGATGTTGCGCATATGCATCTGGAAGTGAGCGGTGAGGGTACTGTGACGGCAGCGGATATTATCTGCCCGCCGGAAGTTGAGATCGTAAACCCAGACCTTTACCTTTTCACTGTGGACAGCAAAAAAGCCGATCTTGAGATCGATATGACCGTTGAGCGCGGGCGCGGGTATTCACCCGCCAATGAGCGCAGCGACCGGCTCCCGATCGGCGAGCTGCCGGTTGACGCAATCTTTACGCCTGTTCGGAAGGTCAACTGGGAAATCGGCTCCGCCCGGGTCGGACAGAGCACTGACTACGACAGCGTGACAATGGAAATCTGGACCGATGGGACAATCTCACCCGAGCAAGCGATGAGCGATTCCTCCAAAATCCTGATCGATCATCTGCGGTTTATTGCCGGGATCAGTGAAGAAATGCTGGCAGTTCCAATCGAAACGGCTGAACCGGTCAGCACAGTCAACAGCGAAATTGCAGAGATGCCGATTGAAAACCTGGACCTGACGGTTCGGGTGTTCAACTCCCTTAAACGGACCGGTATTACGACCGTTGGTGATGTGTTGGAATTGCTGGATAAGGGCGAGGAAGCGATCCTTTCGATCCGAAATTTCGGTGAGAAAAGCCTGACCGAGTTGAAAGAAAAGATGGCTGAAAAAGGCTTCCTGGAAGAGGAAGAAGAAACAACGGAGAGTTAACGTTATGCGACATAAAGTAAAAGGATATCGGCTTGGTCGGGACACAGGGCATCGCACTGCGATGCGCCGTACGATGATGCGGCAATTGTTCGAACACGAACGCATTAAGACGACCCTGCCGAAGGCGAAATTTATCCAGGCGGATACGGAAAAACTAATTACCCTGGCACGTAATGCTCAGAACGCAGATGAGGTTGCGAATATGAACGCCCGCCGGCAGGCCGTTGCCCGGCTTGGAACTGGCAGCCGTCCTATTGTTCAGAAATTATTCGATGAAATTGCACCTCGCTATATTAGCCGTAATGGTGGTTACACCCGAATCCTGAAAATGGGTCCCCGCCGCAGTGACGGCGCTGAGATGGCGTTGATTGAACTGGTTGAAGAGTAGTCCTCCCGGAATATCAACCGGATGGGCTTAGTACATTACAAGGCACTTCTAATATACAACGGCTCGGAATTCGCAGGATTTCAGCGACAGCTGAATGAACGCACCGTGCAGGGTGATTTTGAGCAAAGCCTGCGGGAGCTCGGATGGGAAGGCCAGAGTATTCTGGCTGCCGGACGGACCGACGCAGGTGTACACGCCAGGGGACAGGTTGTGAGCTTCCATTTGGAATGGGCCCACACGGCTGAAAACCTGGTGAACGCACTCAATCACTATCTGCCACGGGATATATCTATCAGAGATGTGGCAGAAGCACCTGCGGATTTTCATCCACGTTATGATGCCAAGAGCCGCCGCTACCGTTACCATCTGATCTGCCAGCCGGTTAGAGACCCAATCCGAGAAGCGTTTGCGTGGCGGGTCTGGCCTCCGGTTGACATCGAGCGGATGAACAGAGCGGCAGCCGCTCTGATCGGAACACATGATTTCAAGGCTTTTGGCAGCCCGACGGGTGACTCCGGTGTGACGGTCCGTGAGGTCTTTGCGGCGGAATGGCAGTCTGTAGGACGGGATGGGCAGAACGATGCCTATCAGTTTGAGATTGTTGCCAATGCCTTTCTTTACCACATGGTGCGTAGGATCACAATGGCGCTGGTCGCCATCGGGCAGGGCGAGGCGCTGGAAAGCCTGATTGCAGAAAGTTTGCAGTCCGGTGAGATGGCACTGACAGGTCTGGCACCTGCGCAGGGTCTGGTATTGGAAGAAGTACGATACACGGAATAATCAATATAGGTTTCATCCTTCAGGCCCATCCGCCTGGAGCTGGATCTTTGAATGATGGAGAGTTAGACAGTGAAAAAGACATATGTACCAAAAGGACAGGTTGAACGGGAATGGCTTCTGGTGGACGCCGAAGGGCAGAACCTAGGCCGCCTGGCGACAAAAATCGCTCAGTTGCTCATTGGTAAACACAAGCCCGATTACACCCCTGGCGTACTGACAGGCGCGAATGTGGTAGTGATCAATGCTGAGAAGGTTGATGTCTACCCCACCCGTTTGGAATCGAAAATCTACTACCGCCACTCGCAGTATCCTGGCGGTCTGAAAGAAATCACACTGGCCCGGCAGCTGGAAAAATTCCCGGAACGGGTGATTGAACATGCTGTTCGCGGGATGGTCCCCAAGAACAAACTGGGTCGGCGGATGTATAAAAACCTGCATGTTTATGCAGGAAAGGAACATCCCCATCAGGCGCAACAGCCTGAGTTAGTCGAGTAAGAGGAGATATCAGGATTTATGGATAACCGGTATTACGAAGGAATTGGCCGCCGCAAAGAAAGCTCTGCCAGAGTCCGTCTGATGGCGGGTTCGGGTACTTTTACCGTGAATGATAAGGAACTTGAAGCCTACTTCACCCGTTTGGGTGATGCACCGGTGATTGTCAGAGCATTTGAAATTGCGAATCAGGCCCAAAAGAATTATGATGTAACAGTTAAGGTTGAAGGCGGTGGTGTGACCGGTCAGCGGGACGCCGTGATGCTAGGCCTTGCCCGCGCCTTGGTCAAGATGGATGAGGATTTGCGCCCACTGCTGCGTCACAGCGGATACCTGACCCGCGACCCGCGTGTCAAAGAGCGCAAGAAACCCGGCCTCAAGAGAGCCCGCAAGGCTCCGACCTACACCAAGCGTTAATCCGTTCCAGGTCCACTGGGAAGCCTGCCCCTGCCCTTGCATAAGCACAGCGGGTAGGCTGGATAAATCTGGCACAACCATGCCAAATTTTGAAAACGCATAAAAATGGGATTATGATAGAGACGTTGATCCAACGTCTCTATTTGTTAATCACTGGGAACAGAAAGACCTATGGCTAACCCCTCACATCAGCAACGGCATAGCGGCATCACGCTCTTGGGCCTAGGCCCTGGCAGCCCCGGATCATTGACTCGGGAAGCCTGGGACTGGCTGGCGCAGATTGACGTCCTGTACCTGCGAACCCGGATGCACCCGACGGTGGGTGCTTTGCCTGAACATTTGACTCTTGAGAGCTTTGATGAAGTTTATGAAACAACGGAGTCATTTGAGGAGGTCTACGCCCAGATCGTGGAGAAGATCCTGGACCTTGGGTCGAGACCGGAAGGTGTGACCTATGCTGTGCCCGGGCATCCGTTTGTGGCGGAGGCGACCTGCCCCGAAATAGCCAGAAGAGCGGAAGCAGCGGACATCCCCGTGCGGGTGATCGATGGGCTGAGTTTTCTGGAACCGACCTTTCGGGCTTTGGGGATGGACCCCTTCCCGGATTTGAGTCTGGCTGACGCCATCAGTATTTCCATGCAGTTGACACCGGGATTTTCCCCTTCAAGTCCGGCACTGATCGCGCAGATTTTTTCCCGCGCAGTTGCCTCAGATGTCAAACTGACGTTGATGAACATCTATCCGGACGAGCACATGGTGAGGCTGGTTCATGGCGCGGGGACGGAAGAGGAAGTGGTGGAGACCCTGCCTTTATATGAGATGGACCACAGTTCTCATCTGGGATTATTAAGCTCTCTCTTTGTTCCACCTCTATCTGAACAAGCCTCATTTGAATCCTTACAGGAGGTTGTGGCGCAGCTGCGGGCACCGGAGGGGTGTCCTTGGGACCGGGAACAGACCCACCAAAGCCTGCGTCCGTTCCTGATCGAGGAAGCCTACGAGGCCCTGGACGCGCTTGACCGGGAGGATATGGCGGACCTTGAAGAGGAATTGGGGGACTTACTGCTACAGATTGTCCTGCATGCTCAGATTGCAACCGAAGCGGGAGATTTTAATATCAACCGCGTCATCGAAGGGATCGGCACAAAGCTGATCAGACGGCATCCGCATGTCTTTTCTGAGGTGGAAGTTGACGGTGTCAGTGGTGTGATCCATAATTGGGAGGCGATCAAGGCGGAGGAACGCAAGGCGAGTCACGACTCGCAGAAGAAAGGCATCCTGGACGGTATCCCTGTTGCACTGCCCGCCTTGCTTCAGGCTGAGGAGATTGTTGAGCGGATGGGCCGGGCGAAGTTTGACGTGCTGGCAGAGCGCGGCAATCCTGACATGATCCGAACGCAACTCTCCAAACTTGATAGCCACGCAGCTGAGGATCAGGAGGAGCTGTTGGGCGACCTCCTGCTGGGAATCGTCAGCCTGTCGCACGCGATGGCACTGGATCCTGAAACCGCACTGCGGCAGGCGCTGAACCGCTTCCGAGCGCGGTTCTGTCGGGTGGAGGACAAAGCCCTTGCCAGCGGTCGTTCTCTGGCTGCGATGACCGCGGAAGAGAAGGCGGCGTTGTGGCAGCAGGCCGACACCAAGGAAGGCGAAGCGCAATGAAGCACCCCATTGAACACCACCACCCGCAGACCGCGAACCAGCAGATCGCCCGGGCAGCCGGGACGGTCATGATCGCCTTCATCATCAGCAACCTGGTGGGGGTGGTACGGGGGATGGTGATCACCGATGCCTTTGGCACTTCCGCCGACCTAGATTCCTTCAATGCCGCCAACCGGATTGCTGAATTGCTGTTCAACCTGGTAGCGGGCGGCGCTTTGGGGTCGGCTTTTATCCCCACATTCACTGGATTTCTTGCCAAGGATGATCGGGACGGCGCCTGGCGGCTGGCATCGGGCGTGATTAATATGGTCTTTTTAGCGCTGGTGGTGATCAGCATTCTGGTCTGGATTTTTGCCAAGGCGATTGTGCAGGACGGGTTGTTCCTGCTGGTGCCGGGTTCGGACCCGGTGCAGGAGGCGCTGACAGTCTCTCTGTTGCGGATCATGCTGCCCTCGGTGGTGATCTTTGGTATGAGCGGACTGGTGATGGGGATCCTCAACGCACATCAGGTCTTTCTGATCCCTGCGATCGCGCCGGCGATGTATTCGCTGGGGATGATCCTGGGAACGTGGTTACTGCCGGAAACGTGGGGGGTAAAGCGTCTGGCGGTTGGCGTGGTGGCCGGTGCGGTAATGCATTTACTCGTTAAGCTCCCGGCGGTATGGCGGTTGAAAGGCCGGGTCTACCAATTCTATCTGGGGTTGCGGGACCGGGCTGTGCAGGAGGTATTCCGGTTGATGGGGCCGCGGCTGTTGGGAGTGGCGGTGGTGCAGCTAAATTTCATTGTGAACACCATCATTGCGCTCGGACAGCCTGAAGGGAGCGTGACGGCGATCACCCTGGCTTTTTCCCTGATGCTGATGCCGCAAATGGCTGTGGCGCAATCAGCGGCGATAGCCTCCCTGCCGACATTTTCAGAGCAGGTGGCGCTGGGGAAACTGGATGAGATGCGCGCTTCGCTCGCTTCAACCTTGCGGGCGGTGCTGCTGCTGGCGATCCCGGCTTCGGTGGGGCTGATCCTGGTGCGGACACCGCTGGTCCAGGTTCTTTATCAGCGCGGGGCGTTCACCGAGCGGTCCACCGAGCTGGTGGCATGGGCGCTGTTGTGGTATGCGGCAGGTCTGGTTGGGCATGCGCTGGTCGAGATCCTGAGCCGGGCGTTTTATGCACTGCACGACACCCGAACGCCGGTCACAGTGGGTGTGGTGACGATGGGGTTGAATATCGGGTTCAGTTTGCTGTTCGCGGCCTGGTTTGAGCGGATCGGTCTGATGCCTCATGGCGGCCTGGCACTGGCCAACTCGCTGGCGACCGCGCTGGAGAGCGTGGCGCTGATCCTGCTGATGCGCTGGCGGATGAAGGGGTTGAATGGCGGCTATGTCTGGAAAGGGGTGGGGGTCTCTGTCTTGGGGACAGCGGCGATGGCGGCGGTTGTCCTCGGATGGATGGCAGTTTTTAGAGAATCCAGCCTTGCAGTGAGGTTGTTTGGCGCGCTGGGCCTGGGAGCAGCGGTGTATGGCGGGCTGATGTGGGCTTTGAAGATGCCGGAATTGATGGGGATGATGCGGGCAGTCGTGAGGCGTTTGAAGAGGGGGTAAGCTTTTACATCAGAGAGCTCGAAGGGTTATCATGGTGTTGTCAAACGAAAGGGCGTGGTGATGAAAAATTCAGAATTGCGGCAGTGGGAAACACTATCCAAGGAAACGGTTCTAAAGCCAAGTAAATTTCTGACCGTAGAAAATCACGTTGTCAGATTGCCTGACGATCAGATCATCCCTGATTGGACCTGGTTAATCATCCCGAGTGCCGTCATTGTTCTTGCAGTGACGCAAGATGGAAGATTTCTGTGTTTCCATCAGACCAAATATGCTGTTGAAGGAACCACATTAGCACCTGTCGGAGGTATGCTGGAACCTAAAGAAGATCCTATTTGTGCCGCAAAACGGGAATTGCGTGAGGAAACGGGATTTGTGTCTTCAGACTGGGTGAACTTTGGTGGGTATATTTTGGACCCTAACCGTGGCATAGCAACAATTCACCTGTTTTTGGCGATGAATGCCTGGAAGGAAACAGAACCAATAAGTGATGATTTGGAAGATCAGGTTCTATTCTTTCTAACACGGGATGAAATTGAAGCGGCGTATAAAGATGGGGCATTCAAAATACTATCCTGGGCCGCAGTTGTGGCAATGTCGTTGAATTATCTGGATGCAGTGAAGGATTAAGAAAAGTCTTTCATTCTGGGTGGAGTAAGAAATAATACACCATGATGGGTGTCCTTTAGTCTTTTATGTTATCAGATGCAGGCTTTTTTCTTTTGGGAGGTGGGCAGGCTGCACTCCATGAAAAAAACCAACTTGACAAGGGTTAGGAAAATGATTATTATATTTCATAATGGTGATAAAAATATCAACATCGAGAAATATATTATGCAATACAACTTGTTCGTATCCCATGTGAACCATTTGCCGGCATTCAATTTAAATGATATCCGAAAGTTCGCGCCGGATTTTCACAGACGTCAGCTGCAGTTTTGGTTGCGGAAGGGGTATATTCGACCATACGCAGGTGGTTATTACATTCTAGCTGAGCAGGAAGTAAATGAGAATATTCTTTTTATGATGGCAAACAGGCTTTATGAACCGTCCTATATCAGTCTGGAATCAGCATTAGTATATTATCAAGTTATCCCAGAAACGGTACTTGGTGTGACGAGTGTCAGCTCTCGGCGCACGAGGAGGATCGAGAGTGACTGGGGGATGTTCAGCTACCGAAGCGTGCAGCCGCACCTCATGTTTGGCTATCAGATAATTGAGATCAATAAGAATGTTAAGTATAAGATTGCCTACCTGGAGAAGGCCGTGCTGGATTACTTATATTTGAACACTCAGGTTTCATCTGCGGTGGATTTTGAAGGTCTGCGATGGAATAGCGAGACCTTACGACCGGCAGTGGAGGGGGACCGGTTCAGGGATTACCTGACTGTATTTGACAAGCAGACGTTACGTTCAAGAGCTGAAGGATTGATGAGGTATTTAGATGCTTGACTTTCATCAGATCAAAGCCCAATATCCTCCTGCTTTGCAGCATTTCGAGAGAGGAATCCTGCGGGAGTACCTGCAATATAAGATTCTACAGGGAATCTTCGAAAGTAAAATGGCTAGCCGGGTTTCCTTTCTAGGCGGCACAGCACTGCGGATTATTTATGGGAATACCCGCTTTTCAGAAGATATCGATCTGGATAATTTCGGATTGAGGTGGGAGGACTTTGAATCCCTCATTTCAGATGTGGAAAGCCTGGTAAAATTGGAAGGCTTCAATGTTGAAATCAGCCAGGTTTCCAAGGCTACCTATCATTGCATGATTAAGTTTCCTGAAATCCTGTTTGAACATGGGATTTCTCCCTTACAGGAAGAAAAGATCCGCATCCAGATTGACACCTTCGCTCAGGGGTATGATTACGAGCCTGAGATCAAACTTCTGAATAAATTTGATGTCTTCATGCTGGTGCGCGTGACGCCGCTGGCTGTGTTGCTTTCGCAGAAAATTTATGCCGCAGTGAATCGAAAGCGCCCAATGGGGAGAGATTTTTACGATATCACTTTCCTGCTGGCCCAAGCGACGCCGGATTATGGCTATTTACGGCAGAAGATGGGAATTGGAACTGCGGAAGGGATTCGGAAGAAGGTACTCAAGCTGATCGATGGAGTTGATATGGAAGCGCTGGCGGATGATGTTGCGCCGTTTCTGATCAGCGAAGGGGATAGGAAGCGAGTCAGTATGTTTCCATTATTTTGGGAGCAGGCGGATTTGGGGTAGATTTGAACATTTGATGTTATAAATGAACAATCTCTTTATGACGTAGTGCTATTCGGTGATTGAAACAAATAATTGCCAGATAATGAACAAGGAATATCCAAATATTTCGGTAAACTATCTTGAGGAGAAAAACCACTTGGACATCCAGACAATAAAGCGAAATGCGAATAGAGGCTTGAAAGAACCATTCCTGCTGCCAATAACTATAAAATCCATTTTATTATTCATGGTCATATTATCTATAATCGGGTGCACTAGCCTGGAACTCATTGATAATGAAAGTAAAAATATTGACGATATGCTGCCGACGGTTTCCTTTTCAAAGACATCAACAGCAACGCAGACATTGACTGAAACAATGACTCCCACTGTCACGCCCACGGTTACTCCAACGGCTATGAGCGGCGGATATCCATTGTTGGCATATTTACTGCGTAGCGATGAAATTGGTGAGAATTATCTAAGAATTGTCAATTTGCAGTTAGGGATAACTTTGGCTGAGATTCCTCTGATTTCTGCAGCTTATAAAATTACTTTTTCTGATGATGGCAGGATCCTGGCTTATGCGGTTTATGAAAAAACGGAAACTCGTGGTCACTATGTAATCCAGTTGTATCATCTTGACACAGGTGTAATTGAGAAGGGACCAACGTTAAAGGAAGGTGACGAACTTGAGGCACTGAGCATTTCACCAAATAACGAATGGGTTATGTATCAGTTTTGGGATAACCCAAACCGCCACCCGCGTATTTACTTATTTAACCTGCTATCAAAGAAAAGCACATTTGTAGATCGAGGGGTCAGCAATGGGGCCTGGACAGAGAATAATGTATTAATCTATCAAAAATATTTTGGACCAAATCATAAATACGATCCGGTGACCAATCAGAGTTATTCAATTAGATTACCCTCTCAAAGTAAATTATATGGATCAAGCTTTTCAAGCACATTATTCCGTTATGTTCCGGAGTTGGATTCTGTTTTATTAATCGGATCCAACAGGGTGGACAACTCAACTCATTTCGTTTTAGTTTCACTTGAAACGAAGGAAGAATATTATTTAGCTCATATTGGTGATGATAATGAAAAATTTCAAGACATCAATAGAATTCTGTTTTCACCAAATGGAGAATATTTGATAATTGAAAGCAGGCATAAGGAACCTTATGAAAACACCGAAATTCTCAGAGATGTTTACACTACCTACTTTGCCAAGAAGGACGATTTACCCCTCACAGGGGATGAAAGACCATTAGATATTTATCCAATAGGCTGGTCGCCTGACAGCAGGGCTTTCATTGCTTACCAGCCTCGTAGCGGCAATAACGCGAATGCTGTAATCTTCGGTGCAGAATCCTTGACCGAATTATCAAATTATGCTTTTGTCGAGGACGAATTAGAGAATCTATGGTTTTATGGCCTGATTGCTGAGTATTTCGGAGTTGGCTATTTTTGGGATGACAGTTTATTATCATTTGATGTCAGGCCACATCAATCCTCCACGCCCAGTCCAACCCTGACTCTGGCTCCGGATATCACTCCTTCACCGACACCCTCACCCCTTTACCCATTAAATGAAATGTTATCAAATGCAAATCAGATTGGTGAAGCAGATTTTTCACTAATGGATGACGAGGGATGGGATAATGATCATGTGGAAATCCATGATGATGAAGTTGTTGTCATAGGTACAGGCGATTGGGAATCACACTTAATTGTTCCTTTTGAGATTAATGTAAATAATGGGGTGCTTGTTAAATTTCAATCCAGACAAAAGTCACTGGGCGTAATTCTCATATCCCGGGGAATAAGGTCTCATCCCTCTTATCGCCTGTGGGCTATTCAATTAAATAACAAGGATCCTTACTATCGGAAAGGAGAAAGCAATTCTGGTTTTCCAGAGATCATTAATGAGATCGAAGCAACCTCAGATAAATGGAATTATGTTTTCTTAGGTATAGACGATCAAAATAACCTGATCCAAATTCTTTGGGATCCTGATAGGCCATTGGATTATCAGGTTAGTCTTCATGATTTTGGTGATAAGAATAATGAGCCTTATTTCTTTCAAGTATTAACAAATATTGGAGAGATAAGGATTGGTGAGGTGATCTTCTACAGTTTTGATGGTTATCTCGAATAAATAAGAAATATAAAAAGTACAGGATTATTCATCAGGGGAGATTGATGCGTTTATCTCACTGATTGCTTAAGCCGGTCTGGAATAGTTATTAAAAAATCATAAATTCCTTGTCCGGGTGTGCCGTCTGGATCGTCTGCATCCTGCGACATAGGCACAGGACTGTCGTTGTCAGCGCTGGAGGGTTGTGATGCAGGGAGGAGGGTCCTGAGCTGATTCCCGAATATTCCAAACAGGATTGCGGCAACAACTGCAAGTACGGAAAGGGCACCCAGCGTCCCTAATACACCTGCAAAGAATGATTTGAGCGAAAAGCGAATCGTTTCTTTCATTTGTTTCCTCCAGTCAATTATCACCACGTAAACTGTGATCTTTTTTATTGGAGTGAGCAATGATGCTGGTGGGTTGAGTGGGAAATGGTCTAAATATATTCTGGCAGATTGAAGTTTAAATTAAGTGTTACCTGCTCTGGACAAAAACAAGGGTGTGTTTCACAGTGGAAGGACATTGAGTCTTCCTTTATCAAAGCTTAGGGCTTATTCTTCATAATTCATCAGGTAGTCCAATTGCCGATCCATCATCTCCTGCCAGAGTTCGGCGGAAACAACCGCTCGAATGAGGTCCATGGCCCGGTCGGCCGCCGCATAATCCTCTCCGGAGAGCTCTGATAACCCGGGGATAAGGTATGTCTTTCCTTGCGCCGACAACTCCAGGCTGGTCCCCGGGCCGCCCTCAGACGTTTCGCCAGTGTTCCAGTTTTTCCGAAAAGCGTCTTCTTCCTGTAGGCTCTGGTAAAGATCGTCCAGCTGTTCCAGGCTGAGGGAAAAATCAGTCACATAATGATTGGCGTCATCCTCCTGGCGAATCCCTATCCAGACCTCCAATGCCCCGGTCAGATCGGGCTCAAGAGTGACGGTGTAGCTGTAGATGTATTCCGGGGGAAGCGAACCGGTATTCCAATGCAGGGCGACAGAAAAATCGGATGGGGTTCCTTCAGAGCGGGGGGTACAAGCGGTTAATAAAAGTCCGGTGAGGACGAATATAAGAAATAGATTTCTCATATTTTCACTACTTTCTCATCTTAAAAAAATTTCGACTGGATAACATTAAGGCCAGATCAGCCAGGTGCCGATACTGACCAGGATGCCAAGGATAATGCCGCCGAAGGCTTCAGCCGGAGAGTGTCCGAGGACTTCGCGGAGCTCTTTGAATTCCTTGGCAGGGGGCGTGCCACCTTCAAATACTTCCTTGAGGATGCGGTTGATCTGCTGGGCGTGGAAACCCGCCTGGCGGCGGATGTTGGTCGCATCATAGATGACGACTGAGGCCACCGCAAAGGCAAGCCCAAAGAGGGGGGTGTCAAATCCCACGTAATGACCCACGCCAGCCGCCGCAGCGGTCACGACAGCTGAATGGGAACTCGGCATGCCGCCGGTGCCGAAGATCAGAGACCAGTCCCACGCTTTGGTGCGGAGGTACTCGAGGGGGAGTTTGAGGATCTGGGCCAGAATGGAGGAGATCAGACAGGCGATAAAGACGGGGTTATGAAAAATACCGATCAGGGGCATATTGTTTATCCTTCGGGGTCAAGATCCTGGGAGAGGGACCGCACCTTCAGCTCGGCCTGTTCCAAAAGGTCAGCGCAGCGGCGGGCGAGCAACTGGCCGCGTTCATAGACTTCCAGAGCTTCTTCCAGTGGGAGCTCCTCTTCTTCAAGTCTGGCGACATTTTCCTGCAGGGCTGTAAAAGCGGTCTCAAAATCCATGGACTGGATTGTTTCATTGTTCTTATCTGACATCAGGATCCTCCTGGTCTGGTTTCAATTACCCGGGCATCCAGCTCCCCCCGGCTGACCCGGATATGGATGGTTTCTTCCTGCTTAATTTTACCGGCGTCTTTGACCACCTGGCCATCCTCTTTTCGGGTGACGATGGCATAGCCACGGTTGAGAACAGCATGGGGATTGAGCCCTTTGAGAGACCGGCTGGTGTGTTCCAGATGAAGGGCTGCCCGGTCCAGGCGATGCCGGACCGCTTTATCCAGCCTGGATGTGACCTCATCCAGGCGCTGGCGATAGGTGTCAACAGAATGTTTGGGTGAGAGACGGTCGAGGGTACTTTGCAGTTGGCCGGTTTCCCAGCGAAGATCAGTGAGGATTTCACGAAGGAGGAGGGCATGCCGGTTTGCTGTTTCTGTGATGGTGGTCAGCAGGTCGTCCCGATCCGGGGTTGCCATCTCAGCAGCTGCGGTCGGCGTGGGGGCGCGGCGGTCGGCGGCGAAATCTGTGAGGGTGAAGTCGGTTTCATGTCCAACACCAGAGATGATTGGTGCCGGGGATGCGGCTACGGCCCGAACGACAGCCTCGTCATTGAAGGCCCAGAGGTCTTCAATCGAACCGCCGCCGCGTCCGATCAGAATCACATCCGGATGGACCATCCGGTTGAGACGGGTGAGCGCGCTGACGATCTCGCGCGGGGCGTCAATCCCTTGAACAGACGCAGGAGAAAGTGCGACCTCAGAGATGGGGTAGCGCCGGCGGATGGTGTCGAGCATGTCCTGAAGGGCTGCGCCGGTGGGCGAGGTGACGATCCCGATGGTCTTAGGCAGGGCGGGGATGGGGCGTTTGCGCTCAGGGTCAAACAAGCCCTCAGCTTCAAGTTTGGCCTTGAGCCGGAGGAATTCTTGATAGAGTGCGCCTTCGCCGGCAGCTTTCATCGTGTCGACGTAGAGTTGGACCTGTCCGCTGACCTCATAAACGCCCATACTTCCATGGACCTGAACGGCGAGGCCTTCCCGCGGGGCAAAGGCAAGGTTTTGGGCTGCATTGCGCCACATAACGCACCGGACAGCGGCCTCGGAGTCTTTGAGCGTGAAATAGAGATGCCCGGATGAAGGCCGGGAAAAGTTTGAGATCTCGCCTTCGACCCATACATCCTGGAGGATCTCATCACTCTCCAGAAGCTGACGCAGATAGGTTGTGAGGTCGCTCACCCTCAGGACGTTCTTAGGTTCAAATAAGGTGTACTGTTCCATAGCAGATTGATTTCTTTCTTCTGAGTGAAATAAGTATAACAATAATTTGGACACGAAGGAATTCTGATACAATTTAAAAACCTAAAGTAGTATTACAGATGATGACTTGGGGATGCTTTGAAAAGTAGTAAATAATTAGCAAGGTTATTTGAAGGCAGGTTATTCTGTTGTGGATCACTTATGGACACCGTGGCGCATGAAATACATTGAAGATCATGATCATGAGGGAGGCTGCATTTTTTGTCTGGCTGTTGAAGCAAAAGATGGGGATGAGAACCTGGTTTTCTTTCGAGGAGATACCGTTTATATGATCCTGAACCGTTACCCGTATACCAGCGGACACGTGATGTGTGTCCCCTATGCGCATGTCAGTCGGCTGCATGATCTGAGCGAGCAAGCCAGGGTTGAGATGATGGCGCTGACGAGCAAAGCGGTGGAGGTGCTGCAAAAGGTCTACACGCCGGATGGGTTCAATGTAGGGCTTAACCTGGGGGCGATGGCTGGTGCCGGGGTGGCCGACCATTTGCATATGCACATTGTCCCGCGCTGGCTTGGCGATACGAACTTTATGTCAACGGTGGGGGAAACACGGGTAGTTCCAGAATCCCTGACGGAGACCTACCAGCGGGTGAAAGCGGCGTGGGAGGCGTTTGCGGAACAGGGGACCTGAAAGCCGCCTTGAAGAAAATCGAGTGGTTAATAACAATAGAGACTGCCAGGATGCGGCAGTCTCTTTGTATTTGCAGGTGAATGTGGGCCAGGGTCAGGCAGGTTTTCTTTTTCCTGAGAACAGGGCTCGGATGAGTGAGATCAATCCCAGGACGACCAGGAGTGCAGGCCAGTACTTGGTAATCTCAGGCTCAAGACCGAAGAAGTGCCCGAAAGCAAAGAATAACACTGCGCTGATCAGGATCAGGGTCAGACCGCTGGTTAGGGGCTCTTTATAGTTCCGGTCAATAATGCCGCCGATGATCACCCCAATGCCGATAAAGGCGGGGATCAGTGCCCAGATATAGGCCCAGCTGTCCCAGGCACCGGTCAGGTTCTGATAGTACAGGATCCCGCCGATTCCGGCGACGATTGAACCCGGCACCGCCAGGCCGCCCACACCGCTGAGAATTGCCCAGATCAGAAAGACAAAGCCCACGCCAATGATGATGAAGGGCCAGTCCCAAAACGAGAAGTAATTCGGGAAAATCTCTCTTGCCAGAAATAATAATCCCAGCAGGACTAAAATTGTCCCTCCGACGATACCAGATTTGCGATTCATTTCCGTCTCCTTGACTATGACTTATTATTGTATTCAATCTGTCCCTGATTATGCTGGACAATCAGGGGTTAATGTTCGAGAAAGTTGTTGTGGCGTCTATTTATCACCGAGATTGTTGATGGAACCTGCCCCGTTGATATTCTGGTGGACATTCGGACTGCCATAGTAATTCAGGGTACCGCCGCCGTTGAAATTCACATTGAGGGTTTCCAAAACCCAGATGGTGGCATTTCCCAGACCGTTCACTTCAATGGTGGTCACCTCGCTCCTGAGGTCGCCAGCGCGCACATTCCCTGCGCCGTCAATATTAATCGTTTGGTTGATGACTTCGCCTGCCAGTTCAACGTTGCCGGTGCCG